>ERZ827423.135-NODE-135-length-100313-cov-11.074937_pt1 | contig 100313 bp, 82 predicted proteins | sample MGYA00519775_ERZ827423 | MGnify/ENA primary metagenome ERZ827423 (study PRJEB31778, sample SAMEA3449296) | human gut metagenome | biome: human gut; feature: human-associated habitat; material: faeces | place: United Kingdom | collected 2010/2012 ... | reverse complement strand
ATCGACAAGGCCTTCAATGCTCTGCAGCCAATGGACTACGAGCTGCAGGGAGTAAAAGAAAAAGCTATTGGGAAAATCACTACTACCCCTTATGACGCATCCGCTTGGGATGGTGAAAGACAGGAAAAGGTCATCGCTATCCAGGAACAGGCTACAGAAGACATCCTCAACGCAGAGACGGTTGCTGAAGTAGACGAACTGGTAGAAAAAGCAAGGATGACAGATGAAGAAATTAAAAAAGAAGCTGAACGCATTTTTATGCAAGAAAATGGAGTCCTTGTAAGAATTGAGTTTAACGAATTTCCCAATTCAAAAAACTTCACAGCTCCTATTGGATTTATCAGAGGTGGAGAAAAAGAAGATATTTATAATGCATTAAATGATATTGAACAAAAAATAAAAGAATGGATGGACGAAAATTTGAGACTATACACAAAAAGATTAAAGGATAAAAATATTACTGAAAAGAATTGCATCGGACTAAGTAAACGGGTGATTAATTTAGAAGAAAGACTCAAACTTTTAAAGATTAAATATACATACTTATTATCTTATGCTGTAATAATATCTATGATAACTATTTTCTTATTGATAAAATAACATGAGAACGATTAAATTTAGAGGCAAAGACGTAAATACTGGTGAATGGCTGTAGTTTATGGAAGTAATTTATTGGGTATTAAAGATATCAATCTGTACCTGAAACAATATTAGGTGCCCATTACATATAGCCCAAAAAACCTGGTGCAGTAAATAGGGGGTACGGTGTCTTTTAATTTAAAACTTTAAATAAAAAAATAGGGGACAATTATTAGTCCCCCTTTTATTAAATTATTTTTATAACCACTCAATTTTTTTATTTAATTGTTTAAAAATCAAATCAAATAAATTATTTTTTTTATCAAAGTCAATCATCACATTGTATTTGTTGTAAAACAATTTTTCATTAACCAATCCACATAAATAATTAATACTTTTAATTTCATTATCAGTATTAAAATTGAATTGAAATTTATTGATAAATTCGTTTAATTTTTCTTCAATTAAATTTCCTTTTTCATCAAATAATACGTCTATCCTATTATCCAAATCAAAAGAAACATTCATTTGATTTTGTCCAATAAAAGAATGACTATTAATATTATTGATACTAAATGAAAAGTGATTCATTATTTTTTTAATGAATTGAAAACAAACATTGTTATCTACGTTTACTATTTTTTTTATTTCATTCATATTTAAATAAAAATCAATTCCGTTTTTGTATTCAAAGAATTCCATTTTGTTAAAATATTGATTGTACTTTTGATACATTTTTTCAAATACTTTTTGGTTGAGTGGTCTAATTTCACAATCAAAATAATAACGTACAATTAATTCCAATTCATTATTACTTTTTCCAAAAATTAAAATTTCTTTTTCCATTTTTTTTATTTTTTTGTTTACTAATTTAATTTTTTAAAAAAGGGGGAAATTTCCCCCTTTTTTTCATTTGTTCATTACTGAAACGAATCGTTTAATTAATTGTACACTTTCTTTATTTGTGTTGTTATCCATAATAATCTCAATATTATTATAGACTAATTTTGCGTATTCTTTCCAATCTTTTTTAAGTGCTTCTAATTTGTTTTTATCTTTTTCAACAACTAAAAAAGTAGAAAGAAATGCGTCTCTTTTTTTTCTTAATTTAATCCTAATTGATTTTTTTTCTCTGTCTGTTTTTCCCTCAAATAATTCTTTTTTGTAGATTGTTGCACGATTAAATGAAATTTCTTTTTGAATAGTTTCGTTTCCAATTGCAAAAATTTTTTCTAAATTACTCATAATATTTTGCCAAATTTTTTTGTGAACAAAAAAAGGAAAATAAAAATAAAAAATTTGGACTTTTGAGAAAAATTCTATTTCCCTTTTGATTTCATTACAAAAATACTGTTTTTATTTTAATAAAAAAAATTTTTCACTGAAAAATAACTTTAAAAAAGTGAAGATAATTTAATTGATTATTTACGTATATATAATATATGTATATAGAAATAATCATCATATATACAATACATAATAACAAAAAATATCTTAATATAATTTAAACCAAACTCCCATGGGTTACCCCCAAGGGTATATTGGGCCTACTTTAAAAGTAGTCATTGTCGATGGGTATTTTTTCTGGGCCTCACTGATACTAATGCCTGATACCCAAATTAACCTTTTTCTCCCTGAATCCTTTGTGCCTATAATGGCCAATAAATATTCGCCCATTGTAGCTAACTTAATATTCATGATTGGCCATAAAGGCCAAAACTAAAAGGCTCCTTGAAAGAGCCCATAGATGGCCTATACTTTTAACTCACTTCCTCTTTGTTGCGTATATAAATATATTATAAGATAACTTAGTATATACCTCTAGAGAATTATTTTTAGTTTAAGAATAATTTATTTATCTTTTAAGCATACCAAATTCTATGAATGATATAGGGCTTTAATATTATTAAGCTTTTGGGCCCTTATAATAACATGATTAGTAAACATGATAATTAAATTATTTTTTATTGCCTATCAATTCAAGCAAATTATCAATTCAAGCAACACATAAAAATGGGACCTAAATATACATCCCGTACCTTTAAGTCCCTGATGATAATAATTATTATGAGTAATTTTATATGTTATATGGATTAATAGTCAAGTCAGGATTTATTAAGAACTAAGTATAAAAATTTACCACTAACTTTATCCTGAACTTTTATCGTTATCGTAGTTTCTATCTTTTTATGTTCATCCAAGAAATCTATAATTCTCCTGTAACAATCATCGGTTGTATCGTGATATCCCTTACCAAAATTAACTGGATCCGTGAAAATTATCCTGAACTTTTCCTTCATTTTTTCAGGATTTTCCAAAATATCAAATATAACCTTCTTGCCATATTTCTTAACTAAACTATTCATTAGTTCAATGCAAAATTCTTCTCTGAATGTATTATCTTCTGTCCATTTAAAATAATTAACATCCTGTTCGTTGTCCGGAATAAAAAATACTTCTACCATAACCTTAAATTTTTAAATTAATACTCTAAACTTAATTCCTGTAATAAATATAAACCCTCTAAAGTTAAATCCTCATATATATCAGGCAAGGGATAATAAACCAGAAAATTAAAATTATAATCTTCAGGATTCTTAAGAATATTATCCCTAGTTTCCTTATTATATAATCTTTCGACCTCTTTGAGAAAATATTCAATACATTCGTTATTAATAAAACCATTATATATAATAACTTGGGAATTGGTTAATTCCTGAATTGGTTTGAAGGTGATTATTGTTTTCATAATTTTATTTTTTAATTCAATACAAATATAATATTTATTTATTATATAATATAATATTAATATAAATATTTCTGAGGCACCTGAACAGGTATTAAAATTTTAACCTGATTTAGAATCCTGATAAATATTACCTGATATTAGTAACCTGATTAATTATCTTGTTATTATTACATGATTAAAACCATTCAAGATATTATCAGTATTTATCATGTTTAATTTATCAGGTTAGAATAATTGGTTCTCTAGAATAATTTCCTGTGGGCCTATCCTAAACCTGAATTAACCCATATATTATAATATAAATAAACATTTAGGAACATGATAAATTAATCCTAATTGGTAAACATGATAAATATTACCTGATAAAATTACCTGTTTAATTATCCTGATATAAATAACATGTTAAGAATAACCCAATTTAGAACCTAATAAAGTATCTTGATTTAAATACATGTTTATTTAATCCTGTTATTTTTTAACCTGATTAGTTAAACCTATTATAATATATTATATATACATGATAATAAAAAACTATTCAGGATTAGTATCATGTTTTAAATATCAGGATATTAAAAATTGCCTTCTGGGCTACCCATAACGGGCCTTACCAGATCCTGATTAATTTATCCTGAATTAGTAACCTGTTATTATTATATATAATATAACTAGATAAATAAAACCTGTTATTTATTACCTGATAAGTTAACATGTTATTATTAACCTGATTAAATACATGATAATATAAACTAGATTTAGAATCATGTTTTAGCAACCTGATAAAAGAACTAGATAATTCATCCTGATATTTAAATCCTGAATTAGTTATCCTGATTAATTAACCCAATATATTATATATAATATAAAATATCAAAAAAAATCATATCAATCAAATCCAAATATAAAGAGAGTTATTATGCAAAAAAGAGTTGTTGCAATTCATGACATATCCTGCGTCGGCAAATGTTCGCTGACGGTCGCCCTGCCCGTGCTGTCGGCGGCGGGCGTGGAAGTTTCGGTGCTTCCCACCGCGCTTTTGTCCACGCACACGGGCGGCTTTGACGGCTATACATACCTTGACCTGACCGACGAAATTCCGAAGATAGTCAACCATTGGAAAAGTCTCGGTCTGAAAGTTGACGCATTCTATACGGGCTTCCTCGGCTCGGAAGCGCAAGCGGACATGGTATGCGGCATTATCGACGCGCTTGCGGACCGCGACACGCTTATCTTCACCGACCCGGTTATGGGTGACAACGGGCGGCTTTACTCGTCGTTTCTCCCCACATTCCCCGAAAAAATGAAAACGCTTTGCCGCCGCTCGCAGATACTCACTCCCAATCTGACCGAAGCGTGCCTGCTTACGGACACCGAATACCGCCCCGACGGCTACGACCGCGAATATATCGAAGAAATTCTGCGCAAACTTGCGTCTTTCGGTTCGGAAACCGTTATCGTAACGGGTGTTTCGCTTGAAAAAGGGACGCTCGGCGCGGCATATTCGGACACAAAAACGGGGGAGAGCGGGTTCTCTTTTTCCGAAAACGTACACGGTATGTTTCACGGGGCGGGGGACGTGTTTTCGTCGGCACTTCTCGGGGCGTTGCTGAACAAAAAAGACATCAAAACCGCCGTTGACATCGCCCTTGACCTGACCGTAGGCAGCATAAAGCGCACCTATGCGGCGCAGACCGACACCCGCTTCGGGCTTGATTTTGAGCACGGTTTGGGAGACTACGCACAGAAAGTTGCGGAGAGGTAAAAGGGAATTTACACAGGAGAAAGCAATATGCAAATCAGTCAGTTTTTTATGAACGGAGATATAAAGGGTGCAATTGCATATATGCGCGAACATGAAGAGTTCAAAGACGTTCTGCCCGCGTATGTCGCGATTTTTGAAAACCGTGAATACCGCACGTTTGAAGTCCCCGACGCACTCAACGATATTCTGCGGCTGTATCAGATTTATTTCCGAGACACCTTTTACTGCGGCTTATCCGAGGCTGACGCTGCGGAAAAACTGCGGACGCAGCTGAAAACGCTTTTGGATATGCCGAACGCCGACGAAACGCTTCTGACGGAGCGCCTTCAATCTGTGTTTGAAGCGAACGGTTACCATTCTCTGTTCGGAAAAACGCAGGGATATTACGGTCCCTATATCTGGCGTGATACCGTTCCGACCGTCTACCTCGTCGAATTGCCCGACGGAAAGGCCGAATATACGGTCAACATTCTCAAAGGCTTCGTCTTTCGCGGTTGGATGGATTATCTCACTTTCGGCAGATTCGGCACGGGAGGCTGGGCTTCCTCCGACGGCACGATAAACTGCATTGAGCAGGCGTATGATTTTGAAAGCGAACGCTTTCTTGTTTCTCTTTTAAAGCACGAGGCACAGCACGCATCGGATATGAAGCGCTTTCCCGCAATCACGCCCGCGGAGTTGGAATACCGCGCAAAACTTGTGGAACTACGCTATTCCTCCGGTTTGGGATTGCTGCAAAAGTTCCTGTCCGAAGCGGACGAATCCAAAACAAACGACAGTCATGCCGTGGCTTCCGCAAAGATAAAGCGCGGGTTCGCCGATACCGATAAAACTGATATATCCCTCATTCAGGCACGGGCACAGGAACTGTTTGACGCAAGCACCAAAGAATCGGAAGAAAAATACGGTAAACAAAAAACGGCATCTGACGGTTGAGTTCGGCATTCCGATTTATCGAGGTCGGAACCGCCGGTGATTTTGATATGCCTCGGGCGGTTTCGCGGAGTATTAAAAAGATACCGCTGTTCAGAAAAAGGAGAAGATTCAAACAGGATCATAATGTATTCGGGCAACGGCGTTGAAGAAATTAAGCGCATACAACAATAAACACGGCTGATGATTTTTGCGTCATCAGCCGTTTTGTCGTTCGGCATTATTTGCGGAAACATAAAAACGTCGGAACGGGCGCAGAAGCAGACGATACATCAACCTCGACCTTTCGCACCCACAACATCAGACGTCAAATCTCGGCGAACCCGTGCAGACGATACGGCAACGTTCGGCCTCTCTGCCGAAGCCTCGTTTCGTCTCTCCGAAGTCTTTGAAAACCGTGCAAATGCCTGTTATTTGCTTTGCATTGTTGCCTTATGACAAAAAAAAGCCTCCCGAAAAAGCACAGGTGGGGCAAGTTTTTACTACTTCCAAGCCGCTGAAACTTTATATTCGGGAGGGAAAAGCGTAAAAAGAAGAATTAAAAGAGAAGAAAAGGAGTTGTCTTCTTTTTACTTTTTCTTGGACAAAAACGCATTAAGAGGATGTAATGCTAAATAAAAAGAAAAGGAAGGAGTATCTCTTTTTGCGTTTTCGTTTTGAAAACATATAAACAAAGAAACGGAAGAAAAAGAAGAAGTATAGATGTAATTTCTTCTTTATATGTTTTCGGTTCGAACACGGGACGCCTTGCCCATGTTCTTCTTGCCGTTTGGATTGATCTGCCATGTGCCCGCACAGGTTTGCTTGCGCAAACCATGCACATCTCGACCTCGGCAAATTTCGATTTTACCTCCTTTTACCAATTAATACGGTCGAAAAATGGATTTCGTGACAGAAAAAGACAAAAGTTTACAAATTGTTTGCAAATTCCGACAAAAACGAGCTGATAAACGCCTTTGCGATACAAGTAAACAGACATTTTCGTATTTAAAAGCAAAAATTTCGCGCGGCGTATTCAATCACTCCCGCGGGTGTTCGTTGAAAAAACCGTTATGTAAAAATCGGCGGCTCAATGCCGCCGACAGTTTTTTTTACATCAGCAAAGGCTGAATCTGTTCGCCTTTCAATGCCGCCTCGACAGCGGCGGGAATCATTTCAACCTTTGCAACGAGCGAGGTTGGTTTTTGGGGCTGATGAGACCCGGACTTTTATCGCCCGACACAGGCTGTTTTCGGTTATTTTCTCTCTTTTCGTTTTGGCGGGCGTCAGCCCGCCTGCATCTCAAAAAGAAAAAATCCCTCGAAAATTTCTCTGTGTCGGGTGCGTGCAGTTTTCACGGAGCGGATTTTTGTCATAACGACAAAGAAGCCGCGGCGAATACTTGACGTATTTGCAAGGCTTTTGCGAAAGTCAGGGCGAAAATCCGCCCGTCAAAACCGATGAGAGTCCGGGTCTCATCAGCCGGTGCGTCATCTTGCCCGAAAGGTACAAAATAGATGTGCCGCGTGTTCATTAAACTCCCGAGATTTTTCGCATTGCCCGATAAGGCATCATTACTTGACACGGCTATCAAAACGGGGCGTTCGTTGCGCAAGTGTGCTTTTACAGCCAGTGACACTGCGCTGTCCGAAACTCCGTTGGCTATTTTTGCGAGGGTGTTTCCCGTGCAGGGAGCAACCACAAGCAAATCAAGCAACTTTTTCGGGCCGAACGGCTCGACTTCCGCAAGCGTGTGCAGAACGGGTCTGCCGCAGATGTTTTCGACCCGTTCGCGGAAACTTTCCGCCGTTCCGAAACGAGTGTCCGTCGAATAAGTATTTGCCGACATTATCGGCACGATGTCATAGCCCGCCAAAGCGAGCGTTTCCATTTGGTCTATCATTTTTTTGAGTGTGCACTCGCAAAATGGCAGATATGACATTTTGCGAACAGCCATGCGCGTGTTGCGAAGCAACAGTTTCGCGCGGCGTATTCAATCACTCCCGCGGGTGTTCGTTTTGCAACATTAAGTCGGAGGCATTGCCGCCGACTGTATTTTTATCTGTTTTTCTGTCTCAACAATTGTTGACACCGTTCGCCGTTCAGAGCCGAACAACCCACAAATAATGCTTATAGACTTTGCAATTATCTTATTCGCAACCGCTTAGTTGTACTTTTTGTCGGCGTTTATGAACTATTTGTAAATTTTTGTCTTTTTCTGTCACGAAAATCTGATTTTGACCGTATATACTTGTAAAAGGGTAAACAGAAACTTTTATCAGCCGAAAAAAGTTTGAGTGCACATACATTTTGATTCTCGAAGATACCCTTTATCCTTAATTTGCTTTTATTGCAGACATTTCATCGACACTCGAAAAAATCAAAAAGAAAGGATTTGAATAATATGGTTGTTATTCTTGTAATGACCTCTGCCTATTTTCTTTTGTTAAGATATTCGGCAGGGCTTGCAATTACTTTTTTGTAACGGTAAATAAGTACCGGTCTCTTATTGAATTTTAATGAAAAGGAAAAGGAAAACTATGAAAGAAGAAAATAAAAACCTGATGAAATCTAAATTTGAAGAATTGTGTGGATTTGATACATACAAATACCTTTGTGATAATCTTAAAAAAGTGAATGTTGCGCAAAATGAAGATTTCCGAACCAAGTTTAACAGTTACTTTAAAGTGCGGAGAAATCAAGATTGGCAGAGTCGCTTTTATAGTTATTTGGAAGATAATAAGGAATTTTCTGATATCGGATTTGATGATATTTTGGATTGGGGTTACAAGAATTTATTATCAATTAAAAGCAACTCTAATATGGTTGAAGCATCTTTTTGCAGCAAAATGTTGTCAATAATAAATCCGGATAAGCCTGTATTGGACAAAAATGTACTTACAAGCATGTCTCTGAAAATCAGCGGAAAAAATTCGGAAGTAAGGCTTGAAAGTGCAAAGAGCGCATATAGGGAAATAGAAAGGCGTTATGCATTGTATTTGAAGTCTCAAAATTGTAAGTCTGCCATTGAACTGTTTGATTCGTTTTTCCCGAACTGTAAAGAATTTACCCAAACCAAAAAAATCGATTGGTTCCTTTGGTCTTTTTCGAAAGATGAATTGAAAAAATTCGATATTTTTAAAGAATTGATTTGCACACAGGATAAATAATCATTCTTTTCTGTTTAAGACTTTTATTTAATTTTAGTTTATAGGGGGTACATATGAGGATATCAACTGTTTTTAATCTTAATTCAGGACATTCAAATTTTGATTTCGTAGATATAGATGTGACCGATGGTGATACGCAACTGTTTATAGACCCATGTTTGATAGAAACCAACAGCAATGATTTTTGCATAAGATGTACGGAGACCATGGCAAGTTATTTTGACCGTTTTTATCATTTATACAGAACCGAGGCTCCGGAATCCGAACTTAAAGAGTTGTTTTCGCATGCACACGAGATAAATGCAACCAAACTCGGGTACGGAAGAGGCGATAACGGGAAGGCAAAGACTGTTGAAGGTATGCTGACAACATTCAGCGGTGTTCCCGGTCTTCTTCGAAAGGACATTCCGCTTTCAAAGCCTAACGATTTACATCTTTTTATAAAAAACTTTGCCGAAGACTGCATGAGTGATATGCTTACAAACATATTGTTCCGGGAACTAAGTCGGTTTACTCTTGAACAGTGCCAAAGATATTTCTATCCGACGCAGCATATAAACAAGAAGTATCATTATTGGGACAAAGATAGTAGTTCTTGGCAAGTATATAATGGCGAAGCTTTGTACGTCAATAATAAACTTATACTGCTTGTTCCTAAATCAATTGTCAGGCATAGTTATTATTATAATGTTGAACAATATTTTAGTTCTATAATCGCTCAACGGAAGTTGACATCTCTAAATACTAAGAAACAAATAAAAGAAGATGCGATTGATCAGTACGGAGACATTTTGACAGCAGCTATATATGAGACATCTGATAATCCGGATATGCTTAATGATTACCATGCGCGAATGCCGACGATGTATTCTGAAAAAAAATTGACAGACCAAAAGTTAGATGAATATGTTTACGGGGAAAGAGAGAACGGAGACCTGTAAAACTCCATTGTGGTTTTTCAATTTGCTTACATAGAATTTGCATTGTTTGTATCAGCGTACATATTATCGTTTTTAACGGGTCTGCGAATTTGTGCAGACCCGTTAATAGTAAAATGCTATTTTTTACCTTAACAAAGGCTGAATCTGTTCGCCTTTCAATGCCGCTTCGACCGCTTCGGGAATCATTTCTGTTTTCGCAACGAGAGATGTAGGCTTTTTTATCGCATCGTCCTGTCCGAAAGGTACGAAATAGATGTGCCGTGTGTTCATTAAAACTCCGAGATTTTTCGCATTGCCCGAGAGTGCGTCATTGCTCGACACTGCTATCAAAACGGGGCGTTCGTTGCGCAAGTGTGCTTTTACAGCCAGTGACACTGCGCTGTCCGAAACTCCGTTGGCTATTTTTGCGAGGGTGTTTCCCGTGCAGGGAGCAACCACAAGCAAATCAAGCAACTTTTTCGGGCCGAACGGCTCGACTTCCGCAAGCGTGTGCAGAACGGGTCTGCCGCAGATGTTTTCGACCCGTTCGCGGAAACTTTCCGCCGTTCCGAAACGAGTGTCCGTCGAATAAGTATTTGCCGACATTATCGGCACGATGTCATAGCCCGCCAAAGCGAGCGTTTCCATTTGGTCTATCATTTTTTTGAGTGTGCAGAACGACCCGCAGAGAGCGTAGCCTATCCGCGCACGAGCATCTTTCATTTCCATATCTTTCACCGTTTAATCTGTATAATTCAGCGTTGGATCTCGGCAAATGCCGCGTATGCTCCTCCTAAATCCGGTATGCTTCTTCGATAATATTCTTTATCGCTTCCGCAGTTATCCGCCCCGCGCTTTTCGGGCTGAACCGTCCCGGAAGACCGAGAGCGGAGACATATTTTTTGCCGAGCCGCCCGCAAGCCTCTTTGTCAATTCCGCCGGGTGCAGACGCAAGTTCGATAAATACCGCCGTTTCTTTTGTCGCCGACAACTCTTTTTCGCCGATGACCGAGTACGGAACGGTGTTGAAAACAATGTCCGCTTCCGCAAGAGCCGCGGCGACGTTTCTTGTCTGAACAATGCGTATCCCCGCCGCACGAGCCTCCGCAAAATCGACCGCTTTTCTTGCCGTTGCCGTTACGTCTGCGCCGAATGCGCGGAGCAGGGCAGACAGCCGTTTGCCAATCTTTCCGAACCCGACAACGACGCATTTTGCGCCCGAAAGCGTTATGTCCGTCTCTGTCACGGCGACTGCCGCCGCGCCCTCTGCCGACGGAACTGCGTTCAGTATCTTGAAGTCTTCCCGTTCAAGCAGATCGACCGCTTCCGAAAAGTATTTTTTCGCACCGCCGCCTACAACTATCGCTGCTCCGCGCAGCATTTTCCGAACTTCCGAGATATACAGCGGCGCTTGCGCAAACGGCGCAAAAAGCGTCTGACCGTCTTTTGAACACGGTGTAGGCAACACTACGCATACATCCTCTGTCAGCCCGATTTCCGTTCCGTCAATTCTTTGCGTCCCCGCTTCGGGATTGTCTCTTTTCCGCACTTTTGCGTCAGTCGTATCGCCGCTCTCATATTTTTCAAACCCGACAAGGCGAACCCCGAACCCCGCTTTTTTAAGTGTTTTCGCAGCTTCGACCGTCCGCCCGTCCCCGCCGATGAATATAATGTTTTTTATCATATTTCTTCTCCCGCCGTCTCGGACTGTCCTCCTTGAAAAAGCCCGCCGAAATTTATCAACGCAATAGTTTTATCCCCGCGCGAAGCTCATTGCAAGAAATACGGTTTATTCTCTCTCGAACACACTTGTTTCAGCTCATTCCGTCTCGCCGCTGCGCCTGCGCTCCGCTTGCTCGCCGCCGCTCAACTCACCCTCGCCGCCGCCTCGGGCGGTTTCGCGGTGTGTTGCGTAGACCTGTTTTTTTTAGAATTAAAAACTACGGAGAGTTTTTTTATTCAATGGGCAAAGAGCGAAATCTGTCAGATAAAGCGTACATCCCATATTCCCACATTCCATTTTATGCCGTTCATTTCTTTTCGTGCGCAAAAAAAGCGACCCTCACAGGTCTCTTTTTATTAACCGTTATTTCAAAAACATTATGCTTTGTCAATCGTAGGCAGACGGGATACGCCGAAAATATCGTTTTTGCCGAGAAATTTCAGATTTTTTTGTTTTTTCCTATTGCACTTTCTAAAAATATGTGTTATAATTGGTATATATACCAAATATGGGTTCAGGTGTATGACCCAATTCGAATTAAGAGGGATATTTATGGCAAGGAGATATGACAGTGAAGACGCAAAAAGGAGAATCCTTTCGGCGTGCGTGAGGTTGTTCATCGAAAAGGGGTATAAGAGAACGACCATGAACGATATAATTCACGACGCGGACGTTTCGGCGGGAACGTTTCAAAATGTTTTCCGCACAAAGGACGGCGTTCTTATGGAACTTGTGCGCGTCATGTTTGAAGGGCAGTTCGGCTCGGCAAGAGCGGTCGTTGGAAAAAACGCGTCGCCCGTGCTGCTGTATGCGGTCGAAACTTCGATACAGATGACGCTTGCGGAACTGAACGAGAATCTGCGCGAGATATATGTTGAGGCTTACACGCACCCCGAAACGGCGGAATACATATATCAGCAGACGTCCACCGAACTCATGCAGATTTTCGGCAAATATCTGCCGTGTTGCAGCGAAAGCGATTTTTACGAAATGGAGATAGGCTCTGCGGGCCTTATGCGCAGTTATATGGCGCGTCCGTGCGATAAGTATTTCACGCTGGCGCACAAACTCGAACGTTTTCTTTCGATGAGCCTTTCGGCATACCGCGTGCCTGAAGCGGAACAGCGCGCCGTGCTTGACGCAATATCCAAAACGGACATCGTAGCCGTTTCAAACGGCGTTATGCAAAAACTGTTTGAAATGCTTGCGATGAAGTTTGAGTTTGAGCTGAAATAACCGGAAAAAACCTTCGCGTCTGCCGTTCTTCCGCGCAAAAACGACGAGGACGCTTTCAGTTGCCGTCGGCGCGAAAAAAGACCGCGGCGAGGCTTCCCGAGAGTGAAAAAACACAAAAATATACTCTTTGAAACTATCGGAAAGGAATTTTGCCATGAAGAAAAAACTTATTTGTGCGCTTCTTGCTCTCTGCATTGCCGCGACGCTTGCCGCTTTTGCGTCGAGCGCGGAAGAACACGGCCATTTTTATGTGGACGGCGTATGCGAATGCGGAGAGAGGATTGAAGAAAAAGCAGCATTTGCTTTGCCCGGAAGAGCCGGAACCTGCACTCCGTTACGGGCGTCCGTGACGCTGCCTGAAGGTTGGGCGCCCACCGAAAAGCCGATATATCTGGAAATAATTAAATACGGTACGGTCACGCCTTATACCGTTGAAAACGGCTCCCCGAACGGCGATACCCTGACGTATGATCCGTCCTCGCGTAAGCTGTCGTTCACGGCAAACATCTCTGATTTCGGCGTCGAATACAAAATTCTGAAAGCCGTTGTCAAATGCGAAAATGCGGCGGGAGACATTGCCGTTTTTACATCCGGCATCTGCATTATAACACCGCACCTCGGCGGTATATGGGTCGAGGAGGACGGGTATTATCAGCTTACCTATGCCGAATGTGGCCATACCCCCGAAAAGCGCCCCGTTCCGCGCGTTGAGATAGACGCGACCGAATACGTTTACAGAAATATGCCGTTTTCCTTCCGTTTTGCCGCTCCGCAGGATATGATTTTGTGGAGCGCGAGCATAGAGATGGAATTTATAGGCTGGAGCGTTGATTTTACCGAAATCGCGAAAGGGATATACTCCGCCGAAAAGGTTATTGTTTCGGCCGATGCCGAGTCGTTTGACATAAGCATCTGCATCAATACCGAGGACGGGTATTTCTATTATGCAAAAAAGGCCGTTTTTCTGCGTGACTGCGTTGTCGGCGACGCGAACGGCGACGGCGAGGTTGATATATCCGACGCAATGCTTGTTTTTTATCACGTTGCGAAAAAAGAGTCGATTTCGTGGGACGCGCTGCTCCGCACGGATGCGGATAAGAGCGGAGAGGTCGATATAGCCGACGCGATGAAGATTTTTTACTACGTTGCAAAAAAAATTGATACATTGGAATAGCCGTCAGCGTTTTTTCATCGTATAAAAGAGTGAAGAGAGTTTGCGGAATATCCGCAGACCTAAAATAAAAACATAATAATCATAAAGAAAAGGAGACAACAACAATGACGGAAGAACTGAAAAACAATGCAAACAACGAATTGAACGAGGACGAACTTGAAAACGTGGCGGGCGGTATCGGCGGCAAAAGAACTCTGACCCCGAACGTCGTATTTTGCCCGAACTGTCATTCGACAAATGTCGGCAAAATCTCTCCGAGAGTTCACCGCTGCCGCGACTGCGACCACCATTTTACTCTTTGAGCTGTTATACGATTTCAAACGCATGGGTCGGGAATACTCGGCTCATGCGGTTTGTCAGCTCTTTCCTGAATTTACCAATAAAATTCAGGCGAAATCTGCCGATACGGTGAATAGTCTTAAATAACAGAAAAAAAGGAAACGAATATGAGAAAACTTATCACTTTTTTGCTCGTTGCCGCAACCGTCGCGTTGTCACTGCTGACCGCGATAATGATGTTTAGCGCAACCGACATATTCCCGCTTCCTTCCGATTTTCAGGAATCCGCCGCAAGTATAATATCCCGCATAGCGGCGGTTTTGGCAGAAGCCGTGCTCGTCTCGGGGCTTTGCGTCGCAACGCACTTTCTGATAAAAAAAGAAAAAGTCTCTCTTCTCGCGGACAGAATTTTGTTCGCCGTATGGCTGTTTCTCACCGGCGTGTGCATCACTTTCCTATGCGTCGTATATAAAATGGATTTCAGATTGACCGTCATTCTGACCCTTGTCGGACTTTTTGCCGCAGGAACAGTGCCGTTTATCGTTCTTCTTGTTGTTGAACGCAAGGCGCGCCGGGCAAATTACCCGTGGCGTTATCTTCGCGGATAGCCGGCGGCGGAACAGCGTGGTATATTTCTGCTGCTTTTCCTGTGAAATAAATTCTTTTGTGAGAAAAAACAATTCCGATTAAAAAGTTTGTCGATATCCTCGGCAAACTTTTTATTTTCCGAAATATCTTTCGAACCGTTTGCTTTTCCGGCGCGGATTTTGAGAAAACACAGAAAAAATTAAGTACCGAAAAACTCTTGACAAAGCCCGCTTTGTATGTTAATATGAACACAGACTACTGTGATAGTATTCTATCTCTCCTCGAAAAGAAAAGGAATGAACCGAAAATGATGCGAAAGATTTTTTCTCTGTTGCTTGCCGTTGCCGTGTTTCTGACGGTTTTCGCCGCTTGCGACAACTCCGATGAAAACCCGACGAAAACGCCGACGCAGGAATTTACTCTTGCCGAACTGCCCGACATAGGCGAGTATAAGCCGAAAGGCTCTCCGACATATTTCGACACGGCGCTGACCGAGTTCGTCCCCGACGACGGCTACGGAACGCTTGTACCGTATCTCGGCGACAGGAGTGAGTATTATCTGGACGAGGAGACCGCAGCAAGCCGCGGTTTTATGGGAACATATTTCGTCACTCCGATTTACGGGCTTTGCACCGCCGACGGCAGAATAGTCACCGCGCCGATATACAAAAGCGTCGAATACCGTGACGGGTATTATCTGCTCGAACGGTTCAAACTTGCAAATATATCCTCTTTTCTGTCTTCCGTTTTTGTCGGAGATACGGACGTTACATATTTGATAATTCCCGCCGACGGTTCGTTTGTGACCGAACTTAAAACGCACGGCACGGCGTCGTATTGCGGTGACGGAATATTTGCGTATTATTACTCTTCTTCAAAGAATTCTGCAAGAATGACATACTGCACCGCCCGCGGCGAGATTCTGCATTTTGTCAAAACCCAACCCTTTGATTCCACGCTCTCTTTTTATAACGGCGTTGCGCTTGAAGAAACCTTTGTTTCCGAGTCTGCGGACGGGGAGTCGGAGTACGCATACCGCTTTGTCGACACTTCTTTCAACACCGTTTCAACCCCCGTCGAAGCCAAAGATTTCAGGTGCGGGCTGTTTTGCGTCGGCGACGGAAACGGCAAATACGGCGTGACGGCGAACGGCAAAGATATGCTGCTTCCCGTTGAATACGACGGCGTGTTCGGCGACGAAAACGGCATAGTTGCTGTAAAAGGTTCGACGGCTTACGCATTTGACCCCGATATGAAGTCCCTCGGCACGTTCGACATCGGCGGCGACGGACTGAAAAACAACGTTGAGGACGCCCGTATAGTCAGCCCCGACGCCGTTTGCTTCTCGACCTCGTATACAGACACGTTTTTGCTTACAACTTCGGGTAAAAAGCAGTTTCTTTACGATTTTTACAGTGTGGTTTTTTATCCCGATTACGGCGTTTACACCGCTTCTTTTAACGCTGGAGGAATCGTCTTTGACCGCGACCTGAACAGGGTGTTCGTAACGCCCGCGAACTATATTGTCAACTATTGGGAGTCTGCCTGCAATATTCCGGTGTTTTATGATATGTCCGAGCTCAGTATGCTTGTGTTCAACCCCCAAAGCGGCGAAACACGCAGTTTTGAATTTGCGGATTACTTTTCCGATTTTGAGAATTTTCTGCTCACGGGTTCTTCCAAAGAACGGACACTTGCGCTCACCGACCCAGTCACGGGCGAACAAAAAACAAAAGTTGACAGTCTGGCGCACACTCTCAAAACCGCGCTCGGTACTTTTATCTTTTACGATTGCAACAGTTACGCCTACACCGTTGATGAAAATTTCAACACCGTTTGCTGCGCGCCGATAAACAAAGATTGAGCATAAAACAACACAAAATACCGCACGCGCGGCAGCCGCAGGGGAGAACCTCTGACATCTGATTTGTGTTTGTGAATATTTTGTAAACTAATCGGGTTTTATGTCACAAAACCCTTTGTAAAACGTCTAATATATTGAAAGGTCAAATTGAATATAAAAATTATATATTATTCGTACTCTTTTATATCAAAGGGGTTTTGAAAATGAAAAAAGCCGTCTCTCTTCTTCTCCTTTTCGCTGTTCTTCTGACGCTGTTCTGCGCCTGCAAGAAAAATGAGGAAACACAGCCGACTTCATCGTCCGAACCGACGACGTGGGGCTTAATTCTCGACGAACTGCCCGACATCGGCAAGTATAAGTCGGCGGATTCGCCGCGAATGTTTGACGAGTACGTCGATAATCTTATCCCGCGTTCCGATTACGGCGAACTTGTGCCGTATCTCGGCGCCGTCGCGGATTACTTTTTCAATATCTCGGACGCCGCCGCGAACAACACAACGGTTAAAGACGGAACTTTTGCCGAAACGAAAGGGCTTTTCGGGCTTTGCCGCAAGGACGGAACTATTGTCACCGACCCTGTTTATGCGTCCGTTCAATACTGCGACGGTTACTATCTGCTGAAAAAGGCTTCCGTCGATACGACGTATGACCCCTCTGATTTTCGCGGCAATTTTTATGTTGTTCCGAAAGACGGCTCTTCGATTTTTTCTTTCGGAAAAAACGTTTATGTCGAATACCGGGGCTGCGGAGTATTCCGCGCAATATATGACTGTGAAAACAATAACGAAAAATATTATTCCGCGACGGGAAAACTGCTGCTCGACAACTCCGACGGCAATTATTTTCTGACGCATTTCACAAACGGCGTCGCGAGTCTCCTTTTTGACGGTCAGACACGCTTTGTCGATACTTCCTTTAAGACTTTGCTGATCGTTCCCGATGCGGAAATGCTTTCCGACAACGGATATTTTGCCGTGCTGACGGACAGCGGAAAATATATGATATACAAAGGCACAAAGCCGCTTTCGGACAGAAAATTCGATAAAAAACCCGCATACGATAACGGATATTTCCTTATCCGCGACGGGGAGTACGCCGTTGTGCTTGACGAAAAACTGAAAGAGGTTTCCCGTTTTCCCGTTGACCCTGCGGAAGAAGAAGTTTATTTATATTCCGCGAATGTTCTTTCCGTAGGCGGACGTTTGATAGACAACAGCGGAAAAAAACTTCCGTATGATAAGCTTTCGTATATCCCCGAACTGAAAATGTATGTGGGCGGCAATTACGGAAGCGGTGAAAACGGAACATTCTGTGTTGTTTCGAACAATTTCAAAAAACTTTATACCGCCCCGAAAGATTGGTATATCACGGATTTTAATATCGGCAGATATGTCGTTCTGGAACGCTCCCTTGACCCCGCCAACGGCGAAGTTTACGAATATAAACTCGCGGACACCTCTGATTGGAGCATTGTTGAAAACGTTTCTCCTATCGACGGCTTTGAGGGCTATTCCCGCCCGACCGAGGACGGCAGTCACCGCAGCCTCTTTTCGGGCAAAGACGGCAAAGTTCTGCTGACGTATTCGACATTTTTCGCCGTGTCCGAAACCTCTCTCGGCACTCTGTATTTCTACGACCTCGACGGCTATGCTTACACAACGGACGCAGATTGGAACGTGCTCTGCCGCACAACGATGAACGCAACAGACTGACGCGCGCCCGAAAAAGAAACGCACCGCCGCGCGGCTCGGCTGCGGCGAAAAAGGCAAGTCCGAAACGCGCGATTTTTCAGATGATATATAAAGCGTTCGACAGGTGACCATGCCGTTGAATCGCAGATTTTCATATCAAAGGGGTTTTGAAAATGAAAAAAACCGTCTCTCTTCTTCTCCTTTTCGCGGTTCTTTTGGCGCTGTTCTGCGCCTGCAAGAAAAACGGCGAAACACAGCCGACTTCTTCGCCCGAACCGACAACGTGGGGCTTAATTCTCGACGAACTGCCCGACATCGGCAAGTATAAGTCGGCGGATTCGCCGCGAATGTTTGATAAGTACGTCGATAATCTTATCCCGCGCTCCGATTACGGCGAACTTGTGCCGTATCTCGGCTCCGTCGTTCAATATGAAAACGTAAAGGTCGAAGATGTATATATGTCGGAAATGATTCGCGGCTACTACGGTCTTTGCACCGTTGACGGCGTTATCGTGACCGATCCCGTTTACGACAGCATCGAATACTGCGACGGTTATTATCTGCTGGAAAAATGTTACCGCAAAGACGACCTCCTTCTTGCCGATTATTTCCTGATTCCGAAAGACGGTTCGTCAATGTTCGAATTTCCGAAAAAGAAATCCGCCTTTTATTGCGGAGACGGTGTTTTCGGTTGCTGTGATTCTTTATTTGAATCTGTCGCAGCGTCCGAAACCTCTTATTATTCCGCGACGGGAAAATATCTTTTCACAGTCGATGAAAACTCTGTCGTTTCCGATTTCTTCAACGGCACGGCGCTTCTTTCCGTCTACGGCTCGGACTCGGAATATTACATAATAAACAAGTCGGGCAAAAGAATCAAAAAATTCGAGTACGGCGTTGCCGCCGCAGTATCTACTGCCCCGGGTGAGTTCGCCGTTTACGGCGCCGACGGAAAATGCGGGCTTTATCGCGGAGAAAAACAGATATTGCCTCGCGAATATGACGGTATATGCTCCGATGATTACGGCAACATATTTGTGTTAAAGAATAAAACAGTCACCGTCTTTGACAAGAACAAAAAAGTGAAGGCGACATTCGATGTTTCGGGTAATATTTCGTCTTTCATGCGCGGAGTATCTCCTTTGGGAGATCTGCTCTTTATAAGCGACACTGATACCGTTTATAATTTTTCGGGAAAGACCCGTCAATGCGATTGGGCGGAAGCATTGGGCGGCGGGTTGTATTTGCTCCGCACCGGCAGTAAGCAAACCGTTGTGGATAAAAACCTGAAAACCGTATGCGACGTGCCTGAATACTGCCCACAAATAATGTATTGTGAAAGCGAAAAGTATCTTCTGTGCCTGTTCAACGATGACGGAAGCGGTTATTGTTATCGGTTGCTCGACAAAAACAGCGGCAAACTTTCCGACGAAAAATATCAGGAACTGCTGAACCGCAAATATCTTTTGAAAAAGAATGAGGACGGCGGCGGATTTTCCGTTATTGCCCCTGACGACCTCTCCGTTATTCGGACGTATGACACCTTTATTGATTCCGTCGAAACGTCCCGCGGCACATTGTATGTTTATGACTGTGACGGCTATGTCTGGACGGTTGACTCCGATTGGAACGTGCTTTGCCGCACAACGATGAACCTCACGGATTAGAAAATAAAAAATCCCGGGCGCGTGTTTTGCCGTAAAAAAAACGGAAATTCGCTTTTACGCCGTAGAACACGCTCCGCTGATAAATCATTTGCCGGAATATTTTCCCGTCTCCCGAAATCGGACCTTTGCTTTGAATAAAAGCCGCTGAAAAACTCCCGTTTTGCCGCCCGATGCAGCGTCGGGGAAGAGCAAAACGGCGGCGCAGCCGTTATCTGTATCGGGGCAATGCCGTATTTTCCGCGACAAAAACCAAACAAAATTTTATATACTTATTCGCACATTGCAAAAGTTCTGTTATTCCCGCGCCCGATTTAATTATTACAAGAACCCAATTAAATTATATAAAAAGAAAGGATTCCCCGCCATGAAAAAACTCGTTTCTCTCGTTCTCCTCGCCGCTCTTTTGCTCGGCTGCGTATGTGCCTGCACAAAGAAAGACGAACCCACAACCACCGCCCCGACAACAACGGAACAGGGCGACACGTTCAAATTCACCGTTGACAACTATCCCAAAATGGGCGGCTCTCTTGCCTGTCTGCCTCTCGGCGAAGCCGTTACCGCCACCATATGCGGCATCGACCGCGAAAGTGCAAACAAAATGATTTCGTTCGCAGGCTCGACCACCGATAACTACAAATGGATTCTTGACGGCACTTTTGACATTGTTCTCGTCTACGAACCCTCGGAAGACGCGAAAAAGATGATAGAAGAGTCGAAAGTCGGACTTGAAATGACCGCGATAGGCGCTGACGGCCTTGTTTTTATCGGTAACAAGGATAACCCCGTCACCAACCTGACCCGCGAAGACGTTGAAAAAATATTCAAGGGTGAAATGAAGAATTGGAGCGAACTCGGCGGAGAAAAGGTCGATATCGTTCCTTTCCAGCGCAATAAGCAGAGCGGAAGCCAGACCCTTTTTGACAAATTCTTCCCGCTCGGCGACGCTCTCATGGAACCCCCGAAAGATCAGATTGTCGGCTCTATGATAGGTCTTCTCGAAGCCATCGCGGGCTATGACGGCTCCACCGGCGCGCTCGGTTACACCGTTTATTACTATCTGACCAATATGGAAGCGGGCACGCTCGATTCCGCAAAAATATTCGACTTCAACGGCGTTACCCCCTCCAACGAAACGATAGCCTCCGGCGAATACGAACTTTCCAACGATTTCTATGTCGTTATCCGCGCCGACGAACCCGAAGACAGCCCCGCAAGAATCCTCTACAACTGGATCTGCTCCGCGCAGGGCAAACAGCTCATTGAAAAAGAGAACTACGCCGCAAAATAACCTTATCCTGCTCATAATCGGGGGATAGCCTTGTCTTTGCATAACAACAAAACACCCCAAATCTCCGTGTAGTGCGGGATAATGCTATCCCTCGTATGACATAAAAACCACAAATCCCCACATAATGCGAAATAATGTTATTCCTTGCATAGCGACAAAACACCACAAATCCCGATAATTTCAATAATTCCTAATCCGCATAAAACCCCGCCCGCCCGAAAGACTTCTCTCTCGGACGGGCGGGGCTCTTGCTTTGTATATCTTTGTTTTTTGTGCAGTCAACTGCACAAAGTCGGAAAAATCGTGCGTTTTGTGCAGTCAACCGCACAAAATCTAAAGCGGTTTGTGTTGTCGGCAATAATCTGGCTTTCATTACCGAAAAACCGTCCGTTTTTGCCGATAACGGCAAAAATGCAGGCATTGTTTTATTTTCATTCCCTTTTTGTTGTTGAATTTGATTATATCAGATTACTCGGAATAAAGCAGTTATCTTTGTCTATCGGTATCGGTTCTTCGCACATACAGATGATTCCGCCGTTTCCGCGATTCAGGAAAGCCTTATCCAATACGCTGTACTTTTTGATTTCACGACGGTCGGGTGCCGCGCTTTTTTTGATCTCCAACGGATGAATGACATTGTTTTCTTCAACAAACACATCAATTTCTTTTGCGTTGGAATCTCGGAAGTAGGTGATGTTTACCTTTGACTTTGCATAGGCATAGTTTTTAACAAGTTCCATCACAACATAGTTTTCGTAGTAATGACCGCTTGCGGCTCCGTTGCGCAGCGTATCAGGTGTCAGCCACATGGACAAATACGCACAAAGTCCCGTATCGCAGAAATACAGCTTCGGCGTTTTACTCAGCCGTTTGAGTTCATTGTTTGAATACGGCGCAAGAAGATAGACTATATTCAATCCGACAAGAATTTTCAGCCACTCTTTTGCGGTGCTCGGTGCGATGTCGGCAGATTCAGCCAACGTTGAATAATTGACCTGCTCCGAAACAAGAGATGCGCAGCCTACAAGAAATTTGCGAAAACGAACGGTGTCCGTAATGCCTCCCGCTTCGGTGGCATCGCGCATAAGGTATGTGTCAATATAGGAATTGAAATACTCCTGTCTCAGTTCGTCATCCACACCCTGTACTTGGGGCATACCGCCCTCCCAAATGTGATTGAACACTTGAATCACATCGTTTTTCGGAAGCCTGCGTTGTCTTGACTGTAAGGAAGCGAGAGAGAAATCCAAATCCGTATCGAACACAAGCCCCGCTTTTTCTCTTGCAGACAAACCGTACAGCTCCAGAATTCCAATCCTTCCCGCAAGAGTCTCCCTCACTTTCTTCATCATGTTGTACTGTTGCGAACCCGTAAGCCAAATAAGACCTTTTTCGTCGCTCCCGTCGCAGATGATTTTGATTTGTTCGAACAACTCCGGTGCTTTCTGCACCTCGTCTATGAGTATCGGCGGTTTATATGTCTGAAAGAACAGCACAGGGTCGGCCTTTGCAAGTTCTCTAACCGTTGCATTGTCCATGGTGACATAGGTTCGGTCATTCTTTGCCAAATGTTTCAGCATTGTTGTTTTGCCGACCTGCCTTGCACCCGTAACGAGAATAACCTTGAAAAAATCATTGAGTTTTAAGAACTTGCGTTCAAGTTCCCGTGTAATATATGCCATAATACACCTCACATTTTTAGGATAATCTATGGTTAATCGTATTTTATCATAATTTTCCCGTTTCGTCAAGAGGATATACGCAATTATGGTGATTACTTTTTCAATTATGATATCGTCTATTGCCGCTATTGACAATCCCCGCCGAATATTGTATAATAAAATGTAAAATAACAGCAATCTGAAACAAGAGGATAATACTATGAAAATTTTGGCTGCGACATTTGTCGTTTCCGTCGGCAGACCGTTCCGCAACGCGGACGCCATGATGAAAGTTATGGACGAAAACGAAGCCGATGTTTACCTTTTCCCCGCATACTGCCTGACCGGCGCAAGCTGCTCGGATCTGGCGCACTATAAGTGCTTTGCGGACGAGACCAACGAGGCTCTCGACAAACTCTGCGAATATTCCGAAAAAACGGGCAAATGCTTTGTTACCGCCGTTTACGGCTACGATAATATTATCGTCAAGGGCGGCGACCTGATACAGAAACCCACCGTAAAGATAGGCGGAAAGACCGTTATGGTCTCCGAGTCGGGCACGGAGACGAACGCCGACGTTCTGCTTCTTCCGACCGCAATGGACGGCTATCCGTGCATTCAGAACGACATTATCGAGTTCTGCGCGGATGCGGCAAACAAGCGTCATTGCGTTGTCGCTGTTGCAAACTGCGGCTTCGGCGAAAGTTCCGCGGACCGCGTTTACAAGGGCTTTACGGGCATCTTTAACAGCGGTGTTATCGTTGATTTCAAAAGTCAGGAACGCCCCGAGACCGTTATCGCCTGCGCGGACAGCGACAAAAAAACAGGGCTTATCTACTCCCGCCCGAACAGGGGAACGGAGCGCATACCGTATTACGGCAAAAACGAGCCGTCCCGCTATCTTAACGAACTTTTCCTGCTCCAAACGCAGGCGCTCTATCAGCGCATAGTCGGTTCGGGACTGAAAAAAGCCGTTATCGGCGTCAGCGGCGGGCTTGATTCCACGCTTGCTCTGCTTGTTGCGGAAAACGCTTTCCGCATGGCGGGTCTGCCCACGGAAAATATTATCGCCATAACCATGCCCGGCTTCGGCACATCGTCCAGAACCCATTCGAACGCCGACAGCCTGATGAAACTTCTCGGCTGCACCTGCCGCGAAATATCCATCGCCGGACCGACCAAAGCGATGTTTGAAGCGCTGGGACACGACGAGGCAAACAAGAACGTTGTTTACGAAAACGCACAGGCAAGAACCAGAGCGGATATCCTGTTCAACGTCGGCAACGCGGAGGGCGCATTCGTTGTCGGCACGGGCGACCTTTCGGAAGCCGCACTCGGCTGGTGCACATTCGGCGGCGACGACCTCGCACATTACAACCCGAACGCTTCCGTTCCCAAAACGCTTGTCCGCGAACTTGTAAAGAATATCGCTGCCACCCGCGGCGGCGACCTCGGCAAGGTGCTTACGGACATCGCCGAGACCCCGATAAGCCCCGAACTTGTACAGGGACAGGAGACCGAAAAGAGCGTGGGCAAATACGAACTCATCGACTTTGCGATGTTCTTCTTTGCCAAACGCCACGCCGCATATTCGGATATTAAAAATCTTTGCCTTGCCGTGTTTGAAGAACTTGACGAGGACGAAATAGTTTCGACTCTCGACCGTTTTTACGACCGCTTCAAGTCCAACCGCTTCAAGCGCGCCGCCGTTTTCGAGGGCGCGAACCTGCTCGGCTTCTCGCTGCCGTACTTCCCCGCGGATATAGATTACGAACTCATCTGATCTTTCGGGCGGGATAACTTTCGTCTTTGTGAAAAAACAGAACGGGCGGCTCTGTCCGCCGCAACGAAAGGAGTTTTTATGAAAAACAGAGTTTTTGCGTTTTTCCTTTCGCTTATTCTCATAACCGCGACTTTTATCAGCCCTTCGCTCGCAAATTCCGCGCCGCGCTTTTGGCAGGGGACGGACACCTCGGGCGTTATCGCCGCGGCAGACGACTGCCCTCTTACCGTCGAGCGTGAAACGCTGACTTTCGATATCGGAGAGTTTCCGGATACGTATTACGAAAGCGAAAAGGGCTTTCTTGCTTACGCGGGAAAGGTTTCCGCCGAATACGTTTTTCGCAATCCGACCGATTACAAGGTGACCGCAAAGCTTGTCTTTCCTTTCGGAAATCCGCCGTTTTACGGAGGATTTTCGGACTCTGCCGCCGATAAGATATCCGTATCTTTTCCCGATACGGAAAAATACGGCGTCACGGTTGACGGCAGACCCGCGGAGGCGACGGTTCGTTACACGTTCAAAAACAGGTATACCGCCTTTTCTCTTGAAGAGGATATGCCGAGACTTTCGGACGGCTTTGTCTCCGACCCGTTTTTCCGCCCCGATCTGCCCGTCCGCACTCTTGTGTATTCCGTCGAGGGGCTTGACGAGCGGCACAGCGCCGCAACGGCGGCTTTTGTGTACGGCTCAGATAAGTCCGAAACGCGCGTTCTTTGCGAATCGCAGAGCGGCGCGAATGTTTTGAAATCCGGCTATCAGGTTTCCTGCTGGGTTAAAAACGGCGACACTCTCACGGTTCGTTTTTTCGGGGAACTTCCCGAAAAAGAACTGAAATGGACGCTTTATGAAAACGGCGCCTGCGAAGATGTTATCGACGGAACCGTGACCCTGAAACATTCCGACGTCACGGCGTTTTCCGATTACGCTCTCGGTCAGTATTCAGCCGATGCGGAGATCCTTGATGTTGATAAATACAACGCCACGGTCGCTTTTCTGAATTATCTTTCGGAAGGCTCGGGAAAAGGTGTGATTTTTTGGGATAAATGGGACTTTTCCCTGATGCGGTGGTACGAGTATGAACTCTCTCTCGAGCCTGGACAGACCCTGACGAACACGGTGACCGCGCCTCTTTATCCGGACATCGACGCGAGTTATTCTCCGAGCGTTTACAGTTATAAATACCTACTTTCGCCCGCAAAAAAATGGGCGGATTTCGGCGAGTTGAAAATCGTTGTAAAAACCCCGTATTTTATCACGGAAAGCGGCATTGACGGCTTTTTCAAGACCGACACGGGGTATGAGCTTTCCCTGCCGGGGCTGCCCGATACGGAGCTGGAATTTTCGCTTTCCGCTTCCGAATCTCCGCAATATGTAAAAACGGGCTTTTTCAGTTCTTTCCCCGGCAAAATCGCAGCCGTCGCCGCGCTTGTTCTTTTTGTGGGAATCCCCCTGCTTGTCGGCGCGACAGTATTCGCCGTGACCCTCCTGAAAAAGAGAAAACGCGACCGAAAAACCACTTCTTGCGGCGAATGAACAGCCCCGTTTCGGGATATTTTTGCCCGATACGAGCGCATAATACCGAAAAAAAAAGAGATCGCGAGGTCTCTTTTTTCTTTTTGCCCCGTCCCGACGTCCTCTTTTTCGGTCGAGCCGCGAACAAACACGCAAAACTTCGCGGCTGTCACGCAAAAACCGTTGACAAACCGCGCGTTCGGTGTTATCTTATAAGCATAATTATAAATTCAATACGGAGCAAAGAATATGAAAAAAACGGTGCGAAACAAATGCCGCGCGTCGGCGTTTTTTATCTTGTTTTCAATGATGATCGGGCTTTTTGCTTTTGTTTTGCCGAAAACGGCGGCAGCCGAAACGTCGGGCAACGAAAACGCCGTCCCGTTTCCCGTTCATATCATTCAAAAATGCGGCAGCGACGACGAAAACCGCGTAATGCTCTTTTTCGGTGACGGCTATACCGCAGCGGAAAGAGATAAATTCATATCGGACGTGACACGCCGCGTTCGCGGAATGCTTTCTTATGAGCCGTTCGCGTCCTACGCGACAAAAATCAACATCTATGCCGTCGCGCCGCCGTCCGAGGAAAGCGGAGTAAGCGTTTCTTTCGGAACGGTGAAAAACACGTATTTTTCCGTTTCGCATTACGGAAAGACCACGTATATTTCGGAAGACGGTATGAACAAGCTCCGCGCTCTGCGCGACGTCATAGAGGAAAAATATCTCGATAAAGGCGGCAGCGCCTGCTCCGTTCATATCCTTTCCAATTCCGAAGAATATTTCGGCTCCGCGGCTCCGCGCGGTTATTTTTCGTATTCGTCGCTTGCGGAGGACGGTGAAAACGGAGAATCCATGACGCACGAGATAGGTCACGCGATAGGCCGTCTTGCGGACGAGTACGGGAGTTTCAGGGAAAACTCCGTAAACATCTCAAACACCGCCTCTCAAAGCGACGTTCCGTGGCGCGATTTTCTCGGCTTCCGTGGCGTCGGCATAACGCAGGGCAACGCCTCGTCGACCTATATCCCGTCCCGCTCCTGCATTATGGAGGATATCGGAAATTATCGGTTCTGCGAGGTTTGCAAAGCCGAGCTGGTTCGCCGTCTGAACGATTCCGCGTATACCGAAAAACCCGAAAAGATATACGTTGCCGCGCCCGACGTGACAATAGAACATTCCGCAACGGACGCGATAGGCTCAGCCTATGAAAAATACCGCATAACAAGCAAAAACCTGCTCCGCGCAAAGGGGCATGACCTCGAATTCCGCACCGTCGTTCAAAACCTTTCGTCCGAACCCCGAACGCTGAAACTGACTTTCCGCATAATATCCGAGGAAAACGAGATAAAACTCGAACGCTCACAAACGTTTGAAATCCCCGCGCTTTCCTCGTGGTACGACTATGCGCCCGCAAGAAAGTCGCTGTCTCTTGTCATTTCCGCCGCCGACCTGCCGTCCCTTTATTGGAAAGACCGCATCGAGGGCTTTGTCACGGACGCGGAAACGGGCGAGGTGCTTGCCACCGACAAAAGCGGCGATTTTGAGCGAAAAACGCTTACGGTGACATGTAAGACGACCGACGGAAAAAATATTCCGAATGTCGGCGAAATGCTTATTCCGCTGCCCGAAAACGGCAGCCTTCCAACGCCGCCGCAAACACTTTCGGGGCTTGCTTTCGCGCGCAGGGAAACCGTTTCGCAGACAGATACGGGCATTGCGGAAATATGGTATTACGAACCCTCGACCGTCTCCGAACCGTTCGTCTCAAAACTGCTGCCCGTTGCCGATTATAAGTCGTCGGACACCGTTCCGACCGTTGACGGCAGAGCTTTTGCGGGCTGGTTCTCCGACGAAAACTGCACCGAACCCTATCTTAAAACCGACGGCAGCGCCTATGCAAAATTCATTCCCGCCGCAGTTTTTTCCGTCAAAAGCCAACTCCGTGTCGGCACAGCCCCGACCTCCTCTTCAACCTCTCTGCGCCTGATAACCACCGTTGACGGCGATATGTATGCGTCCGTCGGCTTCCGCGTTGAATACGGCGGCAAGACCGTCGATGTCGAAACAAAAACCGTCTATTCCTCTCTGTTTGCGACCGACGGCGCCTCCTCTTTTGAATACCGACCCGCCGATATCTGCTTTGCGTCGAAATATTTCGCCACGTTTGTTCTTTCGTCCGTGCCGTCTTCGGCATTCTCACAAAAAATAACCGTCACGCCCTTTGTCCGCACCCTTGACGGCTCTTTCGTCCTCGGCACTCCGACCGATATCGTCATTTCCGAAAAACTCGGCTGATAACGCGTCCCCAAAGCGCGCAATCTGCCCGTGTCGGCAATACGCGTTCGACCGTATTCGGTCCGCGCCGATTTTTCCCCGTCAAATCAATTTGCTTTTTCGGATTTTATGCCGTATATTTCAGAAAATATCGCGTAGATGAACAATTCACCCCGTGCTTTTGTCTTGTCGGACAGAAGTACGAGGTGATTTTTTTGATTTTGTTTTAATGTGTCGCCGCAGCGTCACAGTGCATAAAACAGCACGCCCAGCGCCGCCGAAAACAGAAGCAGAATTATGGGGGAAAGCCGCTTCTTTCGCAGCAGTTTGTATCCCGCGGCAGCGGCGGCGATAACGGCAAACATCGCAATTCGCTTTATGTTCGGCGCAAAGCCCGAGCCGACGGCGGAAAAGCCGAAAAGCGTTTCAAGCGCCATAATAAGCGCCGTTGCAAGTATCATCGCGATTATGCACGGGCGAATGCCGTTCAGAAACGCCTGCACTCCGCCGTATTTCATCAGCCGCTTCATCGCAAGCGCAATAAGCGAAATGATGATAAAAGACGGAAGCACGACCCCGAACGTCGCCGCAAGCGCGCCGAAAAAACCGCCCTGCGTCGAGCCGACGAACGTCGCCATGTTTATCGCAAGAGGGCCTGGTGTCGATTCCGAAACCGCTATCATATTAAGAAATTCACTTTCGGCAAGCCAGCCGTTAGATACAACGGTCTCGCGTATCAGGGAGATCATACCATAACCTCCGCCGAAAGAGACCGTGCCGATCATCAGGAAGTTGAGAAAGAGTTGAAGATATATCATTTTTTGCCCCCTCTTTCCCGACATCTGCAGATAAGGTAGACCGCCACTCCGAGCGCGCCGCATATCAGAATGTAGAAAATCGAGGAGAACGAAACGGAGAACAGCGAAACCATAATCATAGCAACAGCGACCGTGACCGCCACCGCAATGTTGAATGCGTTTTTCTTCATTTCTTTCAGCATTTTCAGCCCCGCCGAGAATATCAGAAAGACCACTCCGACCCGTATGCCCTCGAATGCGTAGCGGACGTATTCAAGCCCGAGAAATCTGTCCAAAAACAGCGAAATGACATAGATTATAAAAAACGACGGCATACATATCGCCAACGTCGCGACCGCCGAACCCGCAAGCCCTGCGATTTTACTGCCGATATAAGTCGCCGCGTTGACCGCGATGGGTCCCGGCGTCGATTCGGCGATAGCAACTATATCGAGGAACTCATCCTCGTCAATCCAACTTTTCTTGCCGACCAATTCGGCTTCCAAAAGGGCAATCATGCCGTAACCGCCGCCGAACGTGAAAGCCCCGACCTTGAAAAAGGTGAGAAAGAGCGTCAAAAGGTTTTTAAGCTTTCTGTTTTTCATATTGTTTGACATCTGTTATTTTGACTTCCGAACAAAATTTTTTTATTCGGAAAACCTTGATTTTTCTTGTTACAGACGGGAATTTGTTCGGAAAACTTTGATTTTTCTCGTTATAACTCAAAGAGAAATTTAATACGCCGTGCGATAGTTCGTTCATTCGAACGAACCGCACATGGCTAATCGCAAAAAATGCAGCGGCTTTTTTGCGATGGTTACGCCTTTGTTATGTTCGGTATGAGCCAGCTGAACGCCGACGAGCCGCCCGCGCAGATGAAGCCCACAACAACGGCGGCACATATAACGCCGCAGCATATCGCGGGAAATGCGCGCTTGAATTTGATGTCAAGCAGGGACGCAACGAGCGTGCCCGTCCATGCGCCCGTGCCGGGCAGGGGAATGCCGACAAAGAGAGCCAACCCGATAAAAAGACCGATACCGGTCTTGCCCGAAAGTTTTTTGCCGCCCTTTTCGCCCTTTTCAAGGCAGAATGTGAAGAATTTGCCTATAACTTTTTTATCCTTGCCCCAGACAAGCACTTTTCTCGCAAAAAAGTAGATTATCGGAACGGGAATGAGGTTTGCAATCGCCGAAATTATGCAGACCTGAACTATCGGCAGGTCGTAGCCGAAAAAGCCCGTCGGAATTGCGCCGCGCAGTTCGACAACGGGAACCATTGAAATAAGAATTATCCAAAGCCACGGGTATTTTGTAAAGAATGCGGACATAATTTTCTCCTCTTTTACTGTCGGTGTGTGTGGTATGTGTAAATTATGTAAATTGTTCCTTATGGTTATACGAAAAAATTTCGGTTTGGTTGGCGCCGAAAATGTAATGTAAATGAACTGTATAACAAGGTTATTTTTCGTCCAGATTCTTCAAAAACGACAGTCTGTAAATCGGCGCGATTCCGTGTTTTTTCAGCAGTTCGTAATGCTCTTTTGTCGGGTAGCCCTTGTGCTTTTCGAGCGCGTATTGCGGGTATTCCTCCGCAAGTTTTTTCATCAGTCTGTCACGGTAGACCTTTGCCACGACCGAAGCGGACGCTATCGAAGCGCTTTTTGCGTCTCCGCCCACGATGGTGTCGCACGGCACGGGTATGTTTCTTGCCCTGTTGCCGTCGATAAGCGCAAAATCGGGCTTGACGGAAAGATTTTCTATGGCTCTGCGCATCGCCAGAAACGAGGCGTTGAGTATGTTTATTTCGTCTATCTCCGCAGGGGACGCTTCGCCTATGCCCACGGCGACCGCATTTTCGAGAATGACGGGGTACAGTTTTTCCCGCTTCTTTTCGGAAAGTTTTTTCGAGTCGTTTATTCCCTCGGGCACAAAGTCCTCGGGCAATATCACCGCCGCCGCCACAACAGGTCCGCACAGCGGTCCTCTGCCCACTTCGTCAACGCCGCACACAAGTGCTCCGTATTTTGCGTAATACTCTTTGTCGAGCGAATTATCCATTCTTTTTTCTCCTCCGAAATTCGGGCAGCTGCGTCAGCACCACCGCCGCAAAAATGAGCGCACAGCCGATATATTCCCGCACAGTCAGGCTCTTTTTGAGTATTATTGCGCTTGTTATTACGCCGAACACCGATTCAAGGCTCAGCAGCAGCGAAACGACCGCGGGATTCGCGCCTTTCTGCGAAACTATTTGGAGCGTGTAGCCTATGCCGGACGAGAACACGCCGAGGTATACAAGCGGAAGCCAAGCCGCCGTTATCTCACCGAACGACGGTGTTTCGAATATAAACATGGTCGCGCCGGAAAGCACCGTGCAGACCGCAAATTGCGCACACGAAAGTTTGACGCCGTTCACATCGTGCGTGAAGCGGTCGATTATCAGAATATGTCCCGCAAAGCATACCGCGCTTATGAATATGAGCAGGTCGCAGAGTTCGAGCGTGAAATCTTTTTTAATGCAAAGCAGATAAAAACCCGCCATTGCAATGCCGAGACTTATCCACACTTTTGCGGGCATTTTTTGCTTGAAAAACAGCCCGAACAGCGGCACAAGAACCATGTAAAGCGTCGTTATGAACGCGCCTTTGCCCGAATCCGCGCCCTGCGAAAAACCGAGTTGCTGGAACGACTGCGCCACAAAAAGCGCCGTTCCGCAGAGCAGCCCGCCCAGCAGGAGCAGTTTTCTTTCCCGCTTCTTTTCGTCGGCTGTCTTCGGCTGTTCGTTCTTCCTTTTTTTCCTTGTCGCAAGTCTGTAAATGCCTATCACGGCAAGCAAAAAAAGGAACGACAGCAGCGAGCGCACCGTGTTTATCGTGAACGCCTGCGCGTGCTTCGCCGCCGTTTCCTGCGCGACGAACGCCGTTCCCCATATAAGCGCCGCCAAAAGCGGCAAAAATGTGTGTCTTGCTTTGTCAAGAGTTTTGTTCATATTTAACCCGTCTTTCAACCGGAGAAAAGTCGTTGCTTCGCGCGCCGTAAGGCGGGAGCAGGGGACTTTTTGAACCCTGCCCGTCGGCGGGATTTGTCGGAACCGAATATATTAAACCGTAGTCTGAATATATTCGATCCGAACCAATACGATTGACCGCCCCAACCTTCGCAAAATGAAAAAAGAGTTCTCCTCCCTTTTGAACGGAGCCTGTACCTCTTTCGGGAGATAAAAACGCAGTTGTTTTCCTGTCTTGTCGTAAACGGAAAACACGGCATTTTTAACGATTCCAAAATGTTTCGCGCGCACGCGCTCAATCAAAAACAGAAAAGATTACCGATGGACGGAAGACAGTCTTCTGACGCTTCGCGTGCTGCGTAAGGCACGGCAAAAGCGAACGATCTCACCGGATAACAGAAAGGAATCAGTTTAACATTCCGCGCGCACGCGCTCAATGAATATATTAGCATATTATAGGCGATTATTCAATATTGTTCGGAAAAAGTTTGAAATTACGCGTCGCGAGCGTCCTCGATTTTTTTCTGTTTTTCGGTTGCCTTGTTCGTAAAAGCCCGTTTCAGGCATACTATGGAAAATTTTTATAACATCTTTTGTCTTTCTCCTTGACAACGCGTCTTTATATGATATAATATAATATAAAATATTATGCCTGCGCACGGGCGTATGCAAAGCAAAAACAGGCGGAGAGATCTCTGCCCGAAAATGTCCCCGAAAGGAAAGAAAATATGATAAAAAGTATGACCGGTTACGGCAAAGCAAGGCTCGTGACCGACGGACGCGACGTTACCGCTGAGATAAAAAGCGTCAACCACCGATATTTTGAAATGTTTGCGCGTATTCCCCGCGCATATATGCAGATAGAGGACATGATACGTTCGTATTTGCAGACGCGCATTGTCCGCGGCAAAATCGAGGTAAACGTATCCATCGCCGACAACGGTGCTTCCGTTTCGTCCGTCAAAGTGAACAAGCCGCTTTTTGAAGCATATTACGCGGCGCTGAAAGACGTTTCGGAAACGTATTCGCTCCCGTTCGATGCGGGCGCGGCGGTCGCTCTCCGTTTTCCCGACGTCATTGCCGCAGAGAAAGAGGACGAGGACGTAAAAGCCGTTTGGGCTTCCGTTCTGCCCGCGCTTGAAGCGGCGACCGACGCATTTATCGCCCAGCGCGAAGCCGAGGGCGGCCGTCTTTCGAAAGACATTCAGGCAAAATGCGCCGAGATTAAATCCAACGTCGATTTCATCGAAAGCCGTTCCGCGCAGTTGATAGGCGAATATGAGAAAAAACTCCGCGCGAGGATAGAGGAACTGCTCGGCGATGTCAAAGTTGACGAACAGCGTCTTTTGACCGAGGTTGCGATAATGGCGGACAGGATAGCGATTGACGAAGAACTTGTGCGCCTGAACAGCCATTGCAAAACGCTTGCGGATATGTTTGCGGACGGCGTTTCGAACGGCAAGAAGATGGACTTCTTCATACAGGAGATGAACCGCGAGGCGAACACTATATCGTCCAAGATAGGCGACCTTGAAGTCACCGCCCGCGTCATTGAGATAAAAACGTGTATCGAAAAGATACGCGAACAGATACAGAACGTTGAATAAAAGGGGAGAAAAAGAGATATGAAACTTGTCAATATCGGCTTCGGAAACGTTGTCGCCGCGGGCAGGATAGTTGCCATTGTCAGCCCCGACTCTTCTCCGATAAAGCGCATAATACAGGACGCAAAAGAAAAATCGACCCTTATCGACGCCACATACGGCAGACGCACGCGCGCCGTTATCATAACGGACAGCGAACACGTTATTCTGAGCGCCGTTCAGCCCGAGACCGTTGCCGCGAGAGCGGAACCCGACACGGATATGGAAGAGGATGAAGAGGATGAATAGTCACAAAAAAGGCGCCGTCTTTGTTGTTTCGGGACCGTCGGGCGTAGGCAAGGACACCGTGCTGAAAGAACTCATGCCCCGCCTCGGCGACCGTGCGGTGATGTCTGTTTCCAACACGACCCGCCCGCCGCGTTCAGGCGAGGTCGACGGCGTGGATTATAACTTCATCGGCGAGGATGAATTCCGCCGCGCCATAGCCGAGGGCAAAATGCTTGAATATACCGAATATTGCTCCGTGCTTTACGGCACGCCGCTCGACCCGATAAAAAAATGGGTGGATGAGGGCAAAGCGGTCATACTCAAAATCGAACGCGAGGGAATGCTCAACGTCCGCAAGCGTATGCCCGAGGCCGTGACCGTGTTTATCGCGCCGCCGAGCGAGGAAGTGCTCGAAAAACGCATACGCGGCAGACAGTCCGAGACTTCCGCGGCGATAGAAAAACGTCTCAACCGCGCGCGTTACGAGATGAAAATGAGCGGCGATTACGACCACCGCATTGTAAACGACGGACTTGAGGAAGCCGTCAACGAACTTGAAAAACTGATTTTGAAATATATAGGATAGGTGTTATTGTTATGTTATATCCCAGCATGAATCAACTTTTGAAAATCAACAAACACGGTGTTGCCAACAGAAGACAGTGCCGTTATTCGCTCGTTATCGCCGTTGCGAAACACGCGCGTGAGATAGCCGACAGAGCGGACGCAGCTGACGAACGTCTTGAAGACCGTTCCGTATCTCTTGCCGTCAAGGATTTCGCGGACGGCAAAGCGTACTTCGAAGAAGTCTGAACGGTAAACGCTTATGACCTCGGAAAAAAGCGTTCTCGTTTATATCGAGGATGTGCCTTATCAGGCGGACAAACAGTACGAATATCTGCTGCCCGCGGCGCTTGAAGAAGTTGTCTGCGTCGGCAGTCTCGTGCGCTGCCCGTTCGGCAGAGGCAGCCGCGCCGTTCGCGCCGTTGTCACCGAGATATGCACGCGTTCCGAGGGCGTGAAACTCAAAGAGGTGGAAGACGTATTTTCCGCGTCGCCCGTCCTTGACGAAAAGGGACTTCGGCTTTGCGCTTTTATGAAAGAACGGTATTTTTGTCCGTTTTTCGAAGCCGCAAAGACCGTTATGGCTCCCGGCACGGTCGGCGGGTTTGACAGGTTCGTGCGTATGGACGCGCCCGTTTCCGACCCCGAAATACGCGACTTTTTTGAGAAAAATCAAAATACCGTTTCACGCAAAAACCTTGCCGAACGCCTCGGCAAAGAAAACTACGCAAAAGTCCTGCGCCTGATAAAGAAAGGCGAACTGACGGAAACTCTCGAAAAGAAACAGACCGTCTCGGACAGCGTTTCGCGCTTTGTGCGCGTGCTGCCCCGCGCAGCCGATTACGCCCGCCGCGAACGCCCCAAAAAAGCGCCGAACATTCAAAAAAGGCTTGCCGTTCTCGATTATCTTTTCGAAAACGGGGATTCGAGCGTCAAGGACGTTATCTATATGACAGGCGTTTCCGTTTCGGTGCTTAAAACGCTTGAAAAATACGGCGTGACGGAGTTTTTTGAAAAAGAAACCCCGCGCGACCCTCTCAAAAACAAGAAACGCGGCTCGGACACCGCGCCCTGCGTGCTCAACGCCGAACAGCAAAAGGCGTTTGAAGAAATTTCGGCAAATCTCGGCAGCGGCGGCGCACATCTGCTTTACGGCGTCACGGGCAGCGGCAAAACGCACGTTTTCACCGCCCTTGCGGACAAAGTGCTTTCACAGGGCAAGTCGGTTTTGCTCTTATTACCCGAAATATCGCTTACTTTGCAGATAATAGACCGCCTTGTCAGCCGCTACGGCGACCTGCTTGCGGTTCTGCACAGCGGGCTTTCCGTCGGCGAACGCTATGACGAGTACAAACGCATACGCACGGGCGATGCCCGATTCGTCGTCGGCACCCGAAGCGCCGTTTTCGCCCCGCTCAAAGATCTCGGTCTTGTTATCGTGGACGAGGAACAGGAGCATACTTACAAATCCGAAAAATCGCCCCGTTACGACGCAAAAGCCGTTGCGGGCTACCGTGTTCACGAAGAAAAGGCGCTCTTGCTCGTCGCTTCCGCCACCCCGTCCTTTGAAAGTTTTTACAAGGCGCAAAAGGGCAGGATAGGGCTTTCCGTCCTGCGCGAAAGATATAACGGCGGACCGCTTCCCAAAGTGCTTGTCAGCGATATGTCCCGCGAACTTGCCGAGGGCAACCGCGATATTATCGGCTCCGTGCTTGCCTCGGAAATAGCGAAAAACGCCGAAAAACACGAACAAATCATTCTTTTTATGAACCGCAGAGGGTATAACTCCTTTGTTCAATGCCCCAAATGCAAGTATGTTTTTGCCTGCAAAAGCTGCGGTATTCCGATGACTTATCACGCCGCGAACGATCGCCTTGTCTGCCATTACTGCGGCGAAAGCAAACCCGCCGCTTCGGTTTGTCCCGTCTGCGGCTCAAAAACGCTCAAATATTCGGGTTACGGCACACAGCGCGCCGAACGCGAGATAAAAGCGCTGTTTCCCGAACTCCGTGTGCTGCGCATGGACGCTGACACCGTAGGCGGCAAGAACAGCCGCGATGAGATCCTTTCCGCGTTCGCCCGCCGCGAATACGACGTATTGCTCGGCACGCAGATGATAACCAAAGGACTGGATTTCCCCAACGTCACGCTTGTCGGCGTTCTTTCCGCCGATTCGCTGCTCTTTTCGTCCGATTTCCGCGCATACGAAAAAACGTTTTCGCTCCTGACGCAGGTCGTCGGAAGAGCGGGACGCGCCGAAAAACAGGGCAGAGCCGTTATTCAGACTTTCTCCCCGACCCACTTGGTGCTCGAACACGCGATAAAGCAGGATTACGAGGGCTTTTTTGAGGAAGAAACTTCGCTGCGAAAACTGCTTGTCTACCCGCCGTTCTGCGACGTGTGTCAATGCGTTTTCACCGCCGATACGCTCCCGCGCGCCTTTGAAGCCGCCGAAGCGTTCACTTCCCGCATCGAGGAAAAACTGAAATGCGAAGAGTTCGCAAAACTCCCGCTCACGATAATCCGTGCCCGACAGACCGCCGTGCCCATGGTCGGCGGCAGGGACAGGGTCAGAGTTCTTATCAAATGCCGCGACGACGCACCGACCCGCCGTCTGCTCCGAGAGGTTTATCTCGGTATGCTGACGGACAAGGATATGCGCGACGTCACCGTGGGGCTTGACATGAACCCGACGAGCATAATATAAAACGTATAAAACGAACGATACGGCGGCGCACTCCCCGCGCAAAAGGGTCTGCGCTTCGCACGGTTAATATGAAAATACAATATCTTCTCCGTCCGTTGCCACGCAGCGATTTTTCCTGTCCGTGATTTTGCGCGGGCTGAACGGGAGAGAACAATTCGGATAATTTTTCAGAGGTTATAAATATGGCTATTCGAAACATAGTAAAAGAGGGCGACGAGCGTCTTGCAAAGGTCTGCCGTCCCGTCGAAAAATTCGACAGACATCTTGAAGAACTTGTTCACGACATGAAAGACACGTTAAAACTTGCCGAGGGGCTGGGACTTGCCGCTCCGCAGGTCGGCATTCTGCGCCGCGTTGTCGTTGTGGTTGACGATAACGGCAAGATGTTCGAACTCATAAATCCCGAAATCGTTGAAGCCGTCGGCGAACAGGAAGCCCACGAGGGCTGTCTTTCCATTCCCGGGGTGTTCGGCGTTACGCGCCGCCCCGCAAGAGTGACCGTCCGCGCCAAAAACGTAAAGGGAGAGGATGTGCGGTACACCCGCGAGGGCATAACCGCCGTCTGCTTCTGCCACGAACTTGACCACCTCGACGGAATACTTTTCAGAACGCACGTTGAGCATTATCTCGACCCCGACGAGGATTGACGAAAGGAAACCGAAAATATGCGCATACTTTTTATGGGAACTTCGGATTTTGCCGTTGCAAGCCTTGACGCGCTTGTAAAAGCGGGCAGAACCCCCGTTGCCGTTATCTCACAGCCCGATAAGCCGAAAGGCAGAGGGTATACGATGACCCCGACGCCCGTCAGCGCAAGAGCGGCTGAACTCGGTATTCCCGTTTATAAGCCGACCACGCTCAAAAACGGCGCGATAGCGGACTTGCTTTCGGAGATAGACCCCGAACTGAACGTCGTTGTCGCTTACGGAAAAATTCTTCCCGCATACGTTCTCGATTATCCGGAGCTCGGCAGTATCAATGTTCACGGTTCGCTGCTTCCGATGTACCGCGGCGCCGCCCCGATAAACAAAGTTCTTATGGACGGCTGTGAAAAGACGGGCGTTACAACGATGTATATGGACACGGGACTTGACACGGGCGACATGATATTCAAAGCGGAAACGGAGATAACCGAAGACGACGATTTCGGCACTCTGCACGACCGCTGCGCCGCGTTGGGCGCGGAACTTCTCGTCAAGACCGTTGACGCGATAGAGCAGGGCACCGCTCCGCGCATTCCGCAGGAGGGCGAGACCTGCTATTCCCCGATGATAGACAATGAAACGCGCCGTCTTGATATGAATATGTCCGCGCGCGATTTTGTCAACCGCGTCCGCGGATTAAGCCCCGTACCGTGCGCTTTCTGCGAGCTTGACGGAAAAAATCTCAAAGTTTACGGCGCGCGCCTTGAACAGGGTTCGTCCGACGCCGAGCCGGGAACGGTCGTTGACGGCAAACGCTTTGTCGTCAGGGTCGGCGACGGGCTTGTTCGTTTGACGGATATCCAACTCGAAGGCAAAAAACGTATGTCCGCCGAGGACTTCTGCCGCGGCAGAAAGCCGGAAAAGCTTTCGTAACGGCGGCAGGCGGCAGGTGAAGTCCGAGCCGCGCGCGAAAGACGCTTTCTCGGGTATCAATTTCTGATAACGGCTCTGCCGTTTAATAAGGAGATATTAAAATGCCTCTTTTCTTTTATGATTATTGGTACGTTATTCTGGTTGTTCCGATGATTATATTCTCACTCATTATGAGCGCGAACGTCAAAGGAACATACTCCAAATACAAAACAGTCCGCAACCGCAGCGGCATAACGGGCGCGGAAGCCGCCCGCCGCATTCTGCTTGAAAACGGCATAACCGATGTCCGTATCGAGGTGTGCGGGGGCGAACTGACGGACCATTATAACCCGCGCACGAACGTGGTGTCCCTGTCCGCCGACGTTTTCAACTCAACGTCCGTCGCCGCAGTCGGTATTGCCGCCCATGAGGTCGGACACGTCTGCCAGCATTATTCGGGATATGCTCCCATCAAAATAAGAAACGCCGTGCTTCCCGTTGCGAATATCGGCTCTTCGCTTTCGATTCCGCTTATTATACTCGGTATCTTTTTAAGTTTCAAACCGCTTGTCATGGCGGGCGTTATCGCGTTTGCCGCGGTTGTTCTTTTCCAACTCGTCACGCTCCCCGTCGAATTCAACGCATCGTCCCACGCCATGAAATCCCTTGTTTCCTGCGGAATACTTTCGTCGGACGAAACATCGGGTACGCGCAAAGTGCTTTCCGCCGCCGCGATGACTTACGTTGCCGCGCTTGCCGTGTCTTTGGCACAACTGCTGCGGCTTATCCTGATAGCGAGAAGCAACAACAGGGATTGAACGCTTTAACGGCAAATATACAGACTCTGCCCGACGCAGTGTATGCGCTCGGCGCGGAGTAACGATACCACATTACCGAATTTTTTTATTACGGATATGACAGACATTTCATCATTGACATTTACCGACCTCGAAACGTATATCAAGTCCCTCGGCGAACCCGCATTCCGCGCAAAGCAGATATATGCGTGGCTGAGCCGCGGCGTTATGACGTTTGACGGCATGACGGATATTTCGAAGTCGCTGCGCGAAAAACTGCATGAGAACTGCACCCTCACCACGCTTGAAATGCGCCGCCGCCTCGTTGACCCCGAGGACGGCACTGCGAAGTATCTTTTTGCGCTTTCGGACGGGCTTCTTATCGAGACCGTCGTTATGAAATACAAGCACGGCAACAGCGTCTGCATCTCTTCGCAGGCGGGCTGCCGCATGGGTTGCCGCTTTTGCGCAAGTACGCTTTTGGGTAAAGAGCGCGATCTGACGGCGGGCGAAATGCTTGCGCAGGTCGCTTTCGCAAACGCAGACGCGGGCGTGACCAACGTCGTTGTCATGGGCGTCGGCGAACCGCTGGATAATTTTGACAACCTCTGCGTTTTTCTTGAAAATCTGCACGACCCGCGCGGTCTGAACATCAGCCACCGCCATGTTTCCGTGTCCACCTGCGGCATCGTTCCCAAAATTTACGAACTTGCCGAAAAACGCTTGCAGATAACGCTTTCCGTCTCGCTGCACGCGCCGGACGACGAGACCCGTTCGCAGATAATGCCGATAAACTCCGCATATAATGTTGAGACGCTGATGAAAGCCTGCGACGCCTATGTTGCGGCTACGAATCGCAGGATTTCTTATGAATATACTCTTATAAAGGGCGTGAACGATACTCCCGCCCACGCGCGCAGACTTGCGTCACTTATGAAAGGCAGACTTGCCCACGTCAACCTTATCCCCGTCAATTACGTTTCCGAACGCGGACTTGTTCCGTCGGACAGAAAGACGGTCAACGAATTTTGTGATATGCTGCTTGAACGCGGCATAAACGCCACGCTCCGCCGCACGCTCGGCGACGGCATAAATGCGGCTTGCGGTCAACTCCGCCTTGCCGAGGAAAAAAGCAAACAATAAATAATCAGTAAAATAAACATTTTCAAATAAACCAAACACCGAGGAGGTGTCAAAGGCTTGAAAGTTTACGGAAAGACCGATGTCGGAAAGGTTCGCGAATCGAATCAGGACAACATGGTTTTCAGACAACTTGACGAAGGCTGTCTTTATGCCGTTGTATGCGACGGTATGGGCGGTCACAACGGCGGCAACGTTGCTTCCGAACTTGCCGTGAGAACGTTTGACGCGTCGCTTTCGACAAGTTACGACGATTTTGCGCGCAGCCGCTCGGTCGAAACATTGCTCCGCAAAGTTATCAAACACACAAACGAAACGGTTTTTGCTGTCTCTTTGAAAGACGCGGGACTTCGCGGAATGGGCACGACCGTTGTTATGACCTATGTTTTGGACGGCAAAGCGTACATAGCCCATGTCGGCGACAGCCGCGCTTATCTTTATGACGGTGATTCGCTTTCACGCCTGACACGGGATCATTCGATAGTTCAGCAAATGCTCGATGACGGCGAGATAACGGAAGAGGAAGCAAAGACCCACCCTTACCGTCACGTTATAACCCGCGTTCTCGGCTTCACAAGCGAGGTCGAAGCGGATATTGAAAAAACAGAATTTTCTCCGACGGATATTATACTTCTTTGCTCGGACGGGCTGACGAATATGCTCGAAGACTCCGAGATAGAAAGTGTTTTTGAAACGGTTCCCGCCGAGAGGGTCTGCGACGAACTTGTGTCGCGCGCTCTCAAAAACGGGGGAACGGACAATGTGACCGCGGTAATTGTCTGCGGCGATGAGATTGAATAAGGAGATATTTATATATGGAAGACAGATTGGTCGGAACCGTCCTTGACGGTCGTTACGCAGTCAAAGAAGTTATCGGCACGGGCGGCATGAGCATAGTTTACAAAGCCGAGGACACGCAGGAGGGCAGACTTGTTGCGCTCAAAGTTCTTAAAGAGGAATTTGTGCGCGAGCCGAAGTCCCGCCGCCGTTTTCTCAACGAATCCCGCGCCATCGCAATGCTTTCGCACGAGAATATCGTGGACGTTCTCGACGTCAATTTCGAGGGCGACGTTCAGTATATCGTTATGGAATACCTCGAAGGTCCCACGCTCAAAGAATATATGGTCGAGCACGGCGCGCTTGACGTTTACGACGCGCTCCATATCGTCGAACAGATACTTTCCGCGCTCAAACACGCCCACGAACGCGGCGTTGTTCACCGTGACATAAAACCGCAGAACATCATTCTGGTGGACGGCAACGAGACCGTCAAAGTCATGGATTTCGGTATCGCGCACGTTCAGAATTACAGCACGATAACCATTTCCGACAAGGCGATAGGCACGGTTCATTACATCAGCCCCGAACAGGCAAAGGGCAGACCCGCCGACGAACGCAGCGACATCTATTCGACGGGCGTCATTCTTTATGAAATGCTGACGGGCAAACTCCCGTTTGACGCAGACAGCGCCGTTTCCGTCGCACTCATGCAGGTTCAGCAAAAACCCGTTCCGCCGTCGCAGATAGTTCCCGACATCCCGCCCGCCGTTGAACACATTGTGATGAAAGCCATGCGCAAAAACGTTGAGGCAAGATACCAGAACGCGGGCGAAATGCTTGAGGATATAGAAAAATTCAGAGAAAATCCCGACGTTATTCTCGAAACAACGCCGCCCAAAGCAGACCCGAATTTTGTTGCGGAAGACCCGCAGCCGAAAAGAAAGAGCCGCTACGTCAGAAAACGCACACAAAACCGCTGGCTGTTCGCCGTTATCGGCATAGGCGGCGCGGCGCTGCTGCTGCTTGTTATGGTTTTGGTCATGCTCGGCATAGGCAACGGCTTGAAAGGCGACTATGAACGCGTGCCCGAATATAAAGGCAAACTGACAAGCGACCTGACCATGGAAGATTCGCAGAAGTTCGCGTTCCGCTTTATATGGCAAAACTCCGATGAGGACGAGGGCAAGATAATAGACCAGGACCCGCCCGCAGGCAAATCCGTTGCCAAAGGCTCGGAGATAGTGCTTTACGTCTCAAACGGCAACTCGCCTTATACCACCGTGCCCGAGGGCTTGACAAACGTCCATATCGATACGGCAAGAAGCATTCTGAACGCGCTCGGCATAGCGTATGAGATACAGTATACGTCCGAATCCGCGGATATCGAAGATGATTACGTTGTCGCAACGTCTCCCTCCGCAGGCGAGAAGTTCGACCGCAACGGCAAGATAATCCTTTATCTGAACAAAAAAGGCAGCTCGGCTTCCGAAGACGTAGCCATTCCCACAAACATCATCGGCGAAAATCTCGACACCGCCAAAAAGATACTTGACGCGCTCGGCATAAAATATGTCGTTCAGTACGGTTCAAGCAACCTTGCCGAGGGACTTGTCACCAAGACGTCTCCCGAACCGGGCGAAAAGGTCGCCAAGGGCACAACCATAACGATATTCGTTTCCAACGGACAGGGACAGACCGAACCGCCGACAACGGAGCCCACAACGGAACCCGAAACTCCGACCACGACCGAACCCGAGCCGACGGAAGACCCGAACCCCGAGCACGGCGGAAATCAGTAAAACGGTAAACAAAAACAAGTGAAAGCAACATTGATAAAGGGCGTCGGCGGGCTGTATACCGTCAGAGCATCGGACGGCGAACTGCTGTCCGTCCGCGCCCGAGGAATTTTCAGAAAAAACGGAATATCGCCGCTTGTCGGCGATGAGGTCGAGGTTGAAAACGACGCTCTGACCGCGATTTTGCCGCGCAGAAACGCTTTTCCGCGCCCGCCCGTCGCGAACATAGACAAACTTTTCATCGTCTGCGCCGTTGCCGACCCCGCACCCAATCTTTACACGCTTGACCGAATGACCGTCATCGCGCGCTTTCTCGGCGTAACGCCCGTTCTCGTTTTCAACAAAACCGATCTGGACAAGCATTCGGACGTCATTTCTCTGTATTCGTCGCTGCCGATAAAGAGTTATTCTCTTTCGGCGGCATTTCCGAACGAAAAGACGGTCGAAGAACTGAAAAACGAGATAAACGGCTGCACCGTGGCGCTTTCGGGCGTTTCAGGCGTCGGAAAATCGACGCTTATGAACCTTATCTGCCCCGAAGCCCGCGCCGAAACGGGTGAAATATCCAAAAAACTCGGACGCGGCAAAAACACGACCCGTCACACGGAACTTTTCGAGACCTGCGGCGGACGCGTTGTCGATACTCCGGGCTTTTCCGAGATAGAACCACGTGAGTTCGGGCTGGTTGACAGAAGCGTTCTGCCCGACCTGTTCCCCGAATTTGCCGAGCCTCTTTCGGAGGGCTGCCGCTTTTCCGATTGCCGCCATATCGCCGAGCCCGATTGCGCTCTGCGCCGCGCCGTTGAAGACGGAAGAGTGCCGAAGACCCGTTACGAATCCTTTGTCCGCCTTTACGACGAGATAGGCGAACTGAAAGCGTGGGAAAACAAATGAGAGCGGTCATATTTGTATGGGCGGAACTTGCCGCTCTGCCCGTTGAAATCAGAGAAGACGATTTTATTATATGCGCCGACGTCGGTTTGAAGACCGCCGAGCGTTTCGGCGTGCGCCCGTCCGTCGTGATAGGGGACTTTGACTCATACCCCAACGGCAGACTTTACAACGGCGAAAAGGTCGTTCTGCCCGTTGAAAAGGACGACACGGACACGCATTACGCCGTCCGTTACGCACTTGACCGCGGCGCGGACGAGATAGTTATAGTCGGCGGTATCGGCGGCGCGAGGGAAGACCACACTTTTGCCAATATCGCAACATTGCGGTATATTTACTCCCGCGGCGCGAAAGGGTATATCATAACCGACCGCGCGCGGATAGATTATCTCGAAAACGGCACTCTGACGCTCCCCGCAGAAGAAAAAAGCGTGAACGTCACCGTTTTTCCGCTGACCGAAACCGCGCTTGTCACCGAACGCGGACTGAAATACAGCGTCGAAAAGACCGAGTTCTTTGCCGACGTCCCGCTTTGGGCAAGCAATTCCACGCTTCCCGACACGGAAGCGACTATAACCGTTCATGCAGGTAAGGTCGTTATTTTCAGAATAAAATAGCCTTTGGGTTCGCTTTTCTCTGCCCGAACATTTTTTAATATAAACGGCAGTCCCTGCCTGTTTCCGATGTGAACCGCATTTTTTCCTAATTTTCCGCTGACTTTTACCGAGCGTTCACACAACCGTCACTTTCGGGGGGTATAATCCTCTTGTAAAAACAAGAAAGGACGGTTTTTTGAAATGGACGATTTCGAAAAAAACGAACTCAATATAAATGAAACGCCGTCGGCGAACGAAACGAGACCCGACGATGTGCAGACGGCACAGACGGACGCGGCGCAGACAACGCCCGCCGCCGAAACGCCCGACAGACCGCAGCCGAGATATGCTTACGACCCGCAAACGGGCGAACGCTACGAGGTCGGCACAAGACCCGAACCCCACGCGCCTGCGGGACAGCCTCCGTATCACAGACCGAACCCGCCTTACGGCGCGCCCGCACAGACCACCGCACAACCCCCGCGCTACGAATACTCGTATCGCAACGGTCAGCCGCAGACCAATTATAATTACGGCGGCGAATACGGCTACGGCAGAGTTGCTCCGAACGGAACGTATTCATATTCCTCTCCGCAGCAGCCTCCGAGACCTCCCAAAAAGCCGAAAGAGAAAAAGAAGTTCGGCATCGGCGCCGTTTGCGCGCTGCTTGTCGCGGCAATAATCCTTTCAACGGGACTCGGCATCGGCGGTTCGTATATGCTCTTCGGCAGAAACGGCACAGCGGGCGGTTCGCAGACCTCTTCGGGCGGCAATACCGTCATTTACGAAAGCACCGAACCCAAAGTTGACACCTCTTCCGTCTCGGGCAGCACGGACACCGCAAAAGTCGTCGCGGCGGTTGAAAATTCCGTCGTCGAGATAACAACGGAGACCGTCACAACCTCCACTTTCTTCGGTCAGTACGTCACACAGGGCGCGGGCAGCGGCGTTGTTGTCAGCGCGGACGGATATATAGTCACGAACAATCACGTCGTTGACGGCGCAACAAATATAAAAGTCACGCTCGCAAACAAAACGACCTATGACGCCACGGTTGTCGGCACGGACGAAAAGACCGACATCGCCGTTGTCAAAATAAATGCTACGGGACTTACCCCCGCGGTATTCGGCGACTCTTCGCAGATAGTTGTCGGACAGGACGTTGTCGTTATCGGCAACCCGCTCGGATCTCTCGGCGGCAGCGTCACCAAAGGCATTGTAAGCGCGCTTGACCGTCAGGTAACCATTGAAAATCAGACCATGACGCTTTTGCAGATAGATGCGGCTGTCAACCCCGGTAACTCAGGCGGCGGCGCATTTGACGCAAACGGCAACCTTATCGGCATAGTCAACGCAAAATCGACAGGTTCGAATATAGATAACCTCGGTTTTGCAATTCCCGTCAACACCGCAAAAACGGTTATAAACGATATTATTCAATACGGCTACGTTACGGGCAGGATCTCGACGGGTTTTGAACCCATCGACCTCACCGACCGCGCAACCGCGATAAGTTACCGTGTTTCGAGAACCGGTATATATGTATACAAAGTCACGGACGCAACTTCTCAATTCAGAAGCGGCGACCTGCTTGTCAGCATGGACGGCACGGTTATCAGTTCCATGTCGGACTATAACTCCGTTGTTGACGCTCACAAGATAGGCGACACCATTGACGTGACCATAATCAGGAACGGCGAACAAAAGACCGTTACCCTGACCTTCGGCGAATACGTCCCGTCGCAGAACGGCTGACGCATAAGCCCTTTCCCTCCGCGCTCGCAATCACGCGGTCGGAAAACTTAAATTGCTTGCTCGTGTTTTTTTCATATTTCTTTCTCTTGGAAGAGGGGCTTCACTTCGGTGAAGTCTCTCTTCATTTTATATGTATTGTATTTAAGTGTTTAGTTTTTGCAGGGAGTAAATAGTTCGGCGAACTAAATTCGCCGAAGACCTGTTGATCCGATACGCCGTGCGAAATTGTCGCTGCGCAACACGCACATGGCTGTTCTCAAAACGGCGGCGCGTTTTGAGAGTTTCTTTCTCTTGGAAGTGCGGCTCTGCTTCGGTGGGGTCGAGTTTCACTTTGTTTATATATAGGATTTAAGTTTTTAGTTTGTGCAGGGAGTAATAGTTCGGCGAAATAAATTCGCCGAAGAGGTGTCTGTTTGCCTGATATGTTTAGCCCCAAACCTCTACTTGACAAATCCTTTTGTTGGTTGTATAATGTTCCGTATAATTTGCAACGTATGTTTTATAAAAGGAGAAGATAATGGAATTTATACGTCTCACTCATGAAAATCTTGATGCCGAGCATATCTGCTGTGCGATTTCGAACAACAAGGACGTTCAGGTATCGTCGAAAAAAGAGTGGCTTGCGGAACGTCTTGACGAGGGACTTGTTTTTCTGAAAGGTAATGTCCGCGGCAAATGTTTTATCGAATATATCCCCGCTGAAAACGCGTGGGCTCCGATAGCAGCCGACGGGTATATGTATATTGACTGTCTTTGGGTCTCGGGACAATTCAAGGGACACGGATATTCCTCCGAACTGCTTGCCGAATGTATTCGGGACAGCCGCGAAAAGGGGAAAAAGGGGCTTTGCGTTCTGTCTTCGAAAAAGAAACACGGTTTTTTGTCCGACCCGAAATATCTTCTTTATAAAGGCTTCAAACTTGCCGATGCGGCAGCTCCGTATTTCGAACTTTGGTATTTGCCGTTTGACGAATCGGCAGAAATTCCGCAATTCCGTCCTTGCGTGAACGCTCCCGCGACAATGTCCGACGGTTTTACTCTTTTCTACACTTCGCAATGTCCGTTTACCGCAAAGTATGTTCCGCTGCTCTGCGCCGCCGCCGAAAAACGCGGCGTAAAACTGACGTCCGTTCATATTGATACACGCGAAGCCGCACAAAACGCCCCCTGCCCGTTTACGACCTTTTCGCTTTGGCACAGCGGCAATTTCATCACGCATGAGATTCAGTCCGTTCCCAAATTCGAAAAAATAATCGACGGCATAGTCTGACCCCGCTCAACAAAAGTGCTTTCCGCACCGTCCGCAAAAAAATCTTTCGGAATGAAATCTCAAAATCCTGCGGAATGAAATCCGGAAATCTTGCGGAATAGAAAATCAGAATCCCCGAATCTCCGAAAAATTTGACGATACTCTTGCCATATCCGCAAATGTATGGTATAATATGCTGTAAATGAAAATTTCGGAGGCTGTATATGCTCAATCTGATAAACGGCGTCAATCACTCGCTTGTATATTATATCGGCGTGATATTTGCGTTCGCTGCAACGCTTTTGTTCACAAAACTGTTCAAAAACAAACTTCCGCGTGACGGCGGCAGAGAGTTTGCCGTTGACGGAAAACTCTCTGCGGGCAAACCCCGCGGCGCGGGAATAATATTTGTTCTCGTGTTTGCGGTTGCGGCGCTGCTGTTCGGCGATCTCAATATCGAGTACGGCATTTACATATTCATCGTCATCGCCACCATGCTTACGGGCTTTTTCGACGATGCGTCGTCCGTGCCGTGGAACGAATACAAAAAAGGCATTCTCGACCTGCTTCTTGCGGTTGCCGTTGCCGTTACGTTCCTGTTTTACAACGACCACACCGCAACGCTCGTTATCGCTGATTTCACGTTCGGCATTCACCCCGTTGTGTTCGGCATACTCACGGTCATTCTCGTTTGGACGTCCATCAACGTCACCAACTGCACCGACGGTGTAGACGGTCTTTCCGCAACGCTTACTTCGATAACGCTGCTGACGCTTGTTGCCGTCGATGTTATCCGCAACGGCGCCGACGGCTTCAACTTCTCAACGCTGATGTTTGTTGCAACGCTGTTCGCCTATCTTTGGTTCAACGCCAACCCCTCGTCGCTTATGATGGGTGACGCAGGTTCGCGCGCCATGGGTATGGTCATCGCGCTTGCCGCACTCAAAACGGGCAGCCCGTTCATTTACATTCCCGCGTCCGTTGTAATGCTCGTTGACGGCGGTCTCGGTCTTGTAAAGGTTTCGATGAAGCGTTTTCTGCACGTCAAACTTTTCTGGAATATCAGAACGCCCGTTCACGACCATATGCGCAAAAACCGCGGCTGGTCAAACACTCAGGTCGATTACCGTTTCGCCATTGTTCAGGCGTTTGTGTCCGCCGTTACCGTGTTTGTCACTCTCTTTTGGGCAAAGTGATTTAACGGAAGAATTAAGGCATATTCATAAATTCAGATATATTCATTCAGAAAACAAATCCCGCAGAGTTTTTTCACTCCGCGGGATTTGTGCGTGTGTCTGAAATTTTATGAAAAAGAGCTTATTCAACTTCGTGGTCTTTGATCCAGTTAAGTACGTCTTCGTAACATTTTTGCCCGGCAGCAACAGACAATCCGAGTTCTGCGACTTCGGAGTCTGTTGAAAATATTTTAATACCGTTCACTTCCATGAACGTAATCATAACGAACATACCTATTCGCTTGTTTCCGTCAACAAAAGCGTGATTTGAAATCAATGCATATCCGAGTTTTGCAGCCTTTTCTTCAATTGTTTTGAATAATTCTTCTCCGTCGAAAGTTTGAAAAGCACTTGAAATCGCAGATTCAATGAGAGATTCGTCTCGAACTCCGATATCTCCGCCTGTCTGCTCTGAAACTAATCTATGAAGCAGCAGAATTTTGTCTTTCGAAAACTTTATCATTTTGCCAGTTCCTCAAAAGCCTTTCTGTACTTTTTCAAAACTCTTGCCGCAACAATATCAATTTTTTCATCATCAGTCAATTCAAGCTGGGGTTCTTTTTCCGTGTTGACAAGAATGTATTTTGGCTTTCCGTGCTTAAATACTACCGCTTTACCGTATTTATCCGCAATACGCGTCACTTTTGAGAAGTTTTGGTTTGCTGCTGTTACAGTTATAACTTGATTAGTGTCAATTATCATTTGTGCATCACACCTTCCTTAATAAATTATACATGTATTATACCTATTTGTCAATATAAAGTTTTTACTTTTGTTTTTTTATCATTTTTTTTAAATTTTCATTTCTCTATTGCATTTTATTACAAACTATGATATAATTGGTGCATAACCCAATATTAAATTGTGAAACGCGGCTTTCCTGCGCCGTAACAAATGACGGAGGATTGAAATGAAGAAACGAGTATTTTGTATTCTGCTTGCCGTAGTGCTGTCGTTCGGACTTTTGGCTCTTGCTGCCAACGCCGATGGCGAAGAAAGGGAGATCCAGCTGATTTTCGACCTTGACGGCGGCTTTGTCAAAGAGGGGTATACGTTGCCGGCAAGTTACATTTTCGGTGAGAATATCCCTTTCCCGACGTCTGCCGACGTTTATAAGCCGGGACACCGTCTCACGGGTTGGACGTATGTGCCGACAGGTCCGGGCATTTCGACTTACAAAGCAAAATGGTCTGCAATAAAGTATTACGTCTCTTTTGACACGCAAGGCGGAACGCAGATCCCCGAAAAAACGCTTTACTATTCGGATAAGGTTCTTGAAGGCGTTCCCGACCCCACAAGAGAGGGCTTCGAGTTCAAAGGCTGGCGCTTCAAAGATACTTTTGTGACATCTGACACCATCTTCGGTGACCTTGAAACCGACGGTTGGCTTCGAATAAAACTTGTCGCAGTTTGGCACGACACGGTTGCGCCCGAGGGCATGATAACGCTCCGCGGCTATAATTGGATTGATTTTACCTCTCCGCTTACCTATGAATGGTACTGCGCAGATACGCAGACCGTCACGGTTACGGCTTACGATAACGGCACCGTCATGATGATAGGCTATATTATTTCATCGCAGGATATGTCCGTTGCCGACATGGAAAACGCGGTGTACGCCTCTTATGAAGAGCCTATTGTGCTTGACAAAAACGGCGAATATATCATTTACGTCATGATAGTTGACGGCGGAATGAATATTCGGTATCTCCGCTCCGACCGCATAATAATAGACAAGACCGCGCCCGTTATAAACGGAATCGAGGACGGCAGAATATACTGCTCCGGGCAAACGTTCACGGTCACTGAGGAATACCTGTACGGCGTATTCGTAAACAACGAGGAGATCAAACCCGAAAACGGCGTTTATACGCTTCCGTTCGGTAAAAACAGCATCGTTGTTTACGACGAGGCGGGAAACAGAACGACCGCCGACGTGACCGTTTACGACGGGCATACTCCGGGTTTGAACCTCGGCGATTGCACGATTCCCGTTTACTGCGTATACTGCTCCGAAGTTGTCACCGCCGCAAAACAGCACGATTTTTCGGGCGACCGGCTCTCCGATGAAAACGGTCATTGGCATAAGTGCAAAAACGCAGGCTGCGATGCGATTGACACCAAAGGAGCGCACGTCGGCACAGACGACGGCGACTGCACCACCGCGATAAACTGCACCGTCTGCGGCTATGAGATAAAAGCCGCGCTCAATCACGATTTTTCGGGAGAGTGGCTCTCCGACGAAAACGGTCATTGGCATGAATGCCAAAATGCAGGCTGCGAAATAACCGACGCTGCCGTTGCCCATGCTCCCGATGGAAACGGCATTCGCGCTGACGCCGAAAAACATTGGCACGAGTGCGTTTGCGGCGTTCGCCTTGACGAAGACACACACACCTTTGAATGGGTTGTAGACCGCGAAGCGACCGAAGACGAAACGGGAGAAAAACACGAAGAATGTTCCGTCTGCGGCACAAAGAGAAGCGAGGGGACGGAAATTCCCAAAAAAGAAAAAACGCCCTCGACTTCCGACCCCGCAAACCTCGGCGTTTGGATCTCAGTCGCGACGCTTTCTTCTCTCTGCCTTGCGGGACTTATCGTCCTCAAAAAGAAAAAGGCGTTCTGATATAATCGGGCTTCGAAACGGTTGTCGCTCCGATATTATCAGGCATAGGCAACAAGGCGCGTATATTCTGCCGTTGTCTATGGGACATTTTTAACAGACACCAAATAACTTTGCTCAGAAAAAATTTCTATACAGACGATAAATTGTCTGTCAAAAGCAGATGATTTATTCGTATAACCGGTCCTTCGAGAACCGCCGATTGGAGAGAGGTCGGCGGTTCTCTCTTTTTGCGTTTTGCTGTTTCTTCTTCGTCTGTTGCGCCGAATATTTTCCAACATCGCAAATTTAGTCAAGTACGATTTGCCAAATCGTATCTGACTAAATTATGATTTTGCAAATCGTATCTGACTAAACTCCCGATTTTATCCTTTGAGCGCCATATTTTCAATAATAACCAAAGCATATAAACTGTATTTATATATTTTTAACGATATTGCACATCGGGCGCATTTTCAATCTTGCATTTATCGGAAATGTATGCTATAATCTTGTAGAAAATGATATAACACATATCATATTAAAGATATAACATAAAAGGAGATATGTCCGAATGAATATCGTTGTGTGCGTCAAGCAGGTTCCGGGCACGACAAACGTTGCCGTTGACCCTGAAACGGGAACGCTCGTCCGCGACGGCGTAGAGAGCAAACTGAACCCTTACGACCTGTTCGCGTTGGAGACCGCATTTGAACTCAAAGACCGTTACGGCGGCACGGTCTCAACCGTGACCATGGGACCTCCGCAGGCAAAGACCGCATTGCTCGAAACCGTTTATATGGGCGCGGACAGGGGAGTTCTGATAAGCGACCGAAAGTTCGCGGGCGCAGACGTGCTGGCAACGTCATATACGCTTGTCGGCGGCATAAAAAAACTTGATTGCGACCTTATTGTCTGCGGCAAACTCACCACGGACGGCGACACAGCCCAAGTCGGCGCGGAGATAGCCGAACATCTCGGCTGCGCTCACGCGGCAAACGTCACGGAAGTGCTTGCAGTGACGGACACAACAATAACCGTCCGCATGAATCTCGAAACTTCCACACAGGTTCAGCGTATGCGTCTGCCGTGCCTTATCTGCGTTGACAAGGATATCAACTCGCCCCGCCTGCCGTCCTGCAAACGCAAATGGCAGACAGACGAAGAAAAACAGATAAGCGTGCTGACTTTCGAAGATATGGAAGACCGTGACCCCACGCATTACGGGCTTGCGGGCTCACCCACGCAGGTCGATAAGATATTCCCGCCCGAAAAGAACGAAAACAAAGAGATTTTCAACGGTTCGGCTTCCGAACTCTCGGACGGCATCTTCGGGCTTCTCAAAAAAGGCAAATTCATATAAGGAGGACGGCGAAATGATATCTTTGAAAATAAACAAGGCGCTTGTCACGCCTCTTGCGGCGGAAGCGCTGATAAAAGTCTGTCCTTTCTCCGCCATTACATACGAAGACGAAACTCTCGACATCGGCGCCGGCTGCCGTATGTGCAAACTCTGCGTCAAAAAAGGTCCCGAGGGCGTTGTTTCGCTCGTTGAGAACCACGACGAACTTGTTGATAAATCGCTTTGGAACGGCGTTTGCGTTTACGCGGAAGCCGAGGAAGGAACTCTCCACCCCGTCACATTCGAACTCATCGGCAAAGCCCGCGAACTCGCGGCAGTGACAAAACACGAGGTCTACGCGCTGCTTATCGGGCATAACACCGAAAAAAACGTCAAAACGCTGCTTGAATACGGCGTTGACCGCGTTTATGTTTACGACTATCCCGAATTTGCCGATTTCGTAATGCTTCCTTACTCAAACGCGTTTGAAGACTTCATCGAGCGTGTCAAGCCCTCGTCCGTCCTCGTCGGCGCGACCAATGTCGGACGTTCTCTCGCGCCCCGCATCGCCGCGCGTTTCAGAACGGGGCTGACGGCGGACTGCACCGTGCTTGAAATGTACGAAAACACGGACCTTGTTCAGATACGTCCCGCGTTCGGCGGCAACATCATGGCAAAGATACTTTGCCCCAAGACCCGCCCGCAACTCTGCACGGTGCGTTACAAGATATTTTCCGCTCCCGCAAAGACCGAACCGCACGGAGAAGTTTTTCGCATGGAACTCGCGCCCGAAAAAAGAGAAACGACGACAGAGGTTCTCGAAGTCATAAAAAAAGCGAAAGAAAAGGACATATCCGACGCGGAAATAATCGTCGCCGCCGGCAGGGGAATAAAGAAAGAAGAAGATTTTGAGCTTGTTCGCCGCCTCGCCGACCTGCTCGGCGCGGAAATCGCCGGAACACGCCCGATAATCGAGCTCGGCTGGCTTGACCCCAAGCGTCAGATAGGGCTTTCGGGCAGAACCGTCAAGCCCAAACTTATAATAACCGTCGGTATCAGCGGCGCCGTTCAGTTTGCGGCGGGCATGAAAAACTCCGACCGCATAATCGCGATAAACTCCGATCCCGCCGCTTCCATATTCAATATCGCGCATTACGGCTTTGTCGGCGACCTTTACGAAATTCTGCCCAAACTCATCGAAAAACTTGCGGAGGAAAAACAAAATGTATAACAAAGTCACCGAAAACGACATCGAATTTCTCCGCGCCGCCACCTCGCCCGACCGTGTGCTTGTCGGCGATGAGATAAGCGAAGATTACAGCCACGACGAACTTGCGGGCGTCAAAGCCATGCCCGAAGTGCTTGTCCGCGTGCTTTATACCGAAGAAGTTTCAAAAATAATGAAACACGCATACGAACGCAATATCCCCGTCGTTGTCCGCGGCTCGGGTACGGGGCTTGTCGGCGCGTGCGTCGCGATAAACGGCGGAATTATGATAGAAACCGCCTTTATGAACAAGATACTTGAACTTGACACGGAAAACCTCGCCGTCACCGTTCAGCCCGGCGTCCTGCTTATGGAACTTGCCGCGTTCGTCGAAGAACACGACCTGTTCTACCCGCCCGACCCCGGTGAAAAAAGCGCGACGATAGGCGGCAACATCAGCACCAACGCAGGCGGAATGCGTGCCGTAAAATACGGCGTCACACGCGATTACGTCCGCGGACTTACCGTAGTTCTTCCCAACGGCGAAATCGAAACGTTCGGCGGCAAAGTCGTCAAAAACAGCGCCGGTTACAGTCTTAAAGACCTTATCGTCGGCTCGGAAGGCACTCTTGCCGTTGTGACGGAAGCAATTTTGAAGCTCGTTCCGCTTCCCAAAAAGAGCGTGTCGCTTCTCGCTCCGTTCCCGAGCATAGACATGGCGCTTGAAGCCGTGCCCGAAATAATAAAATCAAAAGCGTCGCTTACCGCAATAGAATTTATGGAGCGCGACACAATACTTTTCGCCGAAGAATATCTCGGCAAAAAATTCCCCGACAAAAGCGGCGTTGCGTACCTGCTCCTGACCGTTGACGGCAATATGCCGCTCGCGGTCAATGCTGAGATCGAAAACGTTGCCCGTCTCTGCGTCGATATGGGCGCACTTGACGCGTTCATCGTCGATACCGACGAACGCAAACATTCTGTTTGGTCAACGCGCGGCGCTTTCCTTGAAGCGATAAAGGCATCCGCGGGCGAAATGGACGAATGTGATGTTGTTGTTCCCCGCAACCGCGTCGCGGATTTTATCAAGTATACGCATAAGATAGCGGAAGAACTTGCCATACGCATTCCGAGCTTCGGGCACGCAGGCGACGGCAACTTCCACGTTTATATCTGCCGCGACGACCTATCCAAGGAAGAGTTTGAGAAAAAACTCGCGATAGCGTTCGAGCGTATGTACCGCAAAAGTTACGAACTCCGAGGCCTCGTCTCGGGCGAACACGGCATAGGCTACGCAAAAAAATCGTTTATGGCGGAACAGTACGGCGCGACGCAGGTCGAAATAATGCGCGGCATCAAACGCGCGTTCGACCCCAAAAATATCCTCAATCCCGATAAGGTTATCTGATTGATCTGACTTTTCAAAACGACGGCGATTTTTAAGGGGCTGTAAAAAACGCAAGTTTTTTACAGCCCCTTTTTTTGAGAAATATCTCAGAAAGAAAATGTCTGCTGTTGACATTCTAATGAAGAAATGCTATAATTTTACTTATGTATTTATCTTTTTTTTCGGCAACCCGAAAATAAATATCAAAATTCATAAGCCATATTCGAAAAAGCATCGTATAAAGAAGTGAGACCGAAAATAAAGGAGAAAAAACATGAGCAGCAAAACAAAGGTAAAACCTCAAAACGTGAATACGCCAAACCCCGTTTCGGTCAGCGATTTGGAAACCGTCACGGGCGGCGCGTGGTCCGATGTGCTTGACAAAGCCGCGGACGCGTATAAAAACAAAAAGAAAAAAAAGTAAGCGAAGAAAAGAGGCAAAATAAAATGAAAAAACATATCACACAGGCAGTTGCGGTTATACTTGCGGCTTTTATGTTGCTCGGACTGATGAGCGGTTGCGCTTCGAAAAATTTTGATGATACCGTTTCGAGCATTTACAGCGATGTGTCCTCTGTCGCGAACGACGCGCGGGGAATAGACACGACCGTGACCCTGAAAGGTATGAAATTCGCGGACACCGTTTCCGCGGAACAGGTAAAACTCGGCGGCGCATTTGCGGAAATGACGCTCCGAACCGTTGAGCGCAAGAGCGATACCGAGGTTAGGGTTGCAGCCGACGGCGCATGCGCGGCGGACGAAAACTCGGGCTTTATCGCGTTTGCGGCAGAAGCCGTAGTAGAAGAAAAAGCGCCTGAACAGGAAAACTTGACCGACGAAGAAAAAGCGGCAAAAGCGGAACTTGAAGCCTCCGAAAAGGACGCGTTTCCGTATTCCGTCACGATAACCGTGGCGAGACCGAAAGCGGAGACCGTAATTGAAAATGCGGGCAATAATGCCGCCGTTACGGTCAGACTGACGGACGAAACGTTCAAAAACAACATCACCCCCGAATCTTTCACCGTAACGGTAGGAGAAAAAACGCTCTCCGTCGCTTCCGCTGAAAGAAAAGATGACACTGCCTGCCTTTTAACATTTGCCGAAAGCGCAAACGACGCGTTTGCCGCGCTCGGAGACGGAACTCTTCTCATCGCCGCAGATGCACTTGTCGGCGGCAAAGAGTTGAACGGCTCATTCACCGTTTATGACGCGGCGCTTTCCGCGAAAGTGGACTTTGTCGAAGAACAGGGCGACGGATTTGTTGTAACGACCGTTATCCGCGTAGCGAACGGAACGTTTGCGGATATCGACGCCTCCTCGGTAACAGTCAGCGGAGATCTCGGTGAAACGCTTTCTTTCGAAAAAACTTCCGCAAACGAACTGACGCTGAAAAATACCGTGAAAAAAGACGGCGCGACGCTTGAAAACATCGAGATAGAAGCGACCGTTTCGATAAAGGGCGTATATGCGAAAACGCTCTGGGGCGCGGAAAAATCAGATGCCGAAATCAGCCTTGACTATCACGCGACGGAGGAAAAAAAGGAACTTCTCGCCGTTGAAACAAGCCTTGTTTTCGACCTTATAAAAACCGGAATTAAGGCGCTTGCGACCGAGGCGGGTTCTGTCGGCGCAAAGCGTATATTCTCGTTTATCGACGAAGACTCGTTCGAGGACGAGACCGCAAAAGAGTTGAGCAAACTGAACGAGTATCTCAGGTCCATGGACGCAAAGTGGACGGCTGCTCTCAGCGAACTGAATCTCCAACTCTCCATAATGTCCGACAAACTCGGCAAAAACGATTGCAGCCGCGCGCTTGACGATTTTGACACTCTGGCAGACAGAATTCGTTCTCTTGTTCTGCACCTCGAAAACAAGAAAAAGGCTGTTGACAGCGCGAAAAAAGGCACGCCCGAATACGAAAAGGCGGCGGCTGAATATGTCAAAGCGGTTGAAAAGGAAAGCAGTAAAATATATACGGAAGCGCATCTTCTCGGCAGCAAGATACTTTCGGGCTCGGCGGGACTCACTTCTGGTATTATCGGAACTTATGACGAAATGCTTTCTTACATATACAATTTCGACGTTCAGACATACGATTTGAAAGAGAGTTTCCGCGTATTCGTTCTTTCGCTTTATCTTGAAGCGTATGACGAAGCGGTTCTCTATTACGAACTGACCGACCCCGAAAACCAACTGCTCCGCGACCTGAAAAGCCAGATAACCAAACTTAATGCCGCCATGAAGAACATAGAAGTGGTTCGCCGCGCGGATAAGGACGATTACGTTTACTGCTACGCTCTCGGCAAAGAAGTGAAACGCTTTGTCGAAGCGATGTTCTCCAACGAGGATTACACGCTTGACGAGGCAAAAGCGCTCAATATGGCAAAACGCGCCGAAAGCCGCGGAACAACGCTTCGCGCCGACCTTGAAAAAAGCGGATTTTACTCCGTCAGCAGACGCAAAAACAGAAACGGTATTGAATACGACAAACTTTGCTTCAAAATAGAAAGGCACAAGGATTACTCCAAAACGACGAGAGAATGGTGGACTTTGACGTCAAGAATAAACATCGACACGCACGAGGTTGAGAAAAACGTCAAAACATATTATCAAAAACAGGAACGCAGCGGCTTCAACGCCTTCTTCGGCATCGACCGGTGGAGTCAGACCGAGTGCTGGGGCACATACGACGTTGTAGGCTTTGTTATACGCGGCAAATAAATGACTGAAAAAATCAAAAAACTTTTCGCGCTTGTTCTTGCGCTTGTGTTGTTCGGCGGAACGGTCGCCTGCAAAGGCGGCGAACAAAGCGGCACGGACGGCGCGAAGACCGACGCAAAAATCTCGGATTTCACGCTTCTTGTCTATATCTGCGGCAGCGACCTCGAACAAAAACGCGGCGCGGCAACGGCAAATATTGCCGAAATGCTGTCGGCGGATATTCCCGACGGGGTGAACGTAATTCTCCAGACAGGCGGCTCTTCAAAATGGAGAAATTTCGATATTCCGTCCGACAGGTCGAACCGCTACGCCGTCAAAAACGGGACGCTTGAACTTATAGAGTCGAATCCGCCCGTCAATATGGGCAGCGAGCGCGCTTTTGCTTCGTTTCTGAAATTCGGAATTGAAAAATATCCTGCGGAACAGACCGCCGTGATTTTCTGGAATCACGGCGGCGGTTCCGCTGTCGGCGTCTGCTCGGACGCGCTGAACGGCAACGATTTTCTCACTCTTTCGGAAATCTCGTCCGCGCTTGAAAGCGTCGGACTGCAAAAGAAACTCGCATTCGTCGGCTTCGACGCTTGCCTTATGGCAAATTACGAGACCGCACGCATACTTGCTCCGTTTGCCGAAAAAATGATAGCGTCCGAGGAACTCGAGCCCTCCGGCGGCTGGGATTGGAAGAAAACGCTTGAAAATCTTTCCGACCCGACGGAGATTGCGAAAGGCTATGCCGTGAAGAACGCCGATACGGATTATTACACCGTGTCCGTTATCGACCTTGAAAAATTCGGCATTGTTGAAGACCTTTTTTCGCGCGTTGTCGAAAAGATAGGACGCGGAGAGAAAAACCTGTTCGCCCGAGCCGCGTATTACGCGCAGGGCTTCGGATCTTCGTCCGGCAAAGGCGATGCGGGAGACCTTTACGATCTCTGCGGCGTTGCGGACTATCTCGACCTTGAATACGACCTTTCGGACTGCGTTACCTGCTTCAACGGCACCGCTCGGGCGGACGCGGGCGGATTGAGTTTTTATTTCCCCGTCGGCAGCCAAAAGTATATGGAGGCGTATACGAACGGCGTCGCAACTCCCGCTTACGGCGATTTTCTGAAAAAATATTTTTCCTCGGGCAACGCGGCGCAAATCTCTTTTGAAAACCGCGGCGAGGTCAGAAACGGAAAACTGTGGTTCTCCGTCACGCCCGAATCAGAAAACATCGTCTGCTCCGTCTGTTACACCCTTTACCGCGTTGACATGGAAAGTCTTCTGAACGGCAAATACAAACTTTGGGGAATAGGGTATGATACAGACATCGTTGAAAAGGGGAACGAATACGCCGTCAACTTTGTCGGAAATTGGGCGTTTCTGAACGGCTGTCAGTTAAACTGTGACGTTGTTGACGAAACGGAAAGCCATACTTTTTATTCTTCCGTTATCAGGATAAACGGCGCGCTTTCGTATCTGCTGTTTACCTTTGACAAAAATTCCCGTGAAATAAGCCTTTCAGGCTATGTGAACGCCGATTCCGAGACCGACCGCATCGAATCGCTCAAAGACGGCGACGTGATAACGGTGATGTACGATGTTTTTTCGGACGATCTTCAAACAGCCTCGTTCACCGAGGGCGAAACGTTTGAATATTCGTCCGCGGAAATGCCTCTCTCGATAGGCAGACTTGACAACGACGCCTACATTTTTCAGGCGCTCGTGACCGATATCTACGGCAAAACGTATCCCACAAATTTCGCGCTTGCCGTTATGTCCGACGGCGAGTTCGAACTTGTTGACGTCATCAAACACGACACAAACCTTGACGATGAATAAAGAGTCTGTTTACGCTTCGATTTATGCCCGATCGGCGGCTTTGACCGAAAAGATAAAAAAAGTTCACACACCCCTATTGACAAAGCCGCCGATATGTTGTATAATTATTAAGCCTTGATTGAGAGCAGCGCTCTTTTTCAAAAAAACGGAGCGGCGTTCCGTCAACATAATTTGCGGGTGTAGTTCAATGGTAGAACCCTAGCCTTCCAAGCTAGTCGCGTGGGTTCGATTCCCATCACCCGCTCCATTTATGTGTGCTTGTAGCTCAGCTGGATAGAGCATCTGCCTTCTAAGCAGAGGGTCGGGGGTTCGAGTCCCTTCAAGCACGCCATTCGGTGGGTATAGCTTAGTTGGTTAAAGCGCCAGTTTGTGGCACTGGAGATCGAAGGTTCGAATCCCTTTACCCACCCCATAAAAAATAACCGCAACCATTTGGTTGCGGTTGTTTTTTATTTTCGGGGTGGGTAAAGGGATTGACGAACCTGTTTCGCGCAGCGAAACAAGGTTCGTCGCAGCAGCGATTTTTGCAAAGCAAAAATCGACTGTGAAGTCGCGAGTGAGCAAAAAACTTCGGGCACCGCATCAGCGGTCGAAGTTTTGTGAAACGCAGCGTATCCCTTTACATTGTATAAAGTTATAACAAGACAGAAAAGGGAAAATTGACGAAAAAAACAGTCCTCGAAAGAGGGCTGTTTTTGCTTTCGGGGAAGGTAAAGAGTATCCTCTGTCTCCAACCGCCGGACATATTTGCACATCAATGTCAATATAAAATATGCAAAATTTGCACATTTGCGTTTTCTGCTATATGCAAAAATGTATGTTCCCGCTTTGTATTATGCGTGGGAACGCCCGACGAATACATCTGTCGCAATCCGCGCCTCAACCGAAAATCGCGAATTTACCGTCCCTCGTGCTTTTGCCTGTACTCGCCGGGTGTGATGCCCGCGAATTTTTTGAACGCGCGCGTGAAGTGGCTCTGCGAGGAAAAGCCGAGATACGAGGAAATTGCGGAGAGGGATTTATCTGTGTACCGAAGAAGGCGTTTCGCCTCTTCTGTTTTCTCTTTTTGTATATAATCGGAAAGCGTTATTCCCGCCTGCCTGTGAAATTCCGCGGATAGGTGAGTGCGGCTGATATACATTTCTTTTGCGACCGTCTCAACGGACATCGGTTCGCATATATGGCGTCGGACTCTTGCGGCAACGTCGGAGACGAGTTTAGACCGACTGCCGTTTACGCGCACTTTTTCGACGCGCTGCGTGTAATCCGCTATCATGTGAAATTGCAGGTTTGAGATCTGCTCCGAGCCGTTTGTCAGTTCGCACCGCTGAATGTATCTGTCGCTGAGCAAAAGCGCCTCTTCCGGGTCAAGTCCGCCTCTTATTGCCGCGCGGGAGGCAAGCGTGACGGAGACGATGAACATATTTCGCAGTTGGCGAAGCGTGTCGAATGCCACCGTTCCTCCGCGTATGGGCGGTGCCGAACGCACCCACGCGTTGAGTTCTTCCGTATCGCCTTTGCCCACAATGCTCATCAGCGCGTTTTCGAGAGAGACCGTGTTGTGCAGGTCTGTTTTTTCGTATTCGCCGCGCGGCTCTTCATCTCTTGTCATTTGCGCCGTAATGCTTTCCTGCGTTTTGTCGTATATCGAAATGTCGGACAGCGAAAGCTTTTCGCCGTTCAGCAGATAATTCATCACGCATTGTATCTGCATAACGCTTTCGGGCGGCATCGGGATTATGCCTTTCATTCCGAGCAGAAAATCATCCGTGTCCTCTGCGGGAACGTCCGCGAGAAACGCAAGTTCGCGCAGCTCCGCGTCCGTGGCGCGTACACGGCTTGTGGGTCCCATAACTATCCGCTTTTCGCCGTAACGGACGACCCCGTAATAGGCAAACTGCGGCGTGACGTAATATCCCACATTCTTTTTAATGGAAAAAATCTCTTCCTTATATATATTCATCGGGTCTTTCGGCAACGCCGAGACAGATGAAAAAAACGTCTGCTTTTCACCGTCGAAAACACGGACGGGCAACCCCGAAAGCCCCGCGATTATGCCGCAAACATATTCAATATCGTCTGCTTTCATCTTTTACAACCCCTTTCAATACAATTATATCATATTCAATACAAATATGCAATACATATTGTGTCTTTATTTTGTATAATATACTTGCAAAGACAAATTGACCTTTTGATATTACTTGTTTTGAGGATTTTTATGAAAAAAGACGAAAGATTTAAAAATCTGACGCTTGCCGAAAAGGCGCGGCTCGTTCAGGGCACGGATTTTATGTATACCTGTCCGGTGGAGCGGCTCGGCATACCTCCCGTTGCCATGGCGGACGGTCCTCACGGACTGCGCAAGCAGATAGGCAGCGGCGATAACGGCGTTTCTTCTTCCGAACCCGCGACGGCGTTCCCGACCGCCGCGGCGGTTGCCTGTTCGTGGGATCCCGAAAACGCGCACAGAATGGGCGCCGCGATAGGCGAGGAGTGCCGCTGTTACGGCGTTCATACGCTGCTCGGTCCCGGCGTCAACATAAAGCGCAACCCGCTTTGCGGCAGAAACTTTGAGTATTACAGCGAAGACCCTTTGCTTGCGGGCAAAATGGGCGCTGCGTTCTGCCGCGGCGTGGGAGAAAACGGCGTCACGGCGTGCGTGAAGCATTTTGCGCTGAATAATCAGGAGAACGCCCGTTTTTACGGCAACAGCGTTGTTGACGAACGCGCTGTCAGGGAACTTTATCTGCGTCCGTTTGAGTTGACGGTTCGCGAGGGCGAGCCTCATGCCGTGATGACGTCGTATAACCGTATCAACGGCGTTTTTTCGTCCGAAAACAAGAGTCTTATAACTGATATTCTGCGCGGCGAGTGGGGCTTTGACGGAATTGTTATGAGCGACTGGGGCGGCACTTTCGACCGCTGCGCGGGGCTGTGCGCAGGCGAAGACCTCGAAATGCCGGGCGACACGGCTGTCAGTATAAAGAAGGTCTGCGACGCCGTTGCCGACGGTTCGCTTGACGAAAAAGACCTCGACCGCTGTGTTGAACGGCTGATTGCTTTTGCAGACAGGTTTGCGACCGTTCCGAAAACCGGTTCTTTTGACATTGACGCGCATTCATCACTTGCCGCAGATATATCCGCAGACAGCGCGGTTTTACTGAAAAACGACGTTATTCTGCCGTTTGACCCGAAGAAAAAAATATGTGTTATCGGCGACCTTTTTGCAAAAATGCGCTATCAGGGCTCGGGCAGTTCCATGATAAACCCGACAAAGACGGTTTCTCACTCCGATGCGTTTGCCGTCCGCGGCATAGAATACGCTTTCGCGCGCGGATACAGCGCGGACGCGTCGCCCTGCGAAACAGATCTTACGGCAGAGGCCGTCGCGCTTGCCGCAGAATACGATGAGATTCTGCTGTTTCTCGGTCTTACAGACCTTGCCGAGAGCGAGGGCGGGGACAGGGAAGATATGCGCCTGCCCGCCGACCAGCTGCGTCTTGTTTCGGCGCTGCTGCCGCTGAAAAAGAAGATTGCCGTCGTTCTTTTCGGCGGCTCTCCCGTCGAACTGCCTTTTGCGGACAGCGTGAACGCCGTTCTGAATATGTACCTTGGCGGTCAATGCTGCGGTGAGGCGTGCGCAAGGCTGTTGTTCGGCGAGACCTGCCCGTCCGGCAAACTTGCGGAAACGTGGTTTGAAACGTATTCGCAGCTGCCTTACGGCGCGGAATACTCGAAAACCGAAAACGAACTTTACAAAGAAAGCGTTTTTGTCGGCTACCGATATACGGCAAGCGCCGATGCAAAACCACGTTATCCGTTCGGATTCGGGCTTTCGTATACCGAATTTTCATATTCCGACCCCGAAGTTTTCAGTGAAAACGGCAAAGTTTTCGCGAGCGTTACGGTTACGAACGTCGGCGCTTGCAGAGGTGCCGAAGTTGTGCAGGTATATGTTGCAAACCCGTCGGATTCCGCCGTGTTCCGCCCGAAAAAGGAACTGCGTGCGTTTGAAAAAGTTTGGCTCGACCCCGCCGAAAGCCGATGTGTAACGCTCTCTTTTGATGAAAAAGACCTGTCGTTTTTTGATGTGTCCCAAAACCGTTTTGTGCTTGAAAACGGAGAATACGAGGTTCAGATATCGTCTTCTTCCGAAGATCCCGTTTTTTGCGAAAAACTTACGGTTTCTTCCGGTGAGAAAGTCTCTTGCCCGTATTCCGCCGAGGTCAATGAGGCGATGAAAGACGGCAAACGGATTGACAACAAAATATTTGAAGAGCTGCTCGGCGCGCCGCTCCCGAAACACGTTCCGAAACTTCCGCTGACGCTCGAAAGCCCTTTTTCGGATTTCCAAAAAACGTTTATGGGAAGAATACTGTACAACGCCGTCACCGCGACCTCGAAAAAACAACTCAAAGCGGCAAAAAAACTTCCCGAGGGCGCGGAACGCGAAAACCGCATAAAAGGCGCGGTATTCTTAAAACGCATTTTTGACACGAACTGTATGCGCACGCTTTCAATGTCTGCGGGAAGATCATTTCCTTTCAATATCGCGGAGGGCTTTGTCGAACTCGGAAACGGGCATGTCATTCGTGGGATAAAAGCAATGAAAAAATCGTATAAAATCAAAGAAAAAGGAGCAAAAACCAAATGAAAAACGGAATGTTGTCTTCACGCTTTTTTGATTCGAAGGTTCGTTCGCGAAATGTCGGAACAAAAGAAAAATGGCTCGGCTATCTGCTCGGACCTTGCGGTGCTCTGCTGCTGAATGCCGTTTTGGCAACATATTTGAACGTATATTACACCGATGTTCTCAAACTCACGGGCGTATGGGGCGGCGCGTTCCTCGTCATTTTTCCCATCATTTCCAAAATAATCGACGCGATAACCAACGTCGCGATGGGTTACATAATCGACCGCACGCGCACCAAACAGGGCAAAGCCCGTCCGTGGCTGCTGCTTTCGGCGCCGCTTGTCGCGATAACAGGCATTCTGCTTTTCACCGTTCCGCAGGCAAGCGAGACTGTTCAGGTCGTTTGGGTCATGCTCTCCTACAACCTGTTCTATTCGCTGGCGTATACGATTTACAATATGTCCCACAACCTTATGGTTCCGCTGTCCACCCGCAACACCGTTCAGCGCGGTTCGCTTTCCGTTTTCAATCAGATTTCGACCATTATGATGAGCGGCATAATCGTCGCGCTCGTTTTCCCGATGGTTGTTATGCCCGTTATCGGCACGGATAAACGCCTTTGGATAGCCGTTATGGGTACGCTTTCAATCCTTGCTCTTCCGCTGACGCTCCTTGAGTATTACTTCACCAAAGAGCGCGTAACTCTCGAAACCGAGGGCATAAAAGAGAAGAAAATACCGTTTTCATTGCAACTCAAAGCGGTTTTCACGGATAAATATCTGATTATAATTTTTGCGTATTTCCTTATATATACCGTCGGAACGTGCATGAAAAACAGCGCGCTCGTTTATTACTGCAACTACGTTCTCGGAACGTACAACGACGGCGTAACGCAAATGCTCGTTTCCGTTATCGGCGGCATACCGATGGGTATAGGCATTTTTGCCGTATGGCCGCTTGCCAAGAAGTTCGGCAAGCGCAACGTCACCCTTTTCGGCTTTGTGCTTTACGCTCTCGGTTCGCTTATCTGCTGGGCTGTTCCCACCAATATGGCGGTCGTTCTTGTCGGACAGTTCATAAAAAATATCGGAGGTCTGCCGTGCGCTTATGTGTTTATGGCGCTTTTTGCGGACGTTCTCGACCACTCCGAATGGCGCAGCGGCTTCCGTTCGGACGGACTTGCGATGTCTGTTTACAGCATTATCGCCGTTGCCATTCTCGGAATCTGCACGGGTATTTTCAACGGCGTTATCTCCGCCGCAGGCTATGTCCCGCCGCTTGAAGCCACCTCCGCTACGCTTTCCGATACCATGGCATCCGTTGCCGCAAACGGATACACGACGCAGCTTTCCGCAGATGCGATAGCCTCGGGTGTCGCAAATCTCGGCGCGAACCGCGTATTTACGATAGGCATCGTTCAAAACGCCGCCACCTCGTCCGCCATAACGTTCTTCTTTGTCGGACTCGAAGTTATAACAGGCATAGCGTTGGCTTTCATGCTCTCGGCATTGAACGTTGAAAAAACGGTGGGCTTAAAACAGAACGTTATCAGACAAAGACAGCGTGCCGCCGCCGAAGCCCGCGGTGAAAAATGGGTCTCCTCAGATGAAAAAGAAGAAGCGGAACAAAAGGCGCTCGCCGCCGAAGCCCGCGCCGTATACCTTGCCGAACTCGAAAAGAAATGCGGGGAGAAAGGCACGGACTTTGAGGCAGCCAAAGCCGAATATATTAAAAAGTGCGACGAAAAAGACGCAAAACAGGCAGCCGACAAAGCTGCGAAAGCCGAAAAAGAACTTGCGAAAGAAAATAAAATTGCCGAAAAAGCGGCTCTCCGTCGTTCCCGCATGACCGAAGCGAAAAGAAAGAAAGCGGACGAAAAAGCCGCAAAGAAAGAGGCGGCTCTTGCCGAGCTCTGGAAAAAAGAGCAGGCAAAAGCAAAGCCGTTTTATGAGAAAATGCAAAAAGCGCTCGGAGAGGATAATATATGAAAGCATTTGAATTGAAAACCGAATATCTTGTCAACCCGCTCGGGCTGGCAAACCGCTCCCCGCGCCTTTATTGGAAATGCGAAGACGGCGTAAAACAGACCGCTTACGAACTTGAATATACCGTAAACGACAAACCTTTTCCGTCCGTGACGGTCAAGACCTCTTCGACAACGCATATTTCGTTTCCGCAAACGCTCGCTTCCCGCGACCGCGTTCTGTGGAGGGTGCGTCTGCGCGACGAAAACGGTGTCTGGGGCGAATATTCCGACACCGCATCATTTGAGATGTCGCTGCTTGACCCTGCCGACTTTTCCGCGGAATGGATAAGCGGAGATTATTGCGTGAACAAAAGAAAACGCTATCCCGTGGATTGCTTCCGCAAGACTTTTGAAGCGGAAAATGTTGTCCGTGCCCGCATTTACGCAACCGCCTGCGGACTTTTTGAGGCAAAGATAAACGGCAATCGTGTCGGCGATTTTGTTCTCGCGCCGGGGCATACCGATTACCTCAAACGTGTCCGTCTGCTGACTTTTGACGTTACCCCTCTCCTGAAAAACGGCGAAAACGAAATAACCGCCGAACTTGCGGACGGGTGGTACCGGGGTTCCTGCGGCGCATGGGGTCTGCGCAATCAGTACGGCAGCAGAACAAAACTTTTAATGCAACTCGAACTGTTTTTTGCCGACGGCTCTTCAAAAACCGTTATGACGGACGGCTCTTGGCAATGGTCAAACGACGGCTCTCGGCGCTTTGCGGACAACAAGGACGGAGAGCGTGTCGATGCCCGTATGAACCCGACGTATTCGGGTCACGCCGTGCCGACTTCTCATTCCGTTTTTCCGACCCCGACAGACAACGTATATCTCGTTGAAAAAGAGAGATTCAAACCCACTCTTATCAAGACCCCGTCAGGAAAGACCGTTCTTGATTTCGGCAAAAACATCGCAGGTTATATCGCGTTTTCGCTTTCCGCAAAAGCGGGCGAAAAGATATTTCTCCGCTTCGGCGAAATGTTTGACAAAAACGGGGAGTTTACACAGATAAACATTCAATGCGCAAACAAAAAGCGCACAAGGGTAACGCCGCTTCAACAGGTGGAATATATCTGCCGTGACGGAAAAAACGATTACAAAACAAAGTTTGCGATTTTCGGCTTTCAGTACGTCCTTGTCGAAACGGACATCCCGTTTTCCGCCGATGATTTCGAAGCCGTCGCCGTGTATTCGGATATGAAGCCGACCGCCGAGTTCTCATGCTCAAACGACCTTGTAAACCGCTTTGTCGCCTGCACGCTGCTTTCGGCAAAGAACAACCACGCCGATGTTCCGACGGACTGCCCGACCCGCGAACGCCACGGCTGGACGGGCGACGCGCAGATTTTCGCGGATACGGCGTCCTACTTCTTTGAATACGCGCCGTTTGCCCGCAAATATATCCTCGATATGCTTGACGGACAGCGCCGCAACGGCAAATTCCGTCAGATAACCCCCCGCGGCGGCATAGACCGCTATATGAACGCGATGGACGGCTCTGCGGGTTGGTCGGACGCGGGCGTACTGATACCTTACAGAATATGGAAGCGGTACGGCGACGAATCCGTTATACGGGATAATTACGCCGCGATGAAAAAATATGTTGATTACAAAATAAAAACGCTCGGCAGATTCTATCCGACCGCGCGCCCGACGGGTATCGACCGCCGACAGAAAAAGAACATCTCGAATTACGGTCAATCTTACGGCGAATGGGCTGAACCCGCCGACGTTCACCCCTTTGTCTGGCAGGACTTCGTTTCTCCTCATCCCGAAGAAACTACGGCGTATATCGCCTATGTTTGCCGGCTGATGAGCGAGATCGCCGAAGTTCTCGAAAAGTCCGACGATTCAAAACGCTTCGCGGCAATCGCGGACCGCGTAAAACTCGGCTACACGGCTCTCCGCAAAACCGAAAAATTTACGCTTGACACTTCCCGTCAGGCAAGTCTCGTGCGCCCGCTTTACTTTGATCTGCTTGCACCCGAACAGACCGAATTCGCGAAAAAACGCCTCGTAAAAGCACTTGACGAATACGGTTGGCGGTTAGGCACGGGCTTTCTTTCGACCCCGCTTATTCTCTACGTTCTTCAGGATATTTCACCCGAATACGCTTACCGTCTGCTTGAAAACGAACAGATGCCAGGGTGGCTGTTTATGCCCAAAATGGGCGCGACCACCGTTTGGGAAGCGTGGGAGGGGACGGAAACCGAGAACGGCGGCATAGCCTCTCTTGACCACTACTCGAAAGGCGCCGTATGCGAATGGATATTCTCCCGTATGTGCGGCATCAATGTCTCCGGCGAGAACCGCTTTGAGATAACGCCCTGCGTCGGCGGCAGCATAACGTTCGCTTCTTTTGCTTACGACAGCCTCTACGGCAAGGTCTCCTGCGCGTGGAAACGCGACGGCGGCAAGGTTACGTTTGAAGTCTGCGTTCCTCCCAACACTTCCGCGCGTTTTTGCGCCTGCGGTGTTGACAGAGAACTTTCGGTCGGCTTGAATGTGATTGAAGCCGAAATCTGACGAACCAAAGCGTCGGTATTTTGAAACAGGGAACTTTTTGCCCGTTTTTAGACGGAAAAGTTCCCCATAAATGCGATAACTGCGGGGTTTTTGTTTTTGCACGATGTTTATGTCGAAGAAAAACCGCCGATACTCCTTTTCGGAAACATTTTTGTAAGTGTTTCCCGTCACCGTTTCGCCAAAATCGAAATGATTGTAAAATAGCGGAAGAATTATCTTCAAACTTTATAAAACAGACACGATGCTTACACCGTGTCTGTTTTATTTATTTACAACTACGCGCGTTTATACTATAATATCTTTGATTATTATAGGGGTATTGCGCCCTGTTGCAAACCGTGTATACTGAACGGGAGCGCAGCCGAAAATGTAAAAGAGTTTTTCCGCTTTGTCTGAACAGAGGCGGTGCAAAGACCTTTTCAAGGAGAATTTATGAGCAAAAATGCAGTCGATCTGCGCGGCAGGCGAGAGGTTTTCTGGGACGATTTTATGATCGAGCCCGACCGCACGAACGCCGAACTGCGCTTACACAAGCCCGTCAAAAAAGAGCGTGTGCTCCTGCTTGACAAACCGTGGGAGGGCGACGGGTGCGATTATTACAACATTTTTAAGGACGAAGACGAGAACGGCGTTCTTTACAGAATGTACTATCTCGGTTGGACGATGATAAAGCCTGACGGCACGCACAACGGCTCGGACATCAAAGTCTGCTATGCCGAAAGCCGCGACGGTATCAAATGGGAGCGCCCCGACCTCGGTATATGCAAATTCGGCAGATACAGAAAAAACAACATCATTCTGGATCAGAAAACGGATATTTACGATAATTTCTTTGCATTCAAGGATACAAACCCGAACTGCAAGCCCGACGAAAAATACAAGGGCGTTGCCGAGTGCGGCAGAGACGGAACTCTTTGGGGTTACGTTTCGACCGACGCAAAGCATTGGACTCGCAAGGCTCTTTTGACAAAGCAGGGCAAGTTCGACTCCCTCAACGTATGCCATTGGGATAAATACAGCGGTAAATACCGTTGCTATATCCGCGATTTTCACGACAACGAGGAAACGGACGAATATGCTATCCGCGATGTCCGCGTGATAACTTCCGACGATTTCTGGAACTGGTCTGAGCCGACGATGATAGATTTCGGCGAACAGGCGGACTATCCGCTTTACACAAACAATGTCGGACCGTATTACCGCGCGGATCACATTCTGACGGGATTTCCGACAAGATACGTTCAGCGTTACGGCTGGTCGAAGAATTTTGACAGACTTTGCGGACAGGAGCAGAGAAAACTTCGCTGCAACCTCACCGAGCGTCTCGGACTTACCGTGACCGACTGCGTGTTTATGACAAGCCGCGACGGCGTTAAGTTCCACCGATTTGACGAGGCGTGGCTGACCCCCGGTCCCGAAAACGGAAGCAACTGGGTATACGGCGACTGCTATCCCGCGTTCGGCATGATAGAGACCCCGAGCGAATACGAGGGCGCGGCAAACGAGATATCAATGTATAATTTTGAGGGCAAGTGGACGGGCAAACCGTCAAACCTTTACAGATACACGGTTCGTCTCGACGGCTTTGCTTCGTATTACGGCGCATATCCCGGCAGAAATCTTGTTACCCGTCCTTTCACGTTTGACGGCGACACTTTGAAGATGAATTTCGCCACCTCCGCAAGAGGATTTATGAAAGTGAAAGTTCTGGACGAGAACTACGAGCCTTTCGAGGGCTTTTGGACGACCGAGATATTCGGCGACCGCGTTGACAGCCCGATAGACTTTGAAAACGGCAATATCGCAGACCTGAAAGGCAAAACGGTGCGCCTTGCGCTCGAACTCTGCGACGCAGATATATATTCGTTTATAATCGAATAATAAACGGGAGGTTAAAATGAAGAAAAAGATAATCCTTTTGGCTATATGCCTTTTCTCCGTTTTTGCGTTCTTTACCGCCTGCAACGGCGATAAACAGCAGCCCCAAACGGGAACGGTGACCGGCGAAAGAGATTTCGGCGGCAGAAAATTCTATTATCGCGGCACGGTAATAACCGCAGACCCGTCCGACGACGACCCCGATATAGACCCCGGCACGCTTCCTTATATGGAAAGCCGCGAGGACGAGGTTCTTTACAACCAGTGCCTTTATATCGAAAAGACATATAACTGCAAGATAATCCGTTCGGGCTTCCCCGGCAACGATACGCAGTCTTTTGCCACGATGTTCGCAAGCGGCGACGTTGAAGCCGATTTTTGTTCCGCGACATTCGGCGATCTTCGCGAGTATCACAAAGCGGGTATCCTTTGCAATATGGAAGAATTGAAGAGCCTTGACTCCGCAGACGAGGAAAAATGGGGTATCGAGGCAAAACGTGACGCAACCCGTTACGGCGGCGTGCTTTACGCTTTCCCTGTAAAAGGTTCGATGTACACTCCGTTCGTATCCGTTTACAGCGGCGCGCTTATATATAACTACGAACTTTATAACGAGTTCAATATAGGCACCACGCCCAAGGAAATGGTCGAGGCGGGCGATTGGAACTTTGATACGTTCCTCAATATCATTCAGCGTTGCTCGGACCTCACGGCGCAAAGACCCATTTACGGTCTTCAAAACGATTGCAGCTTGCCGTCTTCCGCCATTGACGCAAACGGCTCAAATACAATTATAATGAGAAACGGCAAGTATGTCTGCGGATATTCCTCCGATGCGTCAATCAACGCCCTTGAATGGGTAAGAAAGATGAACCAGACCGGCTGCATCGGCGGCAATATCGATAACGACACCGCGGTATTCGCCCTCAAAACTTCCGAAAAAGCGATAAACACCAAGTGTTCCACCGTCCATTGGGTTCCGTTTCCGACCGGTCCGGACGCGACCGACGCCACAAAGAACACGGGTGCGTATTTCGGTTATCACGAATTCGGAACTTCCGTTTTCAAACACGCAAACGACAGTCAGAGAGACGAAGATTCCGCTTATATTCTCGACAAACTGTTTGCTCCTACCGAAGAGTGGGGCAAGACCGGTTACGACGAATATATGTCGCGCAACTTCTTCGACACCGTTGAAGATTATGAAGTTTATAAATACGCAAGCATAAATATGAGCTATCAGTACGCTGCCGAAATAGTTCCCAACAAGGAATTTTCGGATTCCATGTCTTCTGTAATCGACGGCGCGGTTGCGGCTTCTTTCACCGGTTCGATCAAGAACCAACTTTCCTCGCTTGTTACCGCGATGAACGAACAGATCTGCAAGCCGATGAACGAGGCAAAATAAGAGGTACTGAATATGAAAATAATGCTTTCTCCCTCCTGTTTCGGAGAAAAGGAAAAGACGCTTTTCGAACACGGAAAGATGAGCCTTTCCCTGTTTAAGTATTCAACGGGCATCTGCGGTATGACGCTCAAAAACGCACGCGGTTACATCACCGTGCTTCCGTTCAAGGGCTTTCAGGTGTGGCGCGCGTGCTTTGACGAACATGAACTTGTTATGAAAACGCTGTTCGACGAACCGACGCAGAGCACCGAATACTGCAAAACTTACGGCGCATTTCTTATCCATTGCGGTCTTACCGCAATAGGCAACCCCGACGTTGCCGCGGGCGATACGCACCCGCTTCACGCGGAACTGCCCAATATCGGTTACGACAAGGCGTGGGCTGTCTGCGGCGAGGACGAAAAGGGCAGATATGTCGAGCTTTGCGGCTCCTGCCGTTATGTGTTCGGCTTTGAGACGGGATACGAGTTCCGACCGGCTTACCGCCTTTACGAAAACGGCACAACATTCGACGTGCACAACGAGATAGAAAACCTGCGCGGCTGCCGCCAGGAATACTCGTATATGTGCCACATGAACTTCCGTCCCGTTGACGGCTCAAAACTCGTTTATTCCGCAAAAACAGAGAACATTTATCTGCACGAACTTGTTCCCGATACGCTGACGGACGACGAACAGAAGAAGTTGAAAGACTGGTTCAAAGTGCTGAAAAAGGACATTCACGCGCACGATACGTTGGGCGGCGAGAAACAGTTCTATCAGCCCGAGGTCGTCTTCACCGTCAAGTATGAATCGGACGAAGAGGGCAGAGGTCACTGTATGCAGGTGTTTCCCGACGGTTATGCGGGCTATGTTTCGCACCACCCCGCACAACTGCCTTACGGCGTTCGCTGGATAAGCCGTTTTCCGAACGAAGACGCGGTCGGTATGCTTCTTCCCGCAACGGGCGAGCATAACGGACACGCGGACTGCGTAAAGAAAGGTTATATCCGCTACATGGAAGCGGGCGAGACCGTGAAGATTGACTTCACAACGGGACTTTTGCCCCCTGCCGAGGCAGACGCGATGAAAGAAAAGATCGCGAAAATGATAGGTTGAGTTTATAATAATACATATTATATATAAGATATTCAAAGGAGAAAAACACCATGTCCAGAGTTTGTATTCCCGATTACGAATACGTTGAAAGACGCAAAAAATGCGTTGAGATGATGAAAGAGCAGAACCTTGACGTTATGATAGTCAACGGTACCGAGTCCGACTATGCCAACCCGCGTTACTTCTGCGGCTTCTGGCCTCTTTTTGAAAGAGTCGGAGTAGCCATTGCCGCCAACGGCAACGCTGCCGTTATGGTAGGTCCCGAATCCGTCATCTTCGCAGGCGACGTTTCGAGGATAAAGAACATTTATCCCTGCCTTTATTACAGAGAGGGCGCAAACCCGTCCTATCCCGAGATAAAGACGAACACTTACAACGACGTTCTTGAAGACCTCGGCGTTAAAGGCAAGCATATCAGAATAGGTATCGGCGGCTACATGGAGACCACCGTTGTTATGATGGACGGTCTTAAAGAGTGCTATCCCGAAGCAGAGATAGTAAATGCCGACAACATCATGGTTTCGCTTCGTCAGATCAAGTCCGAAAACGAAATCGCCTGCATCCGCGAAGGTTTCAGAATCGCGCAGATCGCAACAGATGAAGTTGTAAAAGCGCTTCGTCCGGGCGTTACCGAGCTTCAAATGGTCGGTATCGCACAGAAAGCGGTTTACGAGAACGGCGCGGAATACGAAGGTCTTCCGATGTATGTATTCAGCGAAAAGAGCACTTCTCACGCTATTTCCAGACCTTCTTACAGAGTTATAAACAAGGGCGACATCGTTCAGCTCAACCTTTCCGCAAAAGTTGACGGTTATTCTCCCGCAATAGGCATTCCCGTAGGCATGGGCAAATATTCTCCCGAGAAGAAAGACCTTGTTGACTTCTGTCTTGAAGCGCACAAGTGGACAGAAAAACAACTCAAAGCGGGCGTTCTTGCTTCCGACGTTGCAAAGGGCTTCCTTAAATTCTTCGAGGATAACGGCAGAAGAGAAAACTACGTTTACGGTCCTTGCCACGGAACCGGTATCATCGAAGTTGAAGCGCCCTGGATGGAGACCACTTCCAACTACCTGCTTCAACCGAACATGACCTTCCAGATAGACACCTTCGTTTCCGGCCCGACTTTCGGTCTTCGTTGGGAAAAGGGTATCGTAATAACCGAAAACGGCTTTGAGTCCAACTGCGACGAACTCAAATATATCGAACTTGATTTCTGATTTGAGGAGATGTTTGTTTTATGAGACTTGAATATATGATGACCGCCGATGTGCAGGAAGCAAAAGAAAAAAATCTTCCCGTTATCCTGCCGATAGGCACCATTGAGTGGCACGGACCTCACTGTGCGCTCGGCTGCGACACGATGATCTGCCAGGGCTTTGCCGATAAAATTGCGGAGAGCAAAGAATGCGTTGTTTGCCCGCCCGTTTGGTACGGCGTTGCGTCTTATGCGGTAGGCGGCCCCGAAAACGGAACCGTTACCATCGACGTCGATGTTTACGAGAACTACATTTACGGTATTCTTAAATCAATGCTTTACGGCGGATTCAAGAACATCTATATGCTCATTCATCACCAGTTCGAGGACGAAAACTATATGCCCATGACTCTCGCCTGCGCAAAAGCGGCGAAGAAACTCATCATGGAGTATATGGAGGACACCATGGGCAAAGGCTGGTGGGGTTCCAACAGTTTCTCTTCTTACTACGACAACCTCGGCACGGATTCCGACTTCCCGTTCGGCATGATAAAGGTTTATTCCTGTATGTCCACCGCCGCACAGCACGCCACGGGCTACGACCATGCAGGCAAGTATGAGTCCAGCCTGCTCAAAGCGTTCTATCCCGATGCGGTCAAACTCGAAAGACTTCCGCAGTCCGACGCTTGGTTCATTCAGAGCGCGTATGAAGCGTCCGCCGAACTCGGTCAGAAGATGATCGAAGTTTCCATGGTAGACCTGCTCAAACGCATCAAGTAATCGTCTGTAACGATATGATAAAGAACATTGCCCGACATAGTCTTTTTGTCGGGCAATGGGAATTATATAATACGAGGGAGACAATATTATGAAAACATGTCCTAATTGCAACGTACAACTTGACGATGCTGCCACATTTTGCGCCAACTGCGGCGCGCGCATTTCCGAATCCGCTCAGGCACAGCCTCAGTATACCCAAAACACCGCCGTTCCTCCGCAGGGCGACCCCTACGACCACACCGCAGAATTCGACCCGCAGGATATTTCCGACAACAAGGTTTTTGCCATGCTCGGTTATCTTCTCGGCACGGTAGGCATAATCATCGCGCTTTTGGCAAGCCGCAAGTCGCCTTTCACCATGTTCCATGTCAGACAGGCACTCAAATTCACGGTTGTCAACATTCTCATGCTTATATGCGTAGCGCTTCTTTTCTGGACGATAATCGTTCCTGTTGCATACGGCGTTATGAGTTGTATATTTCTTGTTCTCAGAGTTATCTGCTTCTTCCAGATCTGCTCGGGCAAAGCCAAAGAGCCTGCAATAATCCGCAGCCTCGGCTTCCTTAAATAATCACGGACAGAGTATATACATAAATAAAAAGCGCACGGGGCTGTAAAAACGCAGGTTTTTACAGCCCCGTGCGGCATTGTTTGCGCGTCCGGATATGCTCGGCATACGACCGTGTTTTTATTGTTTTATATCGGCCGGGTCAAAGTCTATATATCCGTCAAAATTATTGAATTCCGCGGAAAGGTCTTTCATGCTCGGAAAAATTTCGGAACTGTCCGTGGACATCAGCGCAAAATTCTTTCCTACGAATTGGTATATGTAATATACGTTTTCAGAATTCGGAAATCCGTATATTATCACTCTTGTCTGCGTCAACAGGTCGATATAGCATTTGAGCACATTGCCCGACGGAAGCGGTGCTTTTTTTATGATATATTCTCCGTATTGTACCTTTTTGTGCCTGATGTAAGTGTTGTCTTTTCCGGCTTTGCCCGCAAAAACAAACGTTATTATCAACAACGCGACTTCCGCAATCGCAAAACAGATCATAAACATTTTGTCGGTCGGTGTAAAATCCTTGATGTCCCGCCCTCCGGTCAGAATCACGAGGAGTGCTATCAATGCGAACATGGCAACAAGCCCGCCGACCGTGAACGCCAAATTTTTGTTTATCCTCTTCGTTGTCTGCATAATTTCGTGTCCGACTTCATTTATCGTTTTGTCGTCCGTGATTTCTTTTTCGGTTTCCGTTTTTATTCTGTCGCATATTTCAATACTGTTGGCAAGTCCGAATATCGTATAATTTTTTCCGTTTTTCATGCGCAAAGTCAGCGTCGTTGCCGAACAGTTGCAAAAAGCGATTTCGGAATATGCGCACTTTATTTTCGAACCCCACAAAAAACGTGCGTCCATGCCGTGTTCGTCAAGATGCAGGTAAGCGTTTCTGTTCAGCAAAAAAGACGCAAGCCCATACAAAAACAGTATCAAACCGACAGCCCCGTATATTATTGCCGTAATAAGTAATTTTTCTCCCCGCATATTTTCAAAAAAGTACCCGTATGCTATTCTTGCGGGCGCGCCGACCGCTCCGAGCAGCATTTCAATTATGTTAAGCACTTTTGCGGGGGTGCTTTTCTTAAAAATCCCGTCCATTTTCTCTTCATTCCTTTTTTCGGTTCTTGAAACGATTATATCATATCGGCGGCGAGGTGTCAATTCTTTCCTCAAAAAAAACTGCCGAGGCATTTGCCCCGACAGTTCTGTTTTTTTATTCGGTATTATCAGATATTTATCATGTTTGCCATCTCGTATTTCTTGAAGTCGAACGGTTTTTCCATTTTGAGCGCTTCAAGAATGTCGAGGTCGATAATATCGGTTTCTTTCATAACAACAACTCTGTTGCTGATTCCGTTTTTAAGCAAGTTTACGCAGTAGTTGCCCATTTCGGTTGCGATAACTCTGTCTTTTGCGGAGGGAGCGCCGCCGCGCTGAACGTGACCGAGTATTGCTTCTCTGGACTCAACGCCGGTCTCTTTCTCAACGCGTTTTGCAAAGTCCGCGATGTTGGCAATGCCGTTGTCAACGCAGTATTTGTAGTTTTTGTTGGACGGAACGTCGAAGAAAAGACCCTCGGAAACAAGCACGATAAAGTGGTTTTTGCCGTATCTCTTGCCTCTTGCTATTCTGTCAACGATGTCTCTCTGGAAATCGAACTCAACTTCGGGCACGATGATGGACGTTGCGCCCGCCGCGATACCCGCTTCAAGCGTGACCCAACCCGCATTTTTGCCCATTATCTGAACAACGGAGCAGCGGTTGTGGGAGTTGCAGGTGTCTCTGAGTTTGTCGATAAGGTCGATGCAGATGTTGACCGCCGTGTCAAAGCCTATCGTGTAGTCGCTGCAAACGATGTCGTTATCTATCGTGCCGGGCATCGCAACGCAGGGAATGCCGTGCAGGGTAAGGTCGCGTGCGCCTCTGAACGAGCCGTCGCCGCCGATAACAACAATACCCTCAATGCCGAACTCTTTGCAGGTGTGAACCGCTTCCTGAATTTTTTCCTCGGTCTTGAATTCGGGACAACGCGCACTTCTCAAAAACGTGCCGCCTCTGCCGAGAATGTCGCAGACATCTCTTGCGGTGAGTTCCTGAATATTGCCCTCGATAAGTCCCTTGTATCCCTCACGGATACCCATAACGGTTATGTTCTCGGCAACACAGGTTCTGACAACGGCTCTGACAGCCGCGTTCATGCCCTGAGCGTCGCCTCCGCTCGTCAATACGCCGATGGTTTTCATGATTTTATCATTCCTTTCAGATATACCGAAATAATCTAACGGTTATTATACACCAAAAAAAGTAAAAAATCAATATGTTTCATAAAAAACTCATATTTTGAGCCTCTCCGTCACGGTTCGCATTTTTCCGCGGTTTTTGCGCGTTGTTGACCGCATAAATTTTAGATTTCTTTGCCTAAATTAACATTGACCTTTCGGGCTGTAAGTGCTAAAATAATTTTTAGTAAAAAACATGAGTTATTATGCTGTTTTGAGGAGGTGAAGTCCCGTGTTCGGTTATATTGTTGCCGATATGAAAAACCTGACGGAAGAAGAGAAAAAACGCTATAACGCTTATTATTGCGGGCTTTGCCACGCGCTCAAAAAAACAAACGGCAACCTCGGCAGACTGACGCTGACTTACGACTTCACGTTTATCGGTATATTGCTCTGCGAACTTTACGGCGAGGGCGAGACCCGCCAAGGCAAATGCGCGCCGCACCCGTGCAAAACGCATGATTATGTCAAAAGCGACATTCTCGATTACGTTGCGGACATGAACGTTCTGCTTTCGTATGCCAATATGCTTGACGATTGGGACGATGACGGCAATCTTCTTGCGCTGTTTGCAAGCGGTTTTTACAAGCCCAAAATGAAACATATCAACCGCCGTTTTCCAAAACAGGAAACCGTGGTTTTCGAATGCCTTTCGCTTCTTTCCGAAGCCGAACGCGCGGGGCAGACGAATCCCGACATTCCCGCCGCCGCTTTCGGACGGCTGTTGGGCACTCTTCTGAGTTACCGCAATGACAAATACGAAAAAGTGCTTTACGATTTCGGTTTTGCACTCGGCAAATACATCTATTTGCAGGACGCCTGCGTCGATTTCAGAAAAGACCTGAAAAAAGAGCGTTACAATCCGCTTACCGAGGCGCGAGAAGAGGACTTTGACGATATATTGAACATGCTGGCGTCCGACGTCGCCGCCGCATTCGAAAAAATCGAGCGCGTCAAGGATAATTCGCTTATCAGAAACATAATATATTCGGGAATGCGTCTGCGTTACGCAGAGTCGAAAAAAGAAAAGGGGAAAAAGGCGGAATGAACAGATTCAGAAATTGGCTTGTCCGTTTCATGAGCGGCAGATACGGCTCTGACGCTCTCGGAAAGTTTACGATGATAACATACCTCGTGCTTGCGTTTGCTCAACTTTTTTTTGTGCGCACACCCATGATGCGAGGCATCGGCGGGTGGATATGGAACGCCGTTCTCCTGCTTCTTTTTGCATGGTCGGTCTTTCGTATGCTTTCACGCAACATCGTTGCAAGAAGCCGTGAAAACCGCCGCTTTCTTTCAATAAAAAACGGATTTAAAAAGTTTTTCTGGCTCCGAAAACAAATGTGGAAAGACAGAAAAACGCACGTTTACAAAAAATGCCCGCATTGCAAAAGCGTTTTGCGCCTGCCCCGTCGTAAAGGCGATCACGGTGTGACCTGCCCGAAATGCAAAAAGGTGTTCAGAGTAAAAATATAATCGGAGATGAACGGTCGGCAATGGTCCTGAAACGCAAAACGAACGGCAGGTCGAGTATATTCTGCCTCCGAATATGAGATGTTTGCATTCTCCTCCGCACATCTGGCTTTGCTCCGTTTTCGGCAGAAGAAGAAAACGCCCGTTTTTGTCCTTTGAATTGTATAAAAATTTCAAACTTTTTTCTTGCATTGCTATTGACAAATCGGGATTCTTATAGTATAATAGGCATAGGTAGATGGGAAGTGTTTTCTCTTTCTGCTTTTTCTGTTATATGCAAAAGCCGGAAAAAGGAACGGTCGGACTATGAAAAAAACGCTTGTTTTAAGGGTTGTTTTGATTTTTCTGATTGTTGCTTTCGCCGCCGTCGGTGTTTTTGCCGCATTCAAGATTTATTCGGCAAAACGCGAAAACGAAAGGCTTGCCGCAGAAAAAGAGGCACAGGCTTATCCGTATAAGACGGTTGAATATAACGGAAAAACGTATGATTACAATGAGGGTGTTTACAATCTTCTCGTTCTCGGCATAGACGCCGAGGGTGAGTATGAGGAAAGTGAGCTTTTTGAGACAGGCGGCAAAGCCGACGCGATATTCATTCTTTCCATAAACAACTCAAAGAAAACCGTCTCAACCATACAGTTGAACCGCGACACGGTAACCGAAATTCAAAAACTCGGCGTATTCGGCGACCCTGTCACAACGCTTAATGCTCAACTTGCCACGGCTTATGCTTACGGCAGCGGCGGCAAAAGCAGTTGCGAAAATATGAGCCGTGCCGTTTCGGGCTTGCTTTACGGTGTACCGATAGACGGTTATCTGGCAATGAACATGGAGGGTATCATTCCATTTGTCAATGCGGTCGGCGGCGTAACTGTTACGCTTAAAGACGATTTCACAAAGTTTGACCCCGAAATGGAAGCGGGCAAGACGCTTACCCTCGACGGTGCAAAAGCGTATATATACCTGCGCGGCAGAGGCGATGTCGGCGACCAGCAGAACACGTCCCGCATGGAACGTCACCGAACGTTTTATTCGGAACTTTTCAAACAGGTCGATAAGTTGCTCGGTTCGGACGTGTCAAAACTCAAATCTGTTTACGATGCCATCTATCCGTATTCTTACTTTTCAATCAGTTTGTCCAAACTGATGTCGCTGTATTCCGATTCTTCGGATTATCGACGTGTCCCCACGGTCACGCCCGAGGGCGTTATCAATGAGGACGCGGAGTATACCGAATTTTATGCCGACGAAACGGCACTTCGAAAACTTGTTTTCGATGTTTGGTATACGGAACGCCAAAACAGTCAATAAATAAAAAAATATATATCAGTTTTTAAAGGAGTCTTAATCATGAGCAAAAAAGTATTGAGAAGCATTGCTCTCATAACAATGATCGTTCTTGCTTTCTCCGTTTCGGCTGCCGCTATCGGCTTCAAACCGAGTGTTGACATCAAGAAGGGTCCCGACTATGTAACGCCCGACGGATTCCAGTATGAAGTAATCATCACTCCGATAGGCGAAGCAGACAACCAGACCGATGAAAGAGTTCAGGAAGGTCTTAAACATCTTAAAAATGTTTACGAAGATCTCAAAGATAAGAACATCACGGACATCGTAGACAAAGCAGCCCTTGAAAAGGCTTCCGGCACAAAAGCCGAGAACCTCAAGGTTTCCGATATGTTCGACCTTTGGACCAACTCTCCCGAAGCGATCGCTCTTAAATTCAAGGAAATCATTGCCGACGGCGAAAAATTCGCGGCTCTTTACAGAGACTACAACGGCAACTGGAAGATCCTTAACGCAACCGTAGACGGCATTAACGTTAATATTGACGGTCTTACGAACGGTACCGTTGTATTCCTCACCGCAGAAAAGGGATCCAGCACCCCCGATACCGGTGACTACACCAATTCCTGGATGTGGATTGCTGTTGCGGGCGTAGCGGTTGTAGGCATTGCGGTTCTCGCGGTTTGCCTCGTTCGTTCCAAGAAACAGGAAAACAACTGATTGTAAATAACTGAAAAGTTATCCAAGCGGAACGGCTTTGCCGTTCCGCTTGTTTTTTTCGCTGATTGCTTTTTTTGTTTTATTCTGCTCCCTGATAATGCTGTTAAATCAGGCGTCGCACCCGATTATGCCGTCAGAGACCGATATTTTCACGGCGAAAAAATCTTTATGTCGCAAACGCTGTTGCGGGGGAATGCTTTTTTCCCTTATGTTTGCTTGAATCTCTTTTCCGTTCGCGGCAGTTCAGTCTCAAAATAGTGATTTTTGTCGTAATTCGGTTGACTTGACGGCAGATAAGAGTTATAATAACTTTATATACGGGCAAATCGCTCTGCCCGAAAAAACAAAAAGGCACTTCATTTTTCCGTGCCTTCGGGCGGAATCCAATGCGCGGGTTCGGTTCGGAAGAAATATCAGCGGCAAGGAGTTCTCAGCTTTGTTCATTACCATATTTTGTATATTCTTTTTGACCATGTTTGCTGGAACATATTGGCTTTCCGGCAGGTGGCTTATGCTTGTCGGCGTGCCGTACAACACAAAGCGTTCCCGCATAGCGCGCTCCGTTCTCGGTGTTGCCGTTGTTGTTCTTTGCGGCATTTGGCGTGTCGTTGTTATTGTTGTCATGCACGTCATAGCGTTCGCGCTGCTGTGCGAAATTGCCGCCGTCATAGCCCGTCGGATAAGCAAGCGGTTCAAGGGCAAAAGGGTCTATTCGGTTTGTCGCGTGATTTATCGCAGCGCCGCCGTTCCGTTGCTTTTAACCGCCGCGCTCATGCTTTACGGCACGGTCAATATGTGGCATATCGTCAGAACCGATTACACAGTCACGTCTGCGAAACTTGCGGATGAATACCGTATCGTGCTGATGACGGACACTCATTTCGGCTCTATACAGGCGCCCGAAGTTCTTGAAGAAAAAGTGGACGAGATAAACTCCCTTAACGCGGATATGATAATCCTTTGCGGCGACATCACGGACGAATCCACAACGCGCGAACAACTTGACCAAGTGTTTGAGATATACAGCCGCATGAAGAGCCGTTACGGCACGTTTTATACATACGGCAACCATGACAGGCAGGAATACGCCGTGGCGAACCGCCGCGCATATACGCCCGAGGAGTTTGCCGACGTTGTGCGTTCGCACGGAATAAAGATATTGCAGGACGATTTTGTCAATATCGGCAACGACCTCGTTCTCGTCGGCAGGGAAGACAAGAGTTGGAAAGAAACCCCCCGCCTTTCTTCCGAAACGCTGCTCAAAGACGTTGACCGTTCGCGCTTTATCATCGTTTCCGACCACCAGCCCGTTGACGCGGAAGTCAACGCCGAACAGGGCGCGGACTTGCAACTTTCGGGACATACCCATGCGGGACAGATATATCCGTTCGGGCTGTTTATCGAACTTGTCGGAAAACTCAATTACGGCGAATATCATCGCGGCAATTTGACTGCGATAGTCTCGTCCGGCACGACGGGGTGGGGCTTCCCGATACGCACCGAGGAACATTGCGAATACGTTCTTGTGACGCTGAAACCCGCTCAATAGTTCTTTACACACTTTACTCTGGCTTTGTAAAAGGAAAAATCAATAAGCAAGTTTATAATATTGAAAGGCATCCGAACATTTCGTTCGGATGCCTTGCTTTTATTTAATTCTATCAGCCGTTTGTTTTGTCTCCGTCAACAGGCTTTTCTTCGCCGTTTTCGGGCTGTGTTGCGGCTTCTCCGTCGTGGGAGACGGCTTCTGCCGTATCCGCGTTGTTTTCGGACTTCTGTGCACCGTCAGCGGCTTTGTCGTCAATCGGTGCGAGGTCCTCGCCTTTCATAATACTGTCGAATTCGTCCGCAGAGAGTTTTTCGCGCTCGATAAGGTAATCGGACACTTTGATAAGTTCTTGCTTATGCTCTTCGAGTATGGATTTCGCTCTTGCATACGCTTCGTCGATTATTCTCTTTATTTCCGCGTCGATCTTCGCCGCCGTGTCATCGGAGCAGTTTCTCTGCGTTGTCAGGTCTCTGCCGAGGAACACCTGGTCGTTGTCGCCGCCGAACGAGATCGCGCCGAGACGGGACATACCGTACTTGGTTACCATATCGCGGGCAAGCGCCGTCGCTCTTTCGATGTCGTTGGAAGCGCCCGTGCAAACGTCGTCAAGCACAACTTCTTCCGCAACGCGTCCGCCGAGCAGCCCGACTATGCTGTCAAGGATCTCCTTTTTGGACATATGCTGTTTGTCTTCCGAGGGAACGTAGTAGGTGTAGCCCGCCGCCATACCTCTCGGAATTATCGAAATTTCGTGAACGGGGTCCTGATTCTCGAGGAAGCGCGAAACCACCGCGTGACCCGCTTCGTGAACCGCCGTTATGCGTCTGTCCTTTGGTATCTTGACCGCAGATTTCTTTTCAACGCCGACGATAACTTTGAGTATCGCGTCGTCAACGTCCTGCGCGGTTATCTTCTTATGACGTCTTCTTGCGCACAGCAGCGCGGATTCGTTCATAATGTTTTCGAGGTCTGCGGGGGAGAAGCCTGCCGTGGATTTCGCAACGTGGTTCAGGTTCACATCGTCCGCAAGCGGCTTTTGTCTCGAATGTATTTTAAGAATTTCTTCTCTTGCCTTTACGTCGGGCAGGTGAATAACTATCTGTCTGTCAAATCTGCCGGGACGCAGCAGCGCGCTGTCAAGAATGTCGGGTCTGTTCGTCGCCGCCATGACGATGACGCCCTCGTTTTTCTCAAAGCCGTCCATCTCAACCAGCAATTGGTTCAGGGTCTGCTCTCTTTCGTCGTTTCCGCCGCCGAGACCGGCACCTCTCTGTCTGCCCACCGCGTCGATTTCGTCGATGAACACGATGCACGGAGCATTTTTCTTTGCCTGGTCGAACGTATCACGGACACGGGAAGCACCGACGCCGACATAGAGTTCAACGAAGTCCGAACCGCTTATCTGGAAAAACGGAACGCCCGCTTCTCCCGCCGTTGCGCGTGCAAGATATGTCTTACCCGTTCCCGGGCTGCCGACCATCAGTATACCTCTCGGAATACGCGCTCCGAGGTCGGTGAATCTTTTCGGGTTTTTAAGAAAATCGACAACTTCCGCCAATTCCTCTTTTTCCTCGTCCGCTCCCGCAACGTCCTTAAACATGACTTTTGCTTTTGAGTCGTTGCCGAGTTTTAAGCGCGCTTTCGAAAAACTCATCGCTTTTCCCGCGCCGCCTCCGCCGTTCATCTGACCGAACATGAAGAAACCGAAGACCGCTATCATAATGATTATCAGAACGTAGGGTATCGCGCTGACCCAAACAGGCGTCTGCGTCTGCGGAATGAGGTCATACTGCATCGTGGGCTCGCCGGTTTCGGGGTTCTTTATATAGTCCTCAACATCGTCAAGGAAGCGTTTAACGCTGTAAAGCGAATACTTTTCCTCCGTCTTGCCCTGCGCGTTCGGTTCTTTCAGTTTCAGTTCAAGTGTTGAGGAATCAACGGTGAAAGTCTCAACTTTGCCTTCACGGAAGTAGTTGAGTATATCCGAATACTTGGTGTCTCTTGTCGAATCTCCCCGCAGCAGCATCAGAACAAAAATTCCGATGAGAAAGAGTATGACGGCATAGACCGCCAGATTTTTGAATCTTTTCAAGGTTTCTCTCCTTTATACGTTTTGCTTTATACAATGTTCAATAATTATGTTATACGAAAATTATATACTCATTAAGACGGATTTATTAAAATACGGTGAAATCTGCCGTCAAACCGCCGTTTTGCACCGCAAACGCAGCGTCCGTGCCGTATCCGCAAACGTGAACGACCTTTTCGCCGCAGACAATAACGGGGTTCGTTTTTCTCCGCTCCGTCGGCATTTTGGTGTCCGAATAAAGTTTTAAGACGCTTTTCGTGCCCGCGCTTTCGCGGATTTTTATTTTGTCTCCGCTTTTTGCGGGACGTACTTCAAGCCGCCCGAGCAATTCTTTCGGAATTTTCCCTTTCGGACTTTCCGTCAGCGTCAGAACGCCTGTTCCGTCTATCACATTTTCGCCTATGCGCAAAATTTGCGAATAGCCGCCTGTTGTGCCGACATCTTTCAAAAACAGCAACTCCGAATAACTCTTTTCCGCCGTTATGCCGTCCGTCAAACAAAGCCTTGCGTTTGTTTTTCCGTTTTTCACAAGTTCGCAGAGTGCGTCCGTCAGCATTTTCGAAAGTTTTTTTCCGTCCGTCGCATCTTCAAACGCCCTGCGCACGCAAAGCCCCAAAAATGCGTCGCCGTGCTCCCGAAAATATTCAAGCGACAGTCCGCTTTTCGTTTTTGACTTTGCGTATACCGCTTGCGCCGCCTCTTCGATAAGCCCGTTTTGCTCCCGCTGTGTGCCGATGAACCTCGCAACCGCCTCGTCAAACGACGGGTTCAGTTCGCGCAGCTGCGGAATTATCTCGTTTCGCAGCACATTTCGGCGGCATATCGGCTCGTCGTTCGTCTTGTCGTGTGCAAACGGCAGTCCGTTTGCGATGCAGTAAGCAACTATCTCTTTCTTGGCAAGGTCGATAAGCGGTCTTGCCACAAGGTCGTCGCGGAGCGGCGGTATTCCGCAGGCTCCGTTCGAACCCGCACCCCTTATAAGGTTGAGCAAAAACGTTTCCACATTGTCGTTTCTGTTATGCGCCGTAAAAATATGCGAATATCCGAGTTCCCTGCGCAGTTCGTTCAAAAACTCGTACCGTTTCTCCCTTGCGAACGTTTCCGTTGAAACGCCGCTCGGGCAAAGGCTCGGTATATCTATCTTTTTTGAGAATATCCGAACGTTTTTCTCTCGACAGAACGCTTCAAGCACTTTTTGTTCGTCGTCCGATTCCTTGCGCAGTCCGTGGTTGACGTGTCCCACCGCAAAAGGCACGGGGGAGTTTGATATGAACCATGAAAGAAGCGTCATCGAGTCGCTTCCGCCCGAAACGGCAAGCACCGCTCCCGAGCAGTTCTCGAACATCTTTTCCCGCTCCGCAGTCCTGCGGATAACGTCTTCCGTCGTCATATTCCCTCCGGCACGGGTGCACGGTCAATGGATTTGATTGACGTATGCGTACCGTCCCAAAGCAGTTCGATCTTGCCCGTTCTGCCGTGTCTGTTTTTCGAGATATAAACTTCCATTATATTCTTTTTAGGAGTGTTCGGCGTGTGCGTTTCGGGACGGTCGAGGAACAGTACCACGTCCGCGTCCTGCTCTATTGAACCCGAGTCACGCAAGTCCGAAAGTTGGGGGGTCTTGTCCTCACGCTTCGTTATGCTTCGCGAAAGCTGCGAAAGCAGTATAACGGGTACGTTCAGTTCCTTTGCCATAAGTTTTATCGCACGCGTGTATTCCGCAATTTCCTGCACTCTGTTGTCCGTTGAGCCGCTGCCCATAAGTTGCAGGTAGTCGATGATGATACAGCCGAGGTCTTTTTCTCTGCGCAGTTTGGCTTTCATTTCCGCCACGGTTATCGTCGAAGATTCGTCAACGATAAAGCGGCTTCCGCGCAGCGTTTCTCTGTAAAAGTTGAAAAGCACTTCCCAGTCCGACATATCTATTTCGCCGGTGCGGAGTTTTTCGTGGTCGATAAGCGTAGCATTTGAAATAACTCTTCGCGCAAGCTGCAATTTTGACATTTCGAGCGAGAAGAACGCAACCGTCTTTTTCGGCGAATAGCGCGAAGACGTTGCCATATTGTAAGCCACGTTCAGCGCAAACGTCGTTTTTCCGACGCCGGGACGCGCCGCCAGAATTACCAAGTCGGAGTTGTTCAGACCGCCGACGTAATCGTCAAATGCGCCTATGCCGACTTTGACCGCTTCAAACTTGCCCGTCGTGTCCTTTTTCATCTCCTGCAATCTGTCCATTTCTTCTTTTACAAGCGATTGCAGGTCGGACATCTGCGTTGTGACGTCCTCTTTTTCAAGGTCGTTGAACTTGCGCCCCGCCGTGTCAAGCACCTTTTCGGGGTTCTCGTTGTCGTAGCACATTTCGCTGACTTCCGCGCATATATCAAGCGCTCTGCGCAGCAAAAACTTCGATTTCAGAACCTTGATGAAATATTCGACTTTCGTTATCGCCGACGCGGTATCGACCAGGGAGAGCAGATACTCCTTGTCGTCGTCCGATTCAAACCCGCCGCCGTCGCGCAGCGTTTGCAGCAGCACAAGTCCGTCTATCGGCACCGAGCGGTTGTTCAGATCCGACAACGCCTCGTATATCTGCCTGTGACGTGGAATGTAGAACGCGTCCGCGGGCAGTTTTCCGAGTATATCCGTCAGCTTTGACGGGTCACGCAGCGCCGTGCCCAGAACCGCCTGTTCCGCTTCGAGCGAATAGGGCACCTGTTTTGAGGAAAACTCTTCCGCTCTGAATTTATTTGCCGAAGGCATAATCTCTTTTTTCTTCCTTCCGTTTGTTTTGGGAGCAAAACCGTGTGTGAACGGCTTACGTCCGCTTTATTGCGGTGTTCGGAATATGACTTTTAATCCTGCTCCGTCGCAAAGACTTTAATTTTTGCGGAGACTTCGGGATAAAGTTTTACTTCCGCCGTGTACTGTCCGAAACTCTTCACGGCAACGGGAAGATTTATCTTTTTCTTGTCCACGTCTATCGAATAAAGTTTTTTCAACTCTTCCGAAATTTCTTTTGCCGTAACGCTGCCGAACATCTTGCCGCCCGCACCCGCTTTCAACTTAAATGTAACGGTCGTGCCGTCTATGCGGGATTTCAACTCTTCCGCCGCCGCTTTTTCCTCCGCTTTGTGGAAATCTTTCGCCGCTTTCTGCGTGTTCATATTGTTGATGTTTCCCGCATTCGCTTCCTGCGCTATCTTTTTCGGGAAAAGGAAATTTCTCGCATATCCCTCCGAAACTTTTACCATTTCTCCCTTTTTGCCGAGGGATTTGACATCTTGAAGCAAAATTACCTGCATTTTTGTTCCTCCTAACTGTGAGTGCCGAGTATATTACTCTCTTCTATGTATTCGTCTATCGCTTTTTTAAGCATATCCAGCGCTTCTTTCGGAGTGCTGTTCTTTATCTGCGCGCCCGCCATCGTCTGATGACCGCCGCCGCCGAGTTTTTCCGTTATCAACTGAACGTTGACCTGCCCGAACGAACGCCCCGAGATTATCACCGCGCCCGTCGAATCGGGAAACAGCGTGAACGACGCCTGAACGCCCTCGATGTTCAGCATTTCGTCCGCCGCCTGCGCCGAGGCTATGCGGAACTGCGAACCCGCTTTGTCCTCCCAACAGGCTATCGCAACTATTTTTCTGTAAACTTTTGCGTTCTGAACCATGTCCGTCTTCTGCATATACGTCTGCATATCCACCTGGAACAGTTTTTTGACGTTTACGGTGTTCGCGCCCGCTTTGCGCAGATACGACGACGCCTCAAACGTGTGCAGGCTCGTGCGTATCATAAAGTTTTTCGTGTCAAGGTATATTCCCGCCATCAGCGCTTCCGCTTCGACCGCGGGCATACGGTTGACGTTCATATACTGCATTATTTCAGCCACCATCTCCGACGCGCTCGAAGCATACGGTTCGTGGAAGAAAATTTCCGCGTTTTCGATGAAATCCGCCGATTTTCTGTGATGGTCTATAACCACGACTCTTTCCGAAAATTCAAGCAATTTCGGCATCGCCGTCATCGAGGCTCTGTGTGTGTCCACAACAACCGTCACCGATGTCGGACTTGCCATTATAAGCGCCTGTTCGGGTGTGACGAACGCCTGTTTCATATCGCTTGACTCATTCAGCAGCCGCTCGTAAAGCGCGTTTGCGAGGGAAGAGTTCGGGTCGTATACTATGCCGACCTTTTTCTGCGCCGCCAATGCCGTTCTGGCAATGCCGACCGCCGCGCCCAAACAGTCAAAGTCCGCAAACTGGTGTCCCATGATAAGCACCGTGTCCACTTTTTTGAACAGCGTTTTGAGTTCGGACGCAACCACTCTCGACTTTATCTTTGTTCTCTTTTCAACGCCCTTGCTCAGCCCTCCGAAGAACTCAAAGCCCTTTGTCGAGTGCATAGCCGCCTGGTCTCCGCCTCTGCTCAGCGCCATGTCAAGCGCGATTCTCGCGTGCTCCTCGTTTTCGGCAAACGTCGCGCCGCCGAAGCCCACGCCTATGGATATGGTCGGCTGAACCGATGTCGCCACTTGCAGATTTCTTACACGGTCGAGAATATCAAACCTCGTTTCCGTGAACTGCTTTATATATTCGTTTCTGAAAATGAACAGATAACTGTCCTTTTCGGTCTTTCTTATTATGCCGCCCACCGACTGCGCCCATTCCGTCAGCGCGTTGTCGATAACCGCCATCGCCGTCGATTTTTCGCTCTCTTTCGATATCTGGAAAAGTTCGTCGTAGTTGTCCACAAGAATGTGCGCGATAACGGGCTTTTGCTGATTGTACTTTATCTGCAACTGCTGGTAGTCGGTTATGTCGAAGAAATAAAGAACGGCAAGTTCTCTTTCTCTTATCTTGCACTTGTCCGTTACGACCGTGAAATATTTCGACGCGAACGAAACTTTGACGGTCCTTTTCGAAAAAATGTCCTTGCTCAGTTTGAAAACGGAATCAAACTTTGAAAGATCCGCCCCGTCCGTGGCTTTGATGAACGGGTCATTGTACCAGATAATGTCGCCCTTTCTGTCCGCCAGCACAACGGGCAGGGGAAACGCCATCAGCCGCTCCTGCTCGTTAAAATCAAGCAGGTCTATAAAACTTTCCGAAAGACTGCGCGCGCTTTTTCTCTTTATCGCCGCATAAAGTTCGAACCCGCCTATATACACAAGCGTCACGATTATCAGAATGCGGAAAAACGGCTTATCCGAAACGATGTTGGAAGCCACGGCGAAAACGGCAAGCAGGATATAGTGAATCCTGTCGATTATCGCATGAACTGTTTTTGTCTTTTTCATTCAGACGCGCTCTCCTTGTAATCTTCTCAAATCGCGGTAACTGTCAACTGTGCCGAGCAAAGAAAATACCGTTGTCCGCATCAGCAGAAATCCTATGACCACCGCAATTATCATCGGCGTTTTGACGTTCATCGGCACGGAGCGGCTCTTCATCAGATAAATGAACACCGAAAGCCCCGCTCCCGCAAACACAAAATTCATCAGTGTTTCAAAAATATATATCGCGAACAGCCATGTCATATCGTATATCAGCGCCGATGCGTCGGTCATCTCCGCACTTCCGAAAAACATAACTATCCATGAAAGCAGCATAAGCGTTGCGCCCGCTTTGCTTATCCGTATCTCCGTCAGCCCCGTTGCGAACCCGACGGAAAACGTTGTGCGTTTGAGCAGCTCTTTCGTCAGAAAATATGCCGCTGCGGCAATCAAGAGAAACGCACCGCCGATAACCGTGGGCAAATTCAGAATTATCATATCGTGCAAGTCCGCCGCAAGCGCGGGGCGCTGTGCCGCAAGTTTGTCGCTCGTCAGCGTCGTTCTCGCAAAAAACATTTCGTATATCGAAATCCCGCCCTTGCCGCGTTCAAGGATAACGTCCGCTGTGTCATTCGCCGCCTCGGCAATGGATTCCTTTATCGGCTCGATTACGTTCGCCGTGTCAAACGTCGGGTGTCCCTCATACGCAAACGCGCAAAAGACCGCTATTCCGCATATCATCGCAACTATTGCGGACGCTGTGACCGCGCTGTTGACCGTTTTCTTTTTTCTGAATGCGATACCTGTTGCCACACCCGTCGGAGCAAAAAAAAGATAAAGCAAAAGCGCCGTCGCAAATTTTCGGAACAAAAGCGCCGTCGCAATAAACAGCGCAATGAACAAAAGCGCCGTCCATGGGTTTTTGTTCAACGCGACCGTTGCGGAAAGAAAAACCGTCGCCGCAGGCATAAGCAAAAACAACAGCCATACCGCCGACGGCAAAAATGCCGCGATAAGCGCCGATGCAACGACCGCCGCCGCAGTTATAACGGGGAAAAGTATTTTTTTGAAAGTGTCTCTTTTTTCGCTGTTCACTTGAAATTCTCCGTTTGACGTATCTTCGTCTCTTTTTGCCGACCGCCTGCCGTCGCTGTTCTCCGCTCTGTTGCCGCCGAAACCTTGGCAATAATCAGGCATTATATAAGTATATTATATTATATCATATATTACAGTTTTTGAAAAGTACGATTTCCGAAATTTTTGTGTATTATTTCGCTTTTACGCCATTTTTGCCGTCTCTGCTCCGTAACGGTGAAAAAAAACAGGCTCTGCGCTGCCGCACCGAGCCTGTTTGCTGTGTTTGTATTATGACCGCAAAATATTTTTTATCAGGGAAGAGTAAACGGTTCAGACAGAGTAAACGCCCCGTGATTCGTGTATCTTTTACGCTATTTTACGGCTTCAAATACTATGGTTCTGTTATAATCCGCACATCTGACATACATCGAAATGCCTATGTTCATCAGATACGCGCCGCCCTTGATATGCTCCTCGCCGTCAAGGGTGAATTTGTATTTTTTGTTTTCGTCAAGCCCCGCAAGTCTGAACTCGTCCTGCTTTTTGTAAAAACGCGTTCCCTTTGCCGCGATAAAAACGACCGCCCTGTTTTTGTTCCTGCTCACATACTCGTTGCAGAGAATTTCCTCCGTCAGCGCGTCGGATATTCTGTACAGGTCTCCGAACTGAACAAGGTCGCGCACGGATTTGTAGAAAGAGATATTTTTTCTGCAAATTTCCAAATCTTCTCCCGAATACTTCGTCAGGTTGCCGCCTATGCCGAGCGCGCCTTGCATCGCCACGTTGAACCTGAAATCAAGCGAACACGGTTTGTTCAGCCCCGTTGTGTCCGTCACCCACGCCCTCATCGCTTTTGTCGGACGGAGCATGGAGTAACCGCGTTGGATAGTCATTCTGTCAACCGCGTCGGTGTTGTCGCTTGTCCATATCTGGTCAAAGTGGCTCAGCGCGCCGAGGTCGCAGCGTCCGCCGCCCGAAGCGCAACTTTCAAACTGCACCTGCGGATGGCGTTTTTTGAGTTCGTCCACAATGCCGTAGACCGCCATGATGTGCAGATACGAATACATCTGCGGGTTTTCGAGATTTTCCGCTCCCACCTGCGAAAACGGACGGTTCATATCCCACTTTATATATTTGATGTTGTGCTTTTCAAGCAGTTCATCAAGCCTGCCCAAGATGTACTCGCGCACATCGTCTCTTGTCATGTTAAGCACCAACTGGTTGCGCAGTTCGTCCGCGTGTCTGTGCTCAAAATGGTATACCCAATCGGGGTGCGCGCGGTAAAGGTCGCTGTCGGGGTTGACCATTTCAGGCTCTACCCAAAGCCCGAAATCCATGCCCTGCGCGTTGACGTTCTCAATCAGTTCGTCAAGCCCGTTCGGGAATTTTTCTTTGTTCACATACCAATCGCCCAATCCCGCAAGGTCGTTGTTTCTCTTGCCGAACCAACCGTCGTCCATAACAAAAAGTTCAACGCCTATACTTGCCGCCGTTTTCGCAAGTGCCGATTGATGCACCGTGTTTACGTCAAAATACGTCGCTTCCCACGAATTGTAAAGCACCGGTAAAGGCTTTTTATTGAACTGCTTCGGCAACAGTTTGTCAACACAAAAACGGTTCATATTCCGCGACATTTCGCCGAATCCGTTCGCCTTGCCGCAATAGACGGGCGGCGTGTCGAACGAAGAGGACGGCTTCAACGTGTGCGAAAAGTCGAAATCGTTCATTCCCACCGATACGCGCGTTATCGAATAAGCGTCCCTGCTTGCGGAGACCTTGAAATTCCCGCTGAACGCAAGCGTTGCAAAAAATACGTCGCCGCCGCGCTCGTCCGCGTTCCGATACGCGATAAAGTACGGCGAATTGTTATGGTTCGAACCGCCTTTGCGCGTCTCAAAAACAAGGTCGCCGCCGTTCAGAAGCGTATCGGACTCCAAAAATTCGCTGCCGTATGTTCCGTTTGTGTTTCTGAACGTATACGGCTCGGAAGAGGGGAGCGTGAACTCCGCGCTGAAAATTCTTTCAAACACGATGTCGTTGCTGCCCGTATTGGTGAGAGTGACATATCTTTTAATTATGTCATATTCCTCAAAAACCTCATAGCAAAGCGTAACGCCGAGCGGATAATATTCGTCCTCAAAACGCAGTTTCAGAGTGTCGCCGTTCTGTTCAAAACCCTTGTATACAAGGAATATTTCACGGCAGCCGTCTTCAAACCTTGCCTTAATGTCGCACTCTCTGTACATCGTGGAGCCGAACGGCGTGATCTCCTGCTTTATCCCGTTGAGAGCGGGGTCGTTTGAGCTGATGCCGTGCACCGCTTCAAACTCATAATCGTTCACGTCGCACTTTTCGCCCCAGTGTATATGGCGGTTGAAACCCTCTCCGTCTATGCCCAAAACGTAATGAAAACTCTTTGTTTCAAGCACAAAAATATTGTTCTTTTCAACGTGTTTTATCATCTTTTTCTCCTCCGCCCCAAGGCTTTCGAATTTCACATATAATTATAAAGCAAAGGTTATGTTCTGTCAAGTGTTTCCTTATTTATTGTAGTTCCTATTACGAATTTGGGGAAGTTTTTACCTGAATTCGTAACAGAACGCCGCGGAAGCGCCCGTCCGGAACTCTTTTTGCGCAAAAAACCTCCGCGGAGCGATCCGCGAAGGTTTTTGAAATTGTATTTTTTGTTTTGTGACGGAAAAATCAATACATACCGCCCATGCCGCCCGCCGCACCTGCGGGAGCCGCCGGTTCAGGCTCTTTGATGTCCGCAACAAGGCTCTCGGTCGTCAATATCATCGAAGCAACGCTTGCCGCGTTTTCAAGTGCCGAACGCGTTACCTTTGCGGGGTCTACGATACCCGCTTTGAACATATCGACATACTTTTCGTTGTAAGCGTCGAAACCGATGTTTTTCTCGGAATTCTTAACTTTGTCAATGATAACCGCGCCTTCAAGTCCCGCGTTTGCCGCGATTTGAAGAACAGGTGCTTCAAGACCTTTGAGAACTATCTTCGCGCCGGTCTTTTCATCGCCGTCAAGCGTTGCGATGAGTTTTTCAACCGCTGCCATCGCGCCGATGAACGCCGTGCCGCCGCCTGCTACGATGCCCTCTTCAACAGCGGCTTTCGTCGCGGAAAGAGCGTCCTCGATGCGGAGTTTCTTGTCTTTCATCTCAATTTCGGTCGCCGCGCCAACTTTGATAACGCCTACGCCGCCGCTGAGTTTAGCAAGTCTTTCTTGAAGTTTTTCTTTGTCGTATTCGGAAGAAGTCGCTTCGATAGCGGACTTGATTTCCTTAACTCTGCCCGCGATCGCGTCCTTGTCGCCCATACCGTTGACGATAATGGTGTTCTCTTTCGAAACTTTGACCTGACCCGCTCTGCCGAGTTGATCCATCGTTGTCTCTTTGAGTTCAAGACCGAGTTCTTCGCTGATAACGGTACCGCCGGTAAGAACCGCGATATCTTTGAGCATTTCTTTTCTTCTGTCGCCGAAACCGGGCGCTTTAACCGCAACGCAGGTAAACGTGCCTCTGAGTTTGTTTACGATAAGGGTCGAAAGCGCTTCGCCCTCGATATCCTCGGCTATGATAACAAGTTTTTTGCCCGCCTGAACTATCTGTTCGAGCAGGGGAAGAATTTCCTGAATGTTGGAGATCTTCTTGTCGGTTATGAGAATGTATGCGTCGTCGATAACTGCTTCCATTTTGTCGGTGTCGGTTACCATGTAAGGCGTGATGTATCCTCTGTCGAACATCATACCTTCAACAACTTCGGAATACGTCTCCGCAGTCTTGGATTCTTCGATGGTGATAACGCCGTCCGAAGAAACCTTTTCCATAGCGTCCGCAATAAGTTTGCCCACAAACTCATCAGCCGAAGAAACGGTTGCAACTCTTGCTATATCCGCGCTTCCCTTAACTTTTTTGGAGTTCTTTTTGATCTCCGCAACAGCCGTGGAAACCGCTTTCTGCATACCTTTTTTAACAACCATCGGGTTTGCGCCCGCCGCGATGTTCTTCATTCCTTCGCGAACAAGTGCCTGTGCAAGCAGGGTAGCGGTCGTTGTGCCGTCGCCCGCCGCGTCGTTTGTCTTGGTCGCGACTTCTTTTATCATTGCCGCGCCCATATTTTCAAACTCGTCTTCAAGTTCAACTTCTTTTGCAATGGTAACACCGTCGTTTGTTACGAGCGGAGAACCGAATTTCTTGTCAAGAACAACGTTTCTGCCTTTGGGACCGAGAGTGATCTTGACCGTATCGGCGAGTTTGTCAACGCCTGTTTGAAGCGCTTTTCTTGCTTCTTCGCCGTAAATTATTTTCTTTGCCATGAAATATCTCCTCTTTCGTTTCTTGATTAAATGCCGCCTGTGCGGCTTCTGTCGGTCGATTATTCAACGATGGCGAGAATGTCGCTCTGTTTAACTATCGTATATTCGTTGTCGTCAAGTTTGACGTCCGTACCCGAATATTTTGATGTGATGACCTTGTCGCCGACTTTGACGTACATCTTAACTTCTTTGCCGTCAACTTCGCCGCCGGGACCAACCGCAACAACTTCCGCGAACTGCGGTTTTTCTTTTGCGGAACCGGTAAGGATTATGCCGCCTTTCGTTGTCTCCTCCGCTTCCGCGACTTTGACAACAACTCTGTCTGCTAACGGTTTGATATTCATATAGAAATACCTCCAATCAGATATAAGTAACATTTTGTCGTTTTAGCACTCAATGTGTCCGAGTGCTAATTACTGTGTATATTATAGCACAATTTCCGATTTTTGCAATAGGGGAACTGTGAACGATTTGTAAAATAAATGGTTCGCGCCCACAATTTGCCTGCCGCTATTCGTATTTCGACCTTTTTCGACCAAAACCGCAGTTCTTTTCTCCTGTTTCAAATTTTCGGAATTCCGAAAGGCGGGTTCTTCCGTCGTCTTTTTCCGCGGCTTTGTTTCCGAAAAGAACGGAGATCAACTTTTTCTTATATATAATATGGTAGCCAACTTTCGGTTTTTCTGCTTTTTGACGCGTATTTTTCCACAAAACAGGCAACTCCGCACACCTCTCCGGCACCGCTTTCAAATGTCTTTTCGGAACCTGTTTCGGCAGAGGTTCAATCCTCTTTTCGCTGTCTGTTTTTTCTCTTTTTCGAGTTCTGAAAAGCCTCTTTCGAAAAACTTTCGCAACGCCTGTTGCATAACATCGGTCACACCTCCTTTTCGGGACGTGTTCCGCCCTCTTTTTTCTCTTCGGAATATTGCGCCGAAACGGTGCATAAACATGGTTTTAACCGTGGTGTGATATGTGACAATTTTGGGTATTTTCACGCCTTTGACCTCTGAAAAAACCCGAAAAACAGGCATTCTCACTCCACCCGCAAACCACTTTTTCGAAAAAACGTTTGACAAAACACGAAAAATGTGGTATACTATATTCGAATTACCGGAAGAGAGCGGCAGTTCAAGAAAGGAAAATAACGGGTTTTTAGGGTGAGAGCCTAAGCCTGAACGGAGGAGAAAAAGGGTGCTTTTTGCCCCTGTCTTCACCGTTAAAACGGAGAAAAACCGTACCGTTTTTGCAGTCGGTTTTTCCGAGTTTCAAAATACCGCGGTTATCGGTATTTACAGGAGGACAATTTTTTATGCGGAAGACCAGAAGCGTTCTTTCCTTCTTTCTTGCGGTAATAACCGCAATTTCTCTGTTTGCGACCGTCACGGTCGTGTCTGCTGCAAAATCGTATGGCGACGAAATCGATACAATGATAGCCGCCGCCGTGCATCAGATCAGCGAAAGTGAAGGAAACTACGGCTCAGTTTCAGGAAATGACAGCGGCGCGTTGAGCGTCGGCAAATTGCAATGGCATGCGGATTTTGCGCTCCAATTGCTCAGATTTATTATTGCGGAGGACACGGAGTCCAATGCAAAGAGCGTTCTCGGCGCGGCTCTTTATGCGGAGATAATGAACTCTTCGACCAAGTGGGGCACGAGAAAACTCACCAACGACGAGGCGAAAAAACTTTCTGATTACCTCTCTTCTCCCGTGGGCAGACAGGGACAGGACGATTTCGCGGCGCAAACTGTTTACACTTACATTCAGAACTGCTATCAGCAGGGCTTGACAAACCCTTATGCGATGATTTTCGTCTGCGATATTTTCAACAAAGGCGAGACCGCGGGTTATAACTGGATGCGTCAGGCGGCAAAATACGCGGGAAGTTATCGGGATGTCACTTTGGAGCATCTTTATAAGACCGCGAGAGCGTTCAATAACGGAAGCGTTCCGTCGCGTTATCAGAAACTTTACAATTTCTGCAAAAACGATGTCGATCTCGGCGAACTTACTCTGACGGACAGCGAGGAATGGGTCATTGATAACTCCTCCACCAACATCAGAACCGCTCCCGGCACATCGGGAACAAAAGTTATCGGCAGTTATAAATACGGCACTCATGTCACGATCACAGAAAAACGCGAAATGTCGGGGCAGTCTCCTTACCTTTGGGGTAAGACCGAAGACGGCTGGATAGCATTGACTTACAGCCGCTATATATCGGGCAGAATTTATTGCCCGAATGCGACCGATCCCGTTTCGGAGATAGAGTCCGTCAAAATAGAAAAAGTTACAACCGACGGTTACACTTTGACCTGCATCGTTGACGGCGCGGAAACCGTTGCGGATATATATGCCGTAACGTCCGCAAATGCCAAAAACGTAACACAGCAACTCTCTCTTGACGGTTCTTCCGTCACGTTTGATGTCAAAGTCGATGCTTTCGGCGATTACGACGGGCTTTACACAACGACCGTATACCTTGTTGACGAAGATAAGAGCGTGGACTCCGTTTCCGTCAGCGCGGGTGTTTCGAAAACCGCAGACGAGGATTGGCAGGTCGATACCTCGACCCTGAACGTTCGCTCCGGTCCCGGTACTATGTTCGGCACAGTCGGGTCGTATCATATGGACGACATTATAAACATCATCGAACTTTATTCCGCCGACAGTTCTTACTTTTGGGGCAAGACAGACCTCGGTTGGGTCGCTCTCGATTACTGCAAACGTTTGCGGACGGATATGGTTCTCGGTGACGTAAACCGCGACGGCCTTGTAGATATTTCGGACGCAATGCTTGTCTTCTATCACGTTTCCGCAAAATCGCTTCTCGATAATTCGGAATTGTATGATATGAACGGCGACGGCGAATTGGATATAGTCGATGCCATGTTACTGTTCTATTTCGTCGCGGGCAAAACCGATACACTCTCTTGATATTTTATTTGAATTACTGCGGAGATACCCTTTTCGGTGTCTCCGCTTTTTGAAAATAAAAATTGTGTGCCGCAATTACGGAAATATCCGCAAATCGGTTGACATCGGACAAGAATTTGCATATACTTATGGTAATCGAAAATAACCTGTGTCCGATTGCGGCGAAATTGTATTGAGAATTTTAACGCGCAAAATATTTTTAATAATATAAATCACTTTCAGAATGAGAGAAAAGAATGTATCAAGACCCATATAAAGTTCTCGGGTTGTCTCCCGGAGCCTCGGATGAAGAGGTGACAAAGGCATATCGCAAACTTGCGAAAAAATATCACCCCGACTTAAACCCGAATGATAAAGAAGCGGCAAAGAAAATGAGCGAAATAAATGCCGCATCTCAAAACAAACCTGTTTTGAGAACAGCCATACGCGGTTTACGCAACAGCGTAAACTATCGCGTGGCGTATTAAATTTTTTCTGCTGGTTATGGCGCGCAAAATATTTTTAATAATATAAATCACTTTCAGAATGAGAGAAAAGAATGT
>ERZ827423.134-NODE-134-length-101058-cov-8.715870_pt1 | contig 101058 bp, 109 predicted proteins | sample MGYA00519775_ERZ827423 | MGnify/ENA primary metagenome ERZ827423 (study PRJEB31778, sample SAMEA3449296) | human gut metagenome | biome: human gut; feature: human-associated habitat; material: faeces | place: United Kingdom | collected 2010/2012 ... | reverse complement strand
TTGCCTCATCGTCTCCCTGTGCCAGCTGTTCCTCTTGCGCTTTAAAACGCTCTCTCTGGTCAATCGGGTCATTCAGCTCGGAATATGCGTTTGCCATTTCCCAACCGTTCATAAAGAACTCAAAGCGCTCAACATACTCCGGGTTTTCCGGCTTTCTCTTAGTCAGCGGAGAAATTTCAACGGGATGATCCATCACAAAGGTCGGCTGAATCAAATGCTCTTCAACAAACTGCTCAAAGAACAAGTTGAGAATGTCGCCCTTGGCATGGCGAGCCTCAAATGCAACACCGTGCGCCTCTGCCACCTCACGTGCCTGCTCAAGCGTTTCGATTTTTGCAAAATCAACGCCGGAATACTGCTTCACGGCTTCCACCATGGTAATGCGCGCAAACGGCTTTCCGAGGTCCATCGTCACGCCGTCGTAGGTAATCACGGGGGTGCCGAGCACCTCTGTTGCAACATAGCGATAGAGGTTTTCGGTCAGATCCATCATGCCGTGATAATCGGTATACGCCTGATACAGCTCCATGAGCGTAAATTCCGGGTTATGCCTTGTATCGATGCCTTCATTGCGGAAAACGCGGCCGATCTCATATACCTTTTCAAGCCCGCCGACGATCAGGCGCTTAAGATACAGTTCAAGCGAAATGCGCAGCTTAAAATCTTCATCCAGCGCATTGAAATGCGTTTGGAACGGGCGGGCCGCCGCGCCGCCTGCATTGCAGACAAGCATCGGCGTTTCCACCTCCATAAAGCCCTGCTCACCAAGATATGTGCGAACGGCGCGCAGAATGGCGGAGCGCTTGATAAATGTTTCTTTAGCAACGGGATTCATGATCAGATCGACATATCTCTGCCGATAACGCATATCTCTGTCGGTCAGGCCGTGATATTTTTCGGGCAGAATCTGAAGCGATTTGGAAAGCAGAGTCACCGAGTCTGCATGCACGGAAATTTCACCGGTTTTGGTTTTGAACACCTCGCCGCTCACGCCGACAATATCGCCGACATCCAGCCGCTTGAAATCGGCATACGACTCCTCCCCGACCGAGTCCCGCGCGACATAGCACTGAATCGTGCCCTGCAAATCCTGCACATGGCAAAAAGAAGCCTTGCCCATCACACGCTTGGACATCATGCGGCCGGCGATAGAGACGCGTTTGCCCTGCAATGCATCGAACTCTTTTTTGATCTCTTCGCTGTGATGCGTTACATCATATTTAACGATTGCAAAAGGATCTTTGCCCTGCGCCTGAAGCTGCTGTAGCTTCTCCTTTCGCACGCGGCGCAGCTCGTTTTCTTCGATCTGTGCTGCAGATGCCGTCATATTCTGCTCATTTGCCATAGTCCTATCCTTATCCTTTAATTCAAAATTCAGATTATGCAGGAATTATTTTTCGATGGATACGATTTTAAGGCGCATTTCGCCCGAGGGAATCGTAATAGAGACAACGTCGCCCTGCTTGGTTCCGATAATTGCCTTGCCGATCGGAGACTGATCGGAAATCAGCCCGTTGAGCGGATCGCTTTCATTGGAGCCGACAATGTGATAGGTCTGCTCTTCCTCTAACGAATAGTCATATACCTTTACATGAGAGCCAACGGTCACGGTGTCGGTTTTGAGCTCTTTTGCGGAAACAACGCGCACATGCTTCAGCGTTTCTTCCAGCTCAGCAATCTGAGATTCAACCTTCGCCTGCTCATTTTTAGCTTCATCATACTCGCTGTTTTCGGACAAGTCACCGAAGGACCGGGCAACGCCAATGCTTTCGGAGACTTCCTTGCGCTTGACATTCTTCAGATAGTCAAGCTCCTCCTGCATCTTTTTCAGCCCCTCATCGGTAACTGTTACGATCTTGTGTTCTTCTGCCATGATTCTCTCTCCTTTTTTGCTCAGTTCAGAGCGTTAATTGCTGCCAACAGCTGATTGTCCATATTGTCCGGCAATTTATAAAGATTCATTGCCGCCGCCTCTTCGTTAAGTTCAACCGTAAGATCCGGGGTGATGCCCTTGCCCTCATAGTTTTCCGAGAACGGCGGATTATACATGCTTGTGGAAAGCGAAAGCCCGGAACCGTCCGGCAAGGTGATAATGCTTTGCACCGTGCCCTTGCCATAGGTCCTTGATCCGACAATCACCGCTTTTTTATAGTCCTGCAATGCGCTTGTGAAAAGTTCCGCTGCGGACGCCGTGTTGCCGTTGACAAGCACCGCCATAGGTATATCTATGCAGTCAGCATCAGAGGTATAAGTTTTCTGCTCCTCTCCGTTCTTATCCACGATATGCACAATGGGTCCCTCCGGCAGCAAGAAGTCAAGCGTGTTGACAATACCGCCAAGTTCTCCGCCCGGATTGTTGCGCACATCGAAAATCAGCTTCTTTGCGCCGGCATCCCGCAGCGCATTGACCGCCTCTTTCACCGCCTCGTCCGTGGTTGCGGAAAACGAATAAATGCGCACAATGCCGATCTCGTCATCATACATGCGATACTCTGTGGTCGCATTTTCGATTTTTCGACGCTCGGCTGTAATCGTATGCTCCTCGGAATACCCGGTGCCGCGGCGTACTGTCAGAGTAACCTCGGTTCCCTCTTCGCCGAGCACTTTATCAATTGCCGGATAATAGCCGAGATCCGAGACGGACTCTTCCCCGATTTTCACGATCAGATCGCCGCTTTCAATGCCCGCCTCAAGCGCCGGAGAATCGGGCATAACACTGATAACTTCAATGCAGGCATACTCCGCATTATACACCACATGCACGCCGATCCCGACAAATTCGCCGTTAATATCCGACAGATAGGAATCAAAATCGTCCTTGGTCATATAAGAGGCATATTTATCCCCGGCTCCCGCGATATAGCCCTTGATCAGCCCCGCTTCCAGCTGCTCTTTGTCGATATCACCGACATAATATTTCTGATACAGCTCGTCGACATATTTCAGCTTTTCAAACGCATCCTCATGCTCGGAGGAATCAAATGTTACGCCGTCAGACGCGCTGTCATTTGGATTATTTTTTTCAAGCAGCTTTAAGCCGATACCGGCATAGGTTGCGCAGAATGTCACGACAATGCTGGCAAGAATCAGCGCAATTACCGCATACAGCGGCAGCTTTTTTGACATGGTTCTATCCTTCTTTCAATGCCTTTTAATGCGGCTTAACGCTTTACGGAATATTGACATAAGCGCGCGGGTCGGTCGCCGTCCCGTTGACAAAAACACCGAAATGCAGGTGGTTTCCCGTTGCCGAGCCGGTCGCACCGACTCTAGCAATCACCGTCCCGGTGGTCACGGTTTGTCCGACAGATACGCACAGCGACGAAGCATGCGCATAGATGGTTGAAATTCCGCCGCCGTGGTCAATGATGACATAATTTCCGTAGCTGTAATGTGAGGAAGCAACGATCACCTTGCCGGTGCAGGCAGCCAGGATATTGGTGCCGTACGGGCAGGAAATGTCCATTGCATTATGGAAGCTTTGCTTACCGGTAAAGGGATCGACGCGGTATCCGTAATTGGAGGTCACAACGGCGCGCGTGGAAAGCGGCAGCGGCCATGACATTTTGCCCTGCACATAGTTCGGCGTTTGATTTTTCTCCTGTTCTTCTCTGATCTTGCGGGCAATTTCGGCTTCAATCGCCTTTTCCTGCGCAGCATAATTCTGCTCTATCCGCTGCGCTTTGTTATAAGCAGCCGACGCCGTATCCTTGGAACTCAGTGCCTGCTGATACAGAGCTGCAAGCTCTTCGAGCAGCTTTGCATTTTCTTCCTTTTTGGCTTCCAGCTCAGGCACCTGCGTTTCAAGATCCGAAAGGCGCTCCTGCGCCTGCGCCTGCAGCACAAGATATTCATCCTGCGTTTGCTGCAGCTCCTGCTTTTTTCGGTCAAGGTCTTTCATCAGGCGGTCATCATAATCCATCATGCTGCCGACGATATCGATACGGGAAAGCATATCGGAAAAGCTGTCTGCCGTCAGAATGATCTCAAGATAGGTAACAAGGCTGTCCTCATATCCAAGACGGATGCGCGCCTTGAATTCTTCATATTTCGTGTCGATTTCCTTTGTTTTTTCATCAATCTGCGCCCGGTAATCGTCAAGCAGACGGTTATACTCCGTCAAAAGCTCTTTGGTGCTTTCGATTTCATCTTCCAGCGCTTCGATCTCCTGATCCAGCTTTGCCTTGACCGCAAGCGCATCCGCCTGTTCGCTTTGCGCGTCTTTAAATGCTGCCAGGGCGCTTTGATACTCTGCTGCTGCGCTTTGCCGCTGCGAAGCCGCATTCTTTCTCTGTTCTTCAATCAAAGCAAGCTTTTGCCGATCCTCATTGATTGTGGATGCATAGCTCGGAAGCACACTGTGCGGCCAAACAACAAGCAGCAGCACGGCTGCTACAAAGCAAGTTGTGCAGCGAAGAAAAACACGCCGTATCGTTTGGAATTTTTTCATGCTGTTTCCTCCCGAAAGAATGGTTAAATCCGTTTGTATTTGCGCAGCGAGATGGCGCTGCCGATCACACCCGCCAAAATGCCGACGCTGAAGAAGCCGATGAGCATATAGCTGCGAAGCTGATCAAACGGCACAACGGAAATCATACGATAATTGTTGCTCACTGCATGGTAGACATAAAGATAGAGATTGGAGCCGATCAGGCTTGCAAGCGCAGCGGCGATCACACCGATGAGCGCGCCCTCCAGGATAAACGGAGCAGACATGAAAAAGTTCGTCGCGCCGATGTAGCGCATTGCCTCAATTTCTCTGGCACGTGCCTCGACCGTCAGCTTAATGGTATTAATGATGATAAAGACGGAGACAATGAACAGAATCACCAAAAACCAGATAAACACAAGCGAAATGCCGCTTTTCAGATTTTCAATATCCTTTGCGATATCAATGCGGCTCTTGACCTTTACATGGTCGATCTGCCCGAGCTGATACACAAGCGTTTCCACATTTTCGTTATCTGCATAGGTTACGCGGTAAATATCCGGTAGGGGGTTGTCGTCCCTGAGCTCATCAAACAGATAGGCGTATTCCGCATAGCGCTCCCGTTCGGATTCCAGCGCCTGCTCTTTGGAAACAAATTCGACATTTGCAACATTGTCAAGCGAGCGGATCTGCTCACCGATCGCCGCGACCGTGTCCTCATCCGTATCATAATCCACCACAACGGAGATCTCGTTGAGCACACCGACCTCTTCCAGATTGCGGTCAATATTATAAACCAATGCGGAAAAGCTGCCGATGAGAACCAGGCAGGACATCAGCACCGTAACGGAGGCAACCGTCATAATGCCGTTGCGCCAAAGCCCTTTGAAGCTTTGTCCGAAATAATATCCGATGTTACACCGTCTCACTGAACATCCCTCCCACCTTATCATCCACAAGGTGTCCGCCCTGCAGGGTAATCACGCGCTTTTGAAAAAAGTCGACCAGGTTCTTCTCATGCGTGACGACGATCACCGTTTTACCGCGTTTATTGATTTTCAAAAGCAGATTCATGATCTCGATTTTCAGTTTCGGGTCGATATTTGCCGTGGGCTCGTCCGCAATGATAATGCTTGGGTTATTGGCAAGCGCACGCGCAAGAGCAACCCGCTGCTGTTCGCCGCCGGAGAGCTCCGTCGGGAAACTTTTATATTTATCGCTGAGGTTCACAATGGAAAGAATCGTCGGCACGCGGCGCTTGATCTCTCTTGAGGATTCACCGATGACCCGCATGGCAAACGCGACATTTTCATATACCGTTTTTTTCTCAAACAAGCGGAAATCCTGGAACACCATACCAAGCTGCCTGCGATAATACGGAATTTTATAGTTCGGAATTTTGGTCAGATCATAATCCCCGACGATCAACTTACCGCTTGTGACCTTTTCCTCACGCAGTAAAAGCTTCATCAGCGTTGATTTGCCGGCACCGGAGGCGCCGACGACAAAAACAAACTCGCCGTCGTCAATGGTTAAATTGACATGCTCCAGCGCAACCGTGCCGTTCGGATACACCTTCGACACATCCTTAAATTCGATCATCTGTCATATACCGTCCTTTCGCGATGCATCTCCGCCGGAAAAAATCAATACTTTGCGGGCTTGGAGGAAAGATATTTTTTCACCATCAAGGCGACCTTAAAGGTGATGGCATGCTCAAATTCCCGCAAATCCAGCCCTGTGAGCTTACGGATTTTCTCAAGACGGTAAACAAGCGTGTTGCGATGCACAAAAAGCTTGCGTGAGGTCTCGGAAACATTGAGATTATTTTCAAAGAAACATTGAATTGTCATCAGCGTTTCGGCATCCAGAGATTCCAGAGAACCCTTTTTGAACACCTCCTGCAGGAACATCTCGCAAAGAGTCGTCGGCAGCTGATAAATCAGGCGGCCGATGCCGAGATTTTCATAGCTGATAATATTCTTTTCCGTATCAAAAACCTTGCCTACCTCTATGGCAATCTGCGCCTCTTTATAGGATTTCGCAAGGTCCTTGATTGTGGAGACCGCGGTGCCGATACCGATTGCCACTTTGGTATAAAACTCGGAGGAAACCGTATCCGCGATCTGCTTTGCAAGCTTTTCAACGCCCTTGATATCATCATTTTGCGCAAGCTCTTTAATCAAAACCACATCAAATTCATTCACGATAATCACATAATCGCGGCTCTTATCCGGGAACATGGATTGAATCACATCAAAAGGCACAATATCCGAGCGCCCCAGGAACTTGATTAAAATCGCCACGCGCTGTACATCCGTCGCAAAATGAAGCTCCTTTGATTTGATATAAATATCGCTGGGCAGAATATTGTCCATGATGATATTTTTGATAAAGGAGGTTTTATCGTATTTTTCATCATATAGATTCTTTATCTGGTTCAACGCAACCGCCAAAATCGAGGAAATTTCCTCTGCTCGGTCGTCCTCCCCCTGCACAAAAACGACATATTCGATTTTTGCCGCGCCGTCGATGGGGCGATACGTATATCCGTCGCTGACAAGGCAGCCGTCAAGATATGCAAGCTCGTCCCGCACGCCCTGGCGAATCTCCCCAATCTTTACAAAATCGCTGCAGGAAATAATCACGCCGTTTTCGTCAATCACGCCGATTACGCGGTCAACCGCGCCCTTCATCTGATGAATGATGCCCTGAAACAGTCTGTTTGACATTTTTTCTTCCTCCAAGCTTTGTTTTTATTCAAGATTTCAAAAAACGCCGTCGGCGTTACAGCTCAAATTGATAAATCAGGCACGAAAGCGCAAACAGCGGTGCCGTTTCGCAGCGCAGAATCCGTTTGCCGAGCCCCGTGAGAAGTGCCCCCGCCTCCCTCGCGCCCGCGACCTCGGCGGTATCATACCCGCCCTCGGGCCCGATGAAAATTCCCAGGGAGCGCGGGTGCTCTCCCGCAAGTACACTGCGCATTGACCGCGTGCCGTCCCCCTCAAAGCAAAAGAGGGTTTGCTCCGTATTTGCGGCACTGTCCGCAAGCGCCTGCGGAAGGCTCATGCATGGCAGAATCTGCGGCAGAACGCCTCTGCCGCTCTGTTTTGCGGCACCGTCCGCAATTTTTTGCCAGCGCATGCGTTTTTGCTCGGCTTGCGCGGCGGTAAGCTTTACGATGCAGCGGGCGGAAGCAACGGGAATGATTGCATCTGCGCCCAGCTCCACGGATTTTTGAATGATGTATTCCATTTTTTCGCCCTTGGCAAGCGATTGATAGAGCCGCACACGGCAGCAAAGCTCCGTGTCGTTTTTGCGGGAAGAGAGAATCTCGGCTGTGACAATGTCGTCGCGAATATGCGTCAAAACACATTGATACTCATTTTTCTGCATATCGCATACGGTAATACGCTCACCCGTCGCCATGCGCAATGCGCGGGCGATATGGTATGCATCTGCCCCGGTAATTGTAACGGTTCCGTCCGCCACAGCGGAAGCACGCACAAAAAATCGTGTCATATATGCACCTCCACACTCCGATACATCATTGATTATACTACAAAACCTCCAATCTGTCAAAGCTTTTTTTAGTAAATATGCCCGTTTTCTAAATTTGTTTACAGAAACTTAAACATCATTTGTGTATTTTTCCTGTTTTGTTCCGAAAAACAAAAGAAAAAGACCCGTATTCCGGACAAGGAATACGAGTCTTTGAAAATTCCGCGGCTCAGCCTTGATAGCGGAAAGCAAAAGCGCACCAACCGCCAAGGCTCTTTTCCGCAAGCAGCGAAAATCCGCTTGCAAGGACGCCGGCCTTCACCTCTTCGCCGCGGGTATCAATGATACCGGAGGTGATATAAACGGCATCCGGGGCAAGCAATGCGGGCAGCTGCGGAGTCATACGCAAGATCACATCCGCAACGATATTCGCCGTGACAAGCGTGTATCCGCCCGCTGCGGCAGGCACCGCGCCGAGCAGATCGGAAACCTCGGCGCGCACGATCCCCTGCACACCGTTGAGCACTATGTTTTCATTTGCGACGCGCACCGCAACCGGGTCGATATCGCAGCAGAATACGGAAGAGGCACCGAGCTTTGCGGCGGAAATCGCCAAAATGCCGCTACCTGTGCCTACATCCAGCACACGGCTCTTTGCGTTGACAAATTCCTCCAGCAGCTCACAGCAAAGGCGGGTGGTTTCATGCGTTCCCGTACCGAATGCCATGCCCGGATCCATCGTGATTACAAGCTTTTGCTCTTTCTCCTCATGTTTTTCCCATTGCGGAACCACGATGAAGCGTTTTCCGATGGGCAGCGGCTTATAATACTTTTTCCAAGCTGTCGCCCATGCCTGCTCTTCAATGCCGCACAGTTCTATCTCGGCTTTGATCCCAAGCGACCGAAAACGATCCTTCAAAAAAGCCGCATATTCCACGGCGCTGCGCTGCGGCGGCACAAAGAAGCTGACGCTGATCCTGTTTTTATCTTTTTTCAGAATTTCTTCGTCGATCAGATCGGCATACACCGTATCCATGTCGATATCGGAATAATCTTCGATCATCAGTCCGCTGTCCAGCATGCACATCACGGCGCAAATCGTATCGCGATCCCGAAGTACACCGTTTACCCTCAGCTGTGTCCATTCCATTGTTTTTTCTCCTTACCGATTGCATAAAAAGCGGGGCTGCCGAAACGCTCGGCCGCCCTGCCCGATTCATTTGCGATCCGCTCTCTTTTTGAAAAAACTCTCGCGCTTGATATAATTTTTGATTCCGCAGCTTTCGCTAAAGCTTTGGAGCAGCTCTTTTTGCTTTTTATCCAGAGAGCGCGGCACCTCAACATTCACGCGGAAGCGCAAATCTCCTTTGCCCTTGCCGCCGATCTGCTGGATGCCCTTGCCCTTAATCGTAAAGGTTGTCCCCGTCTGCGTTCCCTCGGGAATGCGGTATTTCACGCTTCCCTCAAGCGTTGGCACATCAATCTCGGCGCCGAGTGCAGCCTCCGGAAATGTGATCGGGATTTCACAATACAAATCAAAGTCTTCTCTTTGGAAAATCGCGTGCGGACGAACGCTGATCACCAAAATCACATCGCCCGGCGCGCCGCCGTTTTGTCCCTGATTGCCCTGCCCGCGCATGGCAAGCATCATGCCGTCATAAGTTCCAGCGGGGATTGTGACGGTTTTCTGCGTGCTTACGCGCTGCACGCCGCTGCCGCGGCAGGCATTGCACGGATTTTTGATGATTTTACCCGTGCCGTGGCAGGCATCGCATACATGCGTTGATTGCATCACGCCGAACGGCGTACGCTGTTGCACACGCACCTGCCCCTTGCCGCCGCAGGCGGTACAGGTTTCGGCTTGCGTGCCTTTTGCAGCGCCAGTTCCGCCGCACTGCGTGCAGGAGACGACATGGCTGAACATGACCTCTTTTTTACAGCCGAACGCCGCTTCCTCAAAGCTGAGCGTCAGCCGCAGCTGAATATCGTCGCCGCGCTGCGGTCCGCGCCTGCGGGAAGAGGTCGTTCCGCCGCCGAAGATACTGCCGAAGATGTCGCCAAGATCGATATCCGCGCCCATATCCGAAAATCCGCCGAAGCCGCCGAAGCCGCCGAATCCACCGGCGCCGCTGCCCATATTGGGATCGACGCCGGCAAATCCATATTGGTCATACTTTGCCTTTTTGTCCGGGTCGGACAGCACGGCATACGCTTCATTGACCTCTTTGAATCGCTGCTCCGCTTCTTTGTCGCCGGGATTCATATCCGGATGATACTTCTTGGCAAGCTGGCGGTATGCCTTTTTTATTTCATTTTCATCGGCTCCCTTGGCAAGGCCAAGCACCTCATAATAATCCCGTTTGTTCTCTGCCATTGTTTTCTCGCTTCTCTCACGGAGCCTTGCGGCTCAGGTTCTTTTTGATGTGCAAATCAGCCTCAATTACTGAAAATCTGCGTTATAAGTGCCGTCCGCATTCTGCTGCGTGCCGCCTTCCGTTCCGCCCTGCGTGCCGGCGTCGCCGCCCTGCGCCGCATTTTGCTGATACAGCTTTTCGGAGATCTTGTAGAATTTCTGCTGCAGCGCCTCGGTGTCTGCCTTGATGGCATCGGCATCCGTGCCCTTCAGCGTTTCTTTCAGCTTATCGATTGCCGTCTGCACCTCTGCCTTTTCGGCAGCCTCTACCTTATCGCCGAGCTCGCCCAGCGTCTTTTCGCTCTGGAAAACAAGGCTCTCGGCATTGTTGCGGATTTCCACGGCTTCCTTCTGCTTCTTATCCTCTTCGGCATACTTCTCGGCATCCTTCACGGCGCGGTCAATATCTTCCTTGCTCATGTTCGTTGAGGAAGTGATTGTGATGTGCTGCTCCTTGCCGGTGCCCTTATCGCAGGCGGAAACATTCACAATACCGTTTGCATCGATATCAAAGGTGACCTCAATCTGCGGCACACCTCTGGGCGCTGCGGGAATACCGTCCAAGCTGAAGCGGCCGAGAGTGGTATTGCCGGCTGCCATATCGCGCTCGCCCTGCAGAACATGGATTTCCACAGAGGTCTGGTTGTCGGCAGCGGTGGAATAAATCTGGCTCTTCTTCACAGGAATCGTGGTATTGCGGTCGATAATGCGGTTGAAAACACCGCCCAGAGTCTCAATACCGAGGGACAGAGGCGTAACATCAAGCAGCAGCAAATCCTTGACATCGCCGCCGAGTACGCCGCCCTGAATTGCAGCGCCGATTGCAACGCATTCATCCGGGTTGATACCCTTGAACGGCTCTTTGCCCATAAACTTCTGAACGGCCTCCTGCACGGCAGGGATACGGGTAGAACCGCCGACAAGCAACACCTTATTAATCTGCGCGGGACTGAGGCCTGCGTCGGACATAGCCTGCTTCATCGGAGCGATGGTCGCATCGACCAGGTCGCGCGTCAGTTCATTGAATTTTGCACGCGTCAGCGTTGCGTCAAAGTGTTTCGGGCCGGTTGCATCCGCCGTGATAAAGGGCAGATTAATATTGGAGGTTGTCATGCCGGAAAGCTCAATCTTCGCTTTTTCGGCAGCATCCTTCAGTCTTTGCAGTGCCATCTTGTCCTGACGCAGGTCAATGCCGCCGTTATCGCGCATGAATTCCTGTGCCATCCAGTCGATGATACGCTGGTCAAAGTCGTCGCCGCCCAGACGATTGTTGCCGGCAGTTGCAAGCACTTCAAAGACACCGTCGGAGATTTCAAGGATGGAGACATCGAATGTGCCGCCGCCCAGGTCAAAAATCATGACCTTCTGCTCCTGATTGTCTTTGTCAACGCCGTATGCAAGCGCAGCGGCAGTCGGCTCGTTAATAATACGAAGAACATCAAGGCCTGCGATCTTGCCGGCATCCTTGGTTGCCTGGCGCTGTGCATCGGAGAAGTATGCAGGAACGGTGATGACCGCCTGCGTAACGGTTGTGCCGAGATATGCCTCGGCATCCGCTTTCAGCTTCTGCAGGATCATCGCGGAGATTTCCTGCGGGGTATATTTCTTAGAGTCGATCGTTACCTTATAGTCCGTGCCCATGTGGCGCTTGATGGACATTACGGTGCGATCCGGGTTTGTGATCGCCTGTCTCTTTGCAACGGAGCCGACCATACGGCTGCCGTCTTTTGCAAATGCAACAACGCTCGGTGTGGTTCTTGCCCCCTCGGGATTTGTGATAACCGTGGGCTCGCCGCCCTCATATACAGCAACACAAGAATTTGTCGTGCCAAGGTCAATTCCGATAATTTTTCCCATAATCAATTCCTTCTTTCTTTTGTACCCTCGTACAATAATTTATTCTATCTTTCAAGGTCTATGCTTAGTTCACAACTTTTACCATAGCATATCGGATAATGCGGTCGCCTTTTCGGTAACCCTTCTGAAACACCATGGAAATGCTGTTTTCCGGAAGCGTATCATCTTCCTCATGCGCGATTGCGTGATGAAGCTGCGGATCAAAGTTGTCCCCAACCTCTCCGTAGGCTTCCACGCCCATTTTGGTGAGCGTATCGGTAAACTGCGTCAAGATCATATTTACGCCTTCGGTCACCTTATCGCCCGTTCCGCTTGCCAATGCCCTTTCAAGATTATCCACCATGGGGACAAGCTCGGAAAGCACATCCGCGCAAGCATCGGCATATGCCGCGTCCCGCTCTTTTTGCGAGCGGCGGCGGAAGTTTTCATATTCGGCAAGCATGCGAACATACCTGTCCTTTTCCTGCGCAAGCTCTTTTTCGCTTTGCGCGAGCTTCTTTTCAAGAATTGCAGTCTCGCGATGCGCCGCCTTGGAGCCCTTTTCGCTTTTATGCTCTTTTTGCGGCTCCTCCTTTTCCGCCTGCGGCTGCTCCGCCTCTTCACATTGCGGTGCTTTCATCTCTTCGGTATTCTCATTCATGCATCTATCCTTCCCTTCCCGGCAGGCCGGGCCGCAGCCCATCGTCTGCCAACATTTGCTCAACGGTTCTGCCGATCTCACCGGCTAAAGCCACAACCTTTTCATACGCAATGCGGTACGGACCGATCACACCGACCGCCCCGAGCACTTCCCCGCCGCGCTGCAGCGGATAAAAAACCAAGGCGGAATTATCAATGGAATCAATTCCCGTATCGTTACCGATGATCACATTCACACAGCTTGCATCGGCGCTCTCCAGCATATCCAGAAATTCTTCGCGGCTATCCATCATATCGAACAGCGAGCGAATCCTGACAGGGTCTGCAAATTCCGGATATCGCAGAAGGCGGTTCATTCCCTCAAATCGGATATCCCCGCTTTCCAAATCCCGCATCGCCCCGTAAATGCTCTTAAGAAGCGGTGTGATCAGGACATTGTAAACGCCCATCTCACTCTCCATCTTCACAATCACGGGAACGGTGATCTGCCGCATGCGCTTGCCTGCAACATATTGGTTGAGCAAAAGTGCCAGGCGCCGCAGCACATGCGAATCGATCGGAAATGTCAGCCGGATTGACTTTGTCACTACACGCCCGCCCGCAAAGGTCATAACCAGCAGGAAGCGATAGGCATCGGTCAAAACCAAATCGAATCGCTTCACGCACAAGTCCAGCGGCCGCGCCTTGATGTAGAATGCGGCATATTCGGTCAGCACCGAGGCAATGCGCGATGCATCCCGAAGAATGCGGTCGAGTTCCTCTTGCTTTGTGTGTTCAAGCGACGCGATTTTTTCTCTTTCCGATCCGGTCGGCGTATAGCCGCGCATCAGGCAATCCACATAAAGGCGATAGCCCTTGCGCGACGGAATGCGCCCGGCAGAAGTATGCGGCTGCTCCAAATAGCCGAGGCTTTCAAGCTCTGCCATTTCATTGCGAATGGTTGCACTGGAAAGGCTGCTCTGCATATCCTGAATCAGAAATTTTGACCCGACCGGTTCGCCCCGGCGGATATGCACCTCGACAATCGCCTTGAGCAGCTGTTTTTTTCGCTCACTCAGCTCATGTCCGTATTCCGGCATCGCATCCTCCCTCCTCCTGCAATCGACGTTCTTGTACGTTTGTCCTCGAAATTAGCACTCGGCGCGCCAAAGTGCTAATCACTGTATATAATGTACCACGGGAATAGCACTCTGTCAAGTGGTTTGCTAAACAAAATTATGAACAAATTGTAACATTCCGTAGCGTGCAAAAAAGCAGCCGCCCTCATTAGCGACTGCCGAAATTTTATTCTGCTTGCCTTGTTTTTTGCTTTATCGGTTTTCCGCCTTCATCCGTTTTGCGAATTCTTCAAGAATATGCGTCAGAACATGCGGCGGCTCCACTCCGTTTTGCGCCATGGTGCGCTCCATTTTTTTTGCAACCATGCGGTCAAGCCCGCGCAGCTCATCAAAGCGGAGCTCCCCGCCGAGCGTTGTTATGCATACGGCATGCTCCAAAAGCCCCTGCGGAAAATTTGCCTGCAAAATTTCATCCGCCTGCTCAATGGCAATATTGCAAATATAGATACCGACCCGTACCTTGGAAAGCTCCCGCAGGTTCTGTACCAAAAAGCGTTTCGCATTGCGCGCAACGTTCCCCATATGAACATAGCTGCCGAGAATTACCGTATCATATCCGACGACATACGGAACACCGTAATCCAAATCGAAAAGCTCGCATTCCCCGATCTTCTGTGCGAGCGCCTCGGCGCATTCGCGGGTGACCCCGGTGCAGCTTGCGTATACAATCATGCATTTTCCCATCGCACTTCTCCTTTTCACAGAAATTGTATCACCTCTGCGCAAAAAAAGCAACTGCTTTTTACTTGCAAAATCAAATGCGTGCGTATATAATATGATGGGAACAACCGCAAAGGACAAAAAAGATGACAGAGCAAGAAATTCTCTCCTATTTTAACGACCGCCCCGCCCCCGCAAAAACCACGGATCTTCATCGCATCCGCTTTTTGTGCAACGAGCTGCACAACCCGCAGGATGCCTTAAAAGGGCGTTTTCTCCATGTGGCGGGGACAAACGGCAAGGGCTCGACCTGTGCATATCTTGATGCCGTTCTGCGTGTAAAGGGAATGCGAACCGGACTTTTTATCTCCCCCTTCATTCATACCTTTGAAGAGCGCATTCAAATTGACGGTGCCCCTGTTTCCCTTGCGGAAATAGAAGCGGCGCTGCCGCTTTTACAGAAAGCGGAAAAGAAGCTGTTTTTAAAACACAGGGAAACCGCCGGACATTTTGAGCTGATCACGGCGCTCGCCTTTTTTCTCTTCGCACAGCACGATTGCGATATTGTTGTTTTGGAAACGGGACTCGGCGGTCGGCTCGACCCCACCAATTTATGCACTCCGCTGCTCACCGTGATTACGCATATCGCATACGATCACACCGCAATTCTCGGCGACACGCTGCAAAAAATCGCTGCGGAGAAAGCAGGTATCCTAAAAGAGGGCATTCCGCTGGTGCTCTACCCACTGCAGGACGATGCGGCAATGCAGTCCATTTTTTCCGTTGCTGAGCAAAAAAAATGCCGGGTAATTCTGCCGCAGCCGGCGCTGCAAAAGGATTTGAAAGCCGATGCGGACGGGCTCTCGTTTTCCTACCGCGGCGTAAATTATCAATCAAGGCTGTGCGGACTGTATCAAAGCGTCAACGCTCTGTGCGCAATTGAAGCCGCGCTGGCAATGCAGGTTGCCCCGGATATCATACAGCGCGGGATCGCAGCCGCTCAATTTCCCGCCCGCTTTGAAACGCTGCGCCGCTCTCCGCGTCTGATTTTTGACGGTGCTCACAACGAAGACGGTATCCGCGCGCTGCAGCGCACCGTCAGCGCCTATTTCAAAACGCCGATCATCGGCATCTGCGGCATGCTGCGCGATAAGCATCCGGAGTTGGCGCTTGCCCCGCTGTTTGCGTCGAACTGCTTTGAAACGGTGTTCTGCATGGCGCCGCCTTCGCCGCGCGCTTTGGACGCCGAAACCCTTGCAACGATCTTTTCGGAGCACGGAATCGCCGCCTTCCCCTGTGCCGATGCAAAGGAAGCATGCAGCCGCGCCCTTACCTTGGCGGGGCAAAACGGCACCGCTGTCGCCTTCGGTTCTCTTTATCTTGCAAATGAAATCGAATGTGCGGCGCATTCTGCCCCGTAAAAAAACGCCCTCTGCGCTTTGGCAGAGGGCGTCTTCGTTCTTCATCGATAGGAATCGACAATGGCATGCATTTCATCCAAATTTGCAAGCATATCATTGACAAGCTTCAGCTGCGTTCTCGCGCGGTCAAGATTATGCTCAGGATAGCGGATACCGAAATAGACATCTCCGTTGAGATAATCGCCGAGGAATCGCATGCCGCATTCCAGCGTCATTAAAACAGCGGATTCCGGAATCAGAGCAAGCTCACGCTCGGTCAAGGAGGAACTTGCCTCCTCCAAAAAGCCTTTGGTAAATGCGCGGAACAGATCCTTGCGCAAATAAACCTTGGAAAGATCCTTTTCGTCTTCAACCGCGTTGTTGGCACCGTATCGAATCGCATCACCGAAATCATACAGCGCCGAGCCGGGCATAACCGTATCAAGATCGATCACACAGATTGCCTCCCCGCTGTGGCAGTCAATCATAATGTTATTGAGCTTGGTGTCGTTATGCGTCACGCGAACCGGCACCTCGCCGTTTTCGATATACTTTGTCACGCAATCGCAAAAGTCAGCATGCGCCAAATAGCCCGCAATTTCCCGGGCAACCTGTGCTGCTCTGCCGGCGCGGTTTTCTTCAATCGCGCGTTTGAAATCGCAAAGGCGGTTCGGCGTATCGTGAAAACGGGGAATGGTCGGATACAGCGTATCTGCCGGGTAATCGGCAAGCAGGCGTTGAAAATGACCGAAGCCCTTCCCGCAACGGTAGAACATTTCGTCGTTTTCAACCAAGTCATAAGTACGCGCGCCTTCAATATAATTATACATGCGCCAGAATTTTCCGTCCGGGTCAATGTAATAAAGCTCGCCGTCATGCGTCGGAATCAGGCAAAGCGTTTCCCGGGAGGCATCACCACCGCTTTGCTTAATTTTTTCGCGCAGAAAACCGGTTACAGAGCTGATATTGCGAATCAGTTCCTTGGGGTGTGTGAATACTGCCGTATTCACCGTTTGCAGCACATAATGGTAAACTTTATCGCCCTCTTTGCTGCGCACGATAAAGGTTTTGTTGATCAGCCCTGCGGTATTTTGCTTAAAATCCTGATATTCGCCACGAATACAAAACTTGTTGGCAATTTCGCGTATCGCCGTCTGATCCATTATTTCCACAGCCTCTCCGGATAAATATTTTGTGCGACCGCATCGCTGATAAATTTCTGCACCTTTTCTTTATCCTCGTGATAGGTCACGCCGTACCACTTGGACGGTGTCTGCAGCACCTTGACATCGCATTCGCCGTCGGCAATCAGTTCTTTTACGGTGTTGGGAAGAAGAAATTCGTCTTTCTGCGGATTTTTCATGTTATCCAAAAATTCGCATTCTCTTGCGCGAACCTGCTCGAAAATCGCGGGAGTGAAGCCCCAGAAGTTCATGGAAACAAGGCTGTCTTCCGAAACGTCGGTCCACCCCTGCCCCTCTTCATAAAACTGCACCACGCCGTCGTTGCGCTGGATCTTCGTCCGCTCGTCAATTCCCGTAAGCATGCCGTCACAACTTTGGCAAATACCGCGCGCCACATGACCGTTTTCGGAAAGCGTATTGCGCAGGATAAAGCCGCACATTGCATAATGGCTCGGGTTTGCGTCTGCGGCGCCGCGCAGAAATTCCGCCATCTTTACATAGGTGTCCTTTCCGTAATAATCGTCAGAATTGATTACGGCGAAATTGTCATGCACCTCGCTCTGCGCGCAAAGCAGCGCATGAGAGGTTCCCCAAGGCTTCACACGTCCCTGCGGCACGGAATATCCTTTGGGCAGGTCTTCAAGGTCCTGGAACACATATGCGGTCTTGACATATTTGGAAACGCGCTTACCGACGGTTTCTTCAAAATCCCGCAGGTTCTCCTTTTTGATGATAAAAACAACTTTATCAAATCCTGCGGCAACCGCGTCATGGATGGAATAGTCAATGATAAATTCGCCGCTGGGGCCGATCGGATCAATTTGCTTCAGCCCGCCGTAACGGCTTCCCATCCCGGCAGCAAGAATCACCAATGTCATAGTATTACCCTTCTTTCTGTCTTTGCGCACTCCGCGCGTAACTCACACTGTTATATTTTAGCACAGATTCTGACTTTTGTACAGCGATAAAAATCCACAAATTGAAAACAATTTGTAAACAACAAAGGCAAAGGCAAAAGTCGTTTGTCGCATAAACCGCAGAACGGCGAATCCGGCTTTTTTACAAAATTCGCTTGCATTTGCAGTCCGATTATGATAAAATATACAAAGCAAAATATCGGCAAAGGAGGGCATCCCGATGCATTTGCAGGAATCAGGCGAGATGTATCTTGAAACAATTTATGTGCTTTCTAAAAAGCTTCCGGGGGTGCGTTCCCTGGATGTAGCGCAATCCATGGAGTTTTCAAAGCCGAGTGTGTCCCGTGCCGTCAGCATTCTGAAAAACGCGGGCTATCTCACAGTGGATAAAGACGGCTTTTTGTTCCTGACCGATTCCGGAAAAGAAATCGCCGTAAAGATCTACGAACGGCACACCGTGCTGACAAATCTTCTGACGCGTCTCGGTGTCTCCCCCGAGGTCGCGGCGCAGGATGCCTGCAAAATGGAGCATGCCATCAGCGATGAATCGTTTGCCGCAATCAAGCGGCATGTGCAAGATCTATTGTAAGCACATATGCCTTTTCAAATAAAAAATGACTGCCGAAGGAGGCACTTCGTAAGGAAGTAGCCTCCTTCGGCTTTTGTAATCAGCCGGAATGATTGGGTTGTAGGTAAATCAATCATATTGGAGGATTACAAAATGGAGAAGTACACCTACAACGAGCAGAACGGGCTTTGGTATGAACTGCAAGGGGACTACTATCTGCCCTGCCTGAAACTGCCGGAAGAAGAAACAGCAGTACACATCGGCATCTGGGGGCAACGGCACTGCCGATACCTCAAAGGCCACCGCAGGGCGCTATATACCTCCCTGATAACCAGCGGCAAGCTGAACAGTTACCTTGCCGACATCGACCAGCAGGCAGAGGAAATGCTCTTTCGGCTGGTAGAGCAGATGAAACAGACGCAGGGTATCACGGAGCAGCTAAAGGCTGAAAACGCCTTGGAGTGGATAGGAAGAATGAACAACATACGGGCTTGTGCTATGGAGATAGTGAATAAGGAAATCATATATGCGTAAAGACTTAGCGGCAAGGTGCAACCTCTGCCGCTTTTCTTTTCGGAAAGTTATTTGTGGTTAGCAATCTGAAATCTCTTGCAATAGGATATTTAATCACTTATAGCAAGCGATTAAAGTTCATAATTGCGCACTTGATACTGTTCGTTCAAACGGCTATAATATATACAGTACACTTTAGGAGGTACAGCTATGTTTGAGTATATGACAGCACAAGAAGCCGCCGAAATATGGAATGTATCACTCCGATGGGTACAGCGACTTTGTAAGGCAGAGCGCATCGATGGTGCTCTGTATGTAGGGCGTGTCTGGCTTATTCCTAAAAATGCTCAAAAGCCTGCTGATGGAAGATACAAAGAAAACAGAAAGAGTGTTTGATTTTTTAGGCTTTTCGTCTGAAAAGTCATAAAAACGGACAACGCAACCTGTAGTTGACAAAGTGCATTTTCAGAGCGATATTTTAATCGCTATGCTTGTTCGTTACGGTGCGGAGCCGGAGCATAGGAAACAGAGCTAAGCAATTTGCGGAGAGAAATATGGAAAACTATACATATATCAAATTGAGAGAGCGTCCGGAACTGAAACAAACCGCCGCCGAGTGGTTTCACAGCAAATGGGGCGTTCCGACTAAAGCGCATCTTGACTGTATGAATGCCTATCTTGCAGAAGAAACAGAATATGGTTGATATCTTTGCTTGGATAATGACAAGATTATAGGCGGTATGGGCGTCATTGAAAACGACTTTCACGACCAAAAAGACCTTGCGCCAAATGTCTGCGCCGTCTATACGGAAAAGGACTATCGTTGCAAAGGAATTGCGGGGCATCTGCTCGATATGGTCGTGGAAGATATGAAGTCCAAAGGAATTACCCCGATTTATCTGCTTACAGACCATACGCTCTTCTACGAAAGATACGGTTGGGAGTTATTGTGTATGGTACAAGGCAACGGCGAACCCGATATGTCCAGAATGTATATCCACCGATGAAACGGTATATCAATATGCGTTATTCTTTGCTTTAATCTACCACCTATGAGCAAATAACTACCGCCTATCGTGAAACAGTGGAAGTTGTTTTCCCAATTTCTTATAATATAGTCGTGGAAAGGAGGTAATCGGATGAAGATTGAAATTAAAATTGACGAGGACTGCACAGAAACGAAGATTGTAGTTGTTACAAGTAAAGTAACCGAGGAAGTCAACGAAATAGTAAAAAGGCTTTCAAGTGAGCAGCCCCAGATGATTGCAGGCTTCAAGGATGAGCAGGCAACGATGCTTGAGCCCAACCAAATCTATCGGGTATATGCGTCTGAGGGCAAAGTCTATGCCGAGGCGGAAAACGGGACGCACCTTCTCCGACTGCGGCTATACAAGGCAGAACAGCGCCTTGCAAAATGTTCTTTCGTTCGCATATCAAACGGTGAAATCATCAATTTGAAAAAGGTCAAAGGTTTTGATTTGAGCTTTGCGGGAACGATTTGCGTTTCTCTCTCAAACGGAACGGTTACTTATGTTTCAAGGCGATATGTTGCAAAAATCAAACAACTCTTAGGATTATGAGGTGGTAAAAATGAAAAAGAAAATTATAATGCGTGGATTATTCGGCTTGCCTACGGGAATTGCCCTTGGATTTGTGATTACTCTGATTATTTCCGCCTGCATTGGGACCGGCTCTTTTTATCCTGTTGCGCCCGAACTTATAGACACAATGGGAAATGAACTGAATGCAGTTATTTTGCAGACCGTTCTGTGTGCACTTATGGGTGCGGGCTTTGCAGCGGCATCGGTCATTTGGGAACTTGACTCGTGGAGTCTTGCAAAGCAAAGCGGCATTTACTTTCTGATTATCAGTGTTATTATGCTGCCGATTGCTTATGTGACGAATTGGATGAAGCATACCGTCCTCGGCGTTCTCTCCTATGTGGCAATATTCGCTGCCATTTTCGTTGTCGTTTGGCTTTCGCAGTATCTGCTCTGGAAACGGAAGATAAAGAAAATGAACGCTCTTGTCAGCAAAGACGAATAACAGAGGCAGAGATAAAACGATATGAAAAGAAAAATTCTTAGCATCATAAGCGGCTTATGCGTAGGGATTGGTGTAGGCGCTTGCTTTGGCGTGGCTATGCACAACATAGTTGTGGGGCTTCTGTTCGGCTTGAGCGTAGGAATATGTAATGCCGTGATTTTTGTTAGTGTCGGGAAGAAAAAATAGTTGCATTTCTAACTCCACACTACTTGTGGGTAACACATTCGCTGTTTGTGGGGAAGAATTTTTACGAAAAATGCGCTATGCTTTTCTTCGGAGGTACATAAAAATGGATCAAATTAAGATAGGAAAATTTATAGCTGCCCTGCGGAAAGAGAAAGTTTTGACGCAGGAGCAGCTCGGCGAAAAGCTCGGCGTGACTAACAAAACCATTTCCCGTTGGGAGAACGGCAATTATATGCCCGATGTTGAAATGCTGTCGCTGCTTTCAAAGGAATTCGGTGTGAGTATTAACGAGCTTATCAGCGGCGAACGGCTTTTGGCGGAGGACTTCAAAAAAGCCGCCGACAATAATCTAGTTACGGCGCTGAACAACAGCACCTTTACGCTGAAAGAAAAGATAGCATTTTTCAAGAAGAAATGGCTGCACGAACATATTTCAACTATCGTCCTGTGCGTTGTGGCGTGGATAGGTATTATAATATGGACAGCGCTGAAATTACGAGGCAGCGACTCTTATGCGCTTTTGGGTGCAATAGGCAGTATGCTTGCTATACTTTGCCTTTTCCATATTAACAGGCGTCCCAATCCCTTCTTCATAGAAATATGCGAGATTGAATTGGCCGTCACGATCACCATGCTCTGCGGCACGCTGCGTCCAATAAAACGCCTTATCCGCGTCCTTCTCCACACCGATCCCGTCATAGAAAAAGTAGCCCACTTGACATTCGGCAAGGGGATAGCCCTTCTCAGCAAGTTCCATGTGTCCTTCAAAGCACTTCTCAAACTGCTTTGTGTTCCAGTATTTCTCGATCAGTTCATTGCAACGGTCAAACTCCGAACATGGTTTATAATAAGTTTCTGCCATCTTCAGTACCTCAATCAAATCATTTCATTCCGCTATGCATGGGTTCGTTTTTTGTCAAGTCAAAAAGAGTCTCATAAATACATATCCATCCTCAATCGTATCGGAAAGACAAAAGCCCTGCTTTATCCAGAACTCCTGCGCAGCAATATGTTCCATCTTTACCGGAGCAGAGATTCTGCAGGCAGAGAATTCCCTTTGCAAATACTCAATACAGAGCTTTACCGCCTTTGATCCATATCCCTTCCTCTGAAATGCATCGTCAATTAAGAAGTTGATGATTTGATAATTGTCTTCTCCCACATACATGGAAACAAACCCAACTATCGTGTCATCGCTGTATATGGCAAACGGCCTTGTGTCTTGATAGTAAACCCATGCTTCCGCCAGTGAATAGGTCACAGGATCGACAAAATCCTCATTCTCTACACTTGCTCTCAAAAGCAGGCATTCTCTGAAGTTATCTTCACTGATGGCTCGCAGCTCAATCATCGGATTATCCCCCTGCGTATGCTTCACAACTTGCTTCTCCTATCATATCATCAATCTGTCGGTACAGTTCTTCATACACCTGATCAGCTATCGGCTTTTTCGGTGTCCAGAATGCATGGAGCTCCTGAAGCTCCGGGGAATCTCCTAAAAGCTCCTTCACCTTCTCATACGCAAAGTCATTTGCGTCCCGTTCATAGGGCTGTCCAAGATATAGCTCCGTAAAATGCTCTGTTGATCCATCGAGCTTGCGGAGACTTTTATCTGATTTTTCTTCCTTCGAGATAGAATCTTTTGTCCTGCGCGTGTCCCATGGAAAAAGTCTTTCTCGGAAGCGCACCGTCAAGCACGACTGTTTTGAACAGTTCGTCTTTTGCGGGAGTCGGAAGCAGAAATCCTATGTTTTCGGGATTTTTGCAGAGTCTTTCGACCTCTTCGTCACCGTGAATGTAATCGACGGTTCCCGTTTCTTTTTTCAGATACTCGTCAAGGAATGCTTGCAGCGAGCCGACCGTGAGATTTGATTTTTCGTCGGTGACGGAAACATACTGTTTGTTGCCGTTTGAAAGCATTACGAAAACTTGTCTGCCCGCTATGTCTTTCGGCGGCTTCGGCGCTATGGAAATATCTTTAAAAAATCCTGCCAAAGCAACCGTCATTTTTGCAACGTCCGCGCCGAAAACAACTCTGTGAATGGGCTCGAATTTCAGCGAATCGTCGTGCAGGTTCACCACTTCGACAAGCGCATATCTTGCGGGATGTACCGCCGCTTCTTCGGGCGTAAGCGTTTTCTTTATCTCGTTCCAGCACGTTTTTGCCGTTGCCAGAGAATGGTTGCCGTCGCCTACCGCGAATACGAGCGGCTTGCGGCTATTGAAACCGTATTTTTTGTTGAAAACCGTCTTGCTTCCGAGTTTGTCAAGCGCTTTCATCGCGTTTTGCGCGGCGTCGGTGCGAACTATCCAACCCTTGACGTGACCGCTTCTGTTCATAAGGTCAAAGTCATAAAGAGGTGCGAAATCCGACCGTTTTTGCGAAAGCGGTTCTATAACCGTTCTTTCGGGGTCGTCGATAAGTATCATGACGTGCGGAAACTCTATCGGCGCGTTTTTTCTTATCTCAACTCTCGGCGGAATGCGTTCGAGAACCGTTCCTTCCGTCGCGCGGACAAGTGTTTTTGCTCCCTTTTCAAAGGAATAATCTTCGAGGTCGAGTTTTCCTATAAGTCCTTTTCTCACGGTTCCGTCGGAAAGTGTCCGTTCAAGATAAATAAAACAGTTGACAATTGTTTTGAATTTGCCCGTTTCGAGATTTTCTTTCATTTTTGCGTTAACTTCCGCTATTCTTTTTTCTTTTCCCTTTTTTGAAAGATATATTTCGGGCAGAGTCATCGAAAGGGTAGAGGGCGCGTCTCCGACAAGTCTTTTCGTCTTCTTCCAATAGTTTTCGTCGGATGTATACTGGTCGCAGGCTACAACAGCCCATTTCATGTATTCAAGTCCGTCTGCGGGTAAAAGTATGTCTGCGGGAGTAAATGTTGTCATTCTTCGATGCCTCCGTTTTTTTTTCGGAACGACTGTTCCTTTACAGATAATTTTAACACATCAAAGAGCGTATTTCAATATATACGGAAAAAATTTGCAAAAAAGCCGACCGCTGCGGGCAGTCCGTATCGGAAACGTGGATAAAGCAATATCGAAACATCAAAAACACCAAAAAAGCGGCAGAAAATCATCATCTTAATTATATATCATATTTTCGGGCTTGCAATTTATATATATTTATGGTATAATAGCAAAAGCATTTATGGGGGAAACAAAAATGAGAATCGCAATTATAAGCGCAATGAGTTCTGAAATCGAAGCTGTTATAGATATTCTTGATAAAATCGAAAAGAAAAAGGTCGGCGGCTCGGATATATATTCGGGCAAATATAAGGAAAATGAAATTATCTGCGCTGTCAGCTACGAGGGTAAGGTCAACGCCGCGGTGTGCGCGCAATCGGTCATTCTTCTTTATAAACCGGACGCGGTTATCAACCTTGGCGTCGGCGGTGGAATAGACCCGTCTCTGAAGCCGGGCGACGTCGTTGTTGCGACATCCGTCGTTCAGCATGACTTCAATTGTGAAAAACGCGGCTACGCAAAAGGACAGGTGTGCAACTTCGAAACTCCGCTGATGAAATGCGACGACGGGATTCGCGAAAAACTTTTTGACTGCGCAAAAGAAATCGACGGGATAACCGTTACGCAGGGTATCGTGGCAACCGGCGATCAGTTCGTCAGCTCAACCGCGACGGCGCGGCGTATCCGCAAAGAATTCGGTGCTTCCGTCGTTGAAATGGAAAGTGCCGCGATAGGTCAGACGTGTCTGCTCAACGGCATTCCTTTCGGCGTCGTTCGAGCCGTTTCGGACAACGGGGACGACTCCGCCTTCGGCAGCTTCGGCGATTTTCTTGAATTTGCCGTTGCAAATTCTGTTAAACTGATAAAACGGTTTCTTGAAAAGAGAGGCGTGTGATATGGGGAAATCGGGAAAAAGAGAGGGCTTCCTTTTAGGCGCTCTTATGCTCTCGTTCTCGGGCTTGCTTGTTAAGATATCGGGACTTGTCTTCCGTGTCGGAGTAACGGGACTTGTTGACCAAAACGACGCCGCGATGAGCCATTTCAGCGCCGCGTATTCTGTTTATACGTTCCTGCTTTCGCTTGCGACGTCGGGCATTCCCATAGCCATTTCGGCAATGGTCTCCAAAGCTCTTGCGCTCGGGAAATATAAAGACGTAAAACAACTGATAAAATACGTTACGGTTATCTTTGTTGCGTTCGGAGCAGCGGTTACGGCGCTCGGAATGATATTTGCAAGACCGATAGCGCAGTTTATCAACAATGACGATTCGTATTATTGTATGCTTCTGATAATGCCGTCGGTATTTTTCATCAGCGTCGTTTCGGTTTACCGAGGATTTTTCCAAGGTTATAATAATATGAAACCGACTTCCGTGTCGAACTTTGTCGATGCGATGATAAAACTTGTTGCGGGCGTCGGTATCGCGGCATATTTGCAGAAAAACGGCTATCCCGCACACATAATCGTTGCGGGCGCGATAGCGGGCGTTTCTCTCGGCGCTTTCGGTTCGTGCCTTTATATGTTCCTGCGCTATATATTCAGAAACAAAGATTACAGAATAACGGTTGCTCAATTCATGGCGGACGAGGGAACTCCGCCGAAAACTCTGATGAAAGAGTTTATGATGATAGCGCTGCCCGTTGCACTTTCTTCCATAACCGTGCAGTTGATGGGGCTTATCGATACGACCGTGATAATCAACCGCCTCAAAACGCTTATGCCCGAGGTCGAGGCACAGGCGGCTTACGGCGCATATTCGACAAAGGCTACCGCAATATTCAATCTGCCGTCGTTCTTCATTATAACGATAGGCGTCAGCCTTGTTCCGTCCATTTCGGCGGCGTTTGCAAAAAAAGATTCCGTGCTTGTTAAGAGGACGGGAAACCTTGCGCTGAAATATTCGTCTATAATCGCGTTTGCGTGTGCACTCGGGCTGAGCGCCGTTTCGCAGCCGACGATTCAACTTATTTTCTCGGGGTCAACACCTCTTGCGGGCGAACTGCTTTCGATTCTTTCGCTTTCGCTTGTCGCCGTCGGCTTTACAAACGTAACAACTTATATGCTTCAAGCGATAGGCAAGGCATATCAGACAGTCGTTTCAACGGTTGTCGGCGTTATTCTCAAAAGTATTCTGACATTTCTTCTTCTTGAACCTCTCGGAATATACGGAGCACCTGTTGCCACGAACATCGCGTACCCGGTCATGTTCATCATCAATCTTGTCTATATAAAGAAATACCTCGGTTTTGTTCCGAACTTTATAGATATTTTGCTCAAACCGTTTTTCGCGGGCATTGCCTGTTTCGGTGCGGCATGGGGTACTCTTAAACTGTTTGATATGTGGGGAATATCCCAAAAAATCGCGCTTTTTCCCGCAATTGCGGCAGGGGCAGTTGTGTATATTGCACTATTATTCATCTTAAAATTGGTCACAATGAACGAAATCAAGCAAGTTGTGAAGAAAAAATAGAAAAAGCCTTGAAAAATGCGGAGATTTAGTGTAAAATATTAACCATAAAGGGATTTTTTGAAACAAAAAATTTTTAATATATCAAAGGAGATTTTTGTTATGAACAAGAATGGTTTGATTGCTGCCGTTGCTGAAAAGTGCGGTATCGCAAAAAAAGAAGCGGCTGAGGTAGTTGAAGCAACTCTCGACATCATCACCGATTCTCTTAAAAAGGGTGAAAAGGTTCAGATAGTAGGCTTCGGATGCTTCGAAGTTCGTGAAAGAGCCGAGAGAGAGGGAAGAAATCCCCAGAACCCCGAAACGACCATCAAAATTCCCGCTTGCAAAGTTCCCGTATTCAAAGCAGGAAAAGTTCTTAAAGACAGCGTAAAGTAATCAATTATTAACGTATGATAATTCCTATGCACCCACCGCATTGGGTGCATAGGAAACTGTCTTTTTATCGGTATTGCTTATGAGATTGGATAAGTTTCTCAAAGTCTCCCGCCTCATCAAACGGCGCACCGTCGCAAAAGAGGCTTCGGACGGCGCAAGAGTCAAGGTCAACGGAAAAACCGCAAAACCCGCTTGCGATGTTAAAGAGGGAGACGTGATTGAAATAACTTTCGGCAACAAGACCGTCAGCGTCGAAGTTGTTTCGGTTGCGGAACACGCATTGAAATCGGACGCCGCGTCGATGTACCGTGTTGTTGATGAGAAAAACGCATAAAACTTTCGTCTGCGTCATACCTTTTAACGAGGTGAATGCGTATGACGGAAGAAAGTATTGCAAGTTCTGTTGTTCTTGAAAACAGAGAAAAACTGACGGTGAGCGGTGTTACCGAAATAACGTCGTTCAACGAAGAGAGGATAGAACTTGATACCTGCCTCGGTCATCTTTGCGTCAGGGGCAAAGGCATGACCGTAACGGATCTTTCTTCCGAGACAGGGGAGGTCAGCGCAACGGGTTCTTTCTCGAGTGTTGCGTATACGGGCAGGGCGAGAGGAAAAAAATCTTTTCGCGAAAAGGTCTTCGGCTGATGGGGTTTGACAATTCTTTTCAGTTGCTGCTGTTTCTTTATTCCCTGATTTTCGGAGTCGTTCTCGGAGCGGTTTATACGGGGCTTTCCGCTTTGCGGTTGTTCAAGCCTCCGTCTTCGCTTCTTTTGTTTTTTTCGGATTCCGTATATTTTTTGCTTTCCGCCGTTGCCTTTTTTGTGTTTACGTTTGTTTTTTGTGACGGTGAGATCAGATTATTTGTGTTGCTGACGGTCTTTATCGGCTGGCTTTGCGAGTATCTGACGTTGGGAAGCTTTGTAAAACGATTTATTAAAAAGAAAAAAAAGAAAACATAGTTTTTTTCCGATAAGAGGTAAAAAAGATGTTGAAATCGGTATTTGTTGTCAGAGCGGTTCTTATTGTCGTCGTTGTTGCGCTCGTTATCGGCGTTGTTACGATGATGGCGACCAATTCCGCAAGCGAAAAATCAAATGCGGATGTTGAAAACGCGATCAAAGAGCAAAATATGAAAAATGATGAGATGAAAGAAATTCTCGACCCCACGAACGAGGCGGATTTTAAGCAGGATATTGCGGAAAAAGACCTCGGTTACGGCAAGGGCGACGAGAAAGTTTACGTCTCTCCCGATTCGGGGAAATAATAAGGAAGTGACGGAAAAAACCGTCGGAATTCGGAGGAAAAACCCTATATGGCAGTTGCGGTCGGAGATATTGCTGTCGGAAAAGTGACGAAGATAATGCCTTTCGGCGCGTTCGTCAGACTTGAAAACGGAGAAAGCGGGCTTGTTCACATTTCCGAGGTTTCGTCCGGGTTTGTCAAAGACATTAACGAGGTTCTTGCGGTAGGGCAGGAAGTTCGTGTCAAAGTTATCAGTATTGATGACAAAAAGAGAATAAATCTTTCCATAAAAAAAGCGGATGACACGGCAAAAAAAGAACAGCCGTGTCCGAGAAGTTCCGCTCCCTCACCTGCGTTTGTAAGGGAAAAAAGGCCCCCTGAACCGCAGTCTTTTGATGATATGATATCGAAGTTTATGAAAGAATCGGGCGATAAATTGAGCGATTTCAAAGATAATAAGCGCACCCGCCCGAGACGAAAATAATATTGTGTAAAGAAACGCACACCGTTTTGATATGCACCTCCATAAGTGTCTGACTTTTGGGGTGCATATCATTTTGCGGTGTGCTATTTTTTTGTCCTTTTGCATAGTATGTTTCAGAGAAAATGTTTTTCGGAGGTAGATTTATGGCGCAGGAAAAAGATGATTTTAAGCGACTGTCGGAAAAATACGAAAATGAACTGATGAATTATTACCGTGCACACGCACCGACCGTGCTTTCGTATTCGGGCAATACAAGAAGCATTGAACCGTCGGAGTTTGAAAGAGACAGAGTTTCCGAACACCGTATCGGAAATGAAACAAACGTTTCCGAGTTGTCGGAAAACGAAGCCGCGGCAGGAGAACAACGCGAAGATATAGTTCATCTTGAAGAAGAGAATATTCCTCCCGAAAATTCTCCTCTTGCCGATGAACCGACGCTTCCCATGAGCCCGTTGCCGAATATCGAAGACATTCCGCCGTCGGAAAACGGAAGCGGGAATAATATGCGTTCGAGAGGTTCGGATTCAACTCAAACGGAACGCGACGACAGACCTCCGCAGACACAGGGAACGGGTACGGGTTTTATCAAGGTCGCCGTCTCGACCGCACAGCAGGCAGTTCCTCTGCCGGGCTGCAAAGTCACGATTTCAAGCGGAGAAAACGGAATAGACTTTTATGCCGAATACGAAACGGATATTTCGGGCAATACGCCTGTTGTGTCCGTCCCCGCGCCAAGCCGCGACCTTTCGCAGACCCCCGGCGGCAATGTCAGACCGTATTACAGATACAACATTGATGTCGAATTTCCCTGTTACGACGAGGTGAACATAACCGAAGTTCCCGTGTTTGAGGACATTCTTTCCATACAGCCTGTTTCGCTGGCTCCCGCTGCGGGCGGCGGAAAAACCACGACCGATACCCCGGGATTCCCGCTTTAAAGGAGGCGACGGATATGGCATCTTTGACACCTTATGTTCCGCAGACGGTCGTCGTTCATCTCGGCTCTCCGTCGTCAAATGCGCAGAACGTGACGGTTGACTTTATCGACTACATAAAAAACGTTGCTTCAAGCGAACTTTATCCCACTTGGCCCGAGGCGGCTCTCCGAGCAAATATCTACGCTATCGTTACATTCACGTTGAACAGAATATATACGGAATGGTACAGAAGTCAGGGGTATAATTTCGACATCACAAGCAACACGCAGTACGATCAGGCTTTTTTCAAAGACAGGGAGATATTCGGCAACATCAGCGACATAGTTGACGATATATTTAATGACTACATTCGCCGACAGGGAAATATTGACCCTCTTTTTGCACAGTATTGCAATGGAACGACCGTCACTTGCAGAGGACTTTCTCAATGGGGCACGGTAACGCTTGCAAACAGGGGTTACACACCGTATGAAATGCTTCAATATTATTACGGAGACGATATCGAGATAGTTCGGAATTCTCCCGTAAAGGTAAATATCCCGTCCTATCCGGGTTCGCCGTTACGTCTCGGAGATCTCGGCAACGACGTTTATGCCGTTCAAGTCCGATTGAACCGAATTGCCGTTAATTATCCCGCAATTCCGCGAATCCCCAACCCGGACGGCATATTCGGTCCCGAAACCGAACAGGCGGTGCTTGCGTTTCAGCGTATTTTTTCGATAGAAACCGTCGGATATGTCGGAAAAGCCACATGGTACAGAATCGCTTACACCGCGGCGGCGGTCAAACGTCTTGCGGATATAGATTCCGAGGGCGTGACGCTGAACGACGTTCTCACGCCGTTTTCGGACACTTTGCGCGAAGGGGACAGAGGCCTTGAAGTAAAGGTTTTGCAGTATTATCTTTCGACGATAGGTCTTTATAACGATTATATCCCGAATATAAGCATAGACGGCTATTTCGGTGCCGCAACGAAAAATGCGGTGCTTGCGTTTCAGCGTTATTCGGGCTTGACCGAGGACGGAATAGTCGGCAGGGCAACAAGAAACGCTTTGCGCGACGCCTATAACGATATAATCGCCGCCGCGCCGCCGACGTTCCAAAGCGGAGAAGCAGCGCTTTTTCCCGGCACTTTCTTGAGAGAAGGCTTTGAGGGACCGTATGTTCGTCTTTTGCAGGAATACCTCGTCAGGATCGCGCAGTTTGATAAAGGCGTTCCCGCCACGGAAGTAACGGGTTATTTCGGCATAAAGACAAAGCACGCCGTTTCCGCTTTTCAAAGCGAATACGGATTTGTCCCCGACGGACTTGTCGGCCCCGTTCTATGGAACGCGATAGCGGACGCTTATCTTGAAACTTTTGCGTGATTTTATCGCAGCGCCTGCGCTTTTTTTCGTTTATCCGCGAGTAATTTTATGGTTTACGGAAATATCGTCTTGTGCGTTACGGTCGCGTGCGCGTTCGGTTCTGCTCTTTTCGTTTCTTGTTCGGGCACGGTAGAAGAGGTCTGTCGGATATTTCTTGCGGCGACGGCGGATCAGTCATAAAACCGTCTGTTTGTTTTTTTATCTTTCTTTCATTGAACGGTTCTCCTCTGTTTCGGAAGAGAACCGTTTTTCTTGCTCCGGGGTATTGAAAAAAATGAGGAAATGGTATATAATAGTTTTAATATCAATATATGAAAGATTTATTCTTATCAATAGCGGCAACAAAAATTCGATTCAAAAATCGGATTGCGGCGAAGCGTATGTGCTTTTGGTAAACAACTTAAAAACCGCTGTTATGATTGATAAAAGTGAGAAGTTACAGTTCAAATTTGCTAAAAAACAGGAGAGTTTTTATATAAAATATTATGACATGGACTTGTGCCGAGTAATTTAGACGTTTTATAACCGGAGACGTGATATGAAAAATGTTGAATGGATTATTATCGGATTAGGAAATCCGGAAGAAAGGCATTTAAATAATCGACATAATATAGGCTTTATTTGTGTGGATCGGTTGGCTTCAAAACATTCCATAGCAATAAATGAATCTAAATTTGATTCTCTGATAGGGTACGGCAAAATAGGTGATGCTTCATGTATGCTTGTTAAACCGCAAACATACATGAATAAAAGCGGGGAGGCTGTTGCGCAAATAATAAAAGCACTCGGACTCCATCTCACCGATTTAATTGTTATTGCCGATGACATTTCGCTTTCAATCGGAAGTTTAAGAATACGGTTGAGCGGCAGGTCAGGAGGACACAAAGGTTTAAACAGTATCATCGAATCGCTCGGAAGCATAGATTTTGCCAGAGTGAAAATCGGTGCAGGTATTCCACCGGAAGGTGTTGCTTTGGAAAAATGGGTTGTTTCGGACTTTGAAGATAAAATGGCACCGCTGCTTTTTGAAGTTATCGAAAATGCTTGTAAGGCTATTGAACTTATGGTTGACGGAAAATGTGATGTTGCAATGTCTCGCTATAATCATATCAACAAAGAATGATAGAAATGAACGGAATAGCTTTGAAAATAATATACTGTTTAAATCATAGGAGTTTTAGGCAACTTACCGTTTAGCGTATTTCGACAAAACAGAGAATATCCTCCGCTGTTTTGGCGGAGGGTCGTTTTTTCTTGTGCGGGGTATTGAAAAAAATGAAAAAATGGTATATAATAAATATAATATCAATAAAAGATATCTGACAAAGGAGTTTGAATATGAAAGATTTTTTCAGATCTCTGAACAAGCCCATGCTTATCGCCTCTCTTGCGTTTGTGGCATTCGGCTTTTTGTTTACCGTCAATCCGAACATTATCAGGGAAGTTGCCATAAGTTATGTTATCGCGGGTGCGCTTTTTATGTATGCGCTTATTTCCGTGATAATTTATATCAAAACACCCGTAGGCAACGGCTTCGGACTTGTTTTCGGACTTGTTGCGCTGTGTGCGGGGTTTATCATCTGTTTCAGAGCGGCTGAGTTTGTGGGGATTATCCGCATGGTTATAGGCTTCGGCATAGCCGTTTTCGGTATAGTCCGCTTTCAGCAGGGCATTGATCTTCTTCGCCTGAAAAAACATTCGGGATGGTTTGAAGTCGTTATTTCCGTTCTTCTTATCGCGGCGGGCATAATCGTTGCCGTCGTTCCCGAACTGTTTAAAAACGCAGTTTTCGTTCTTTCGGGCATACTGATGATGGTTGTCGGCGTGACAAATATCGTCAGCGAGGTCAGAACAAAGAAAGCGATGAAAAATCTTCTCGATTCCGAGGGTAAAATAATCGTCCACGGCGAAGTGGAAAAAGACGGAGAATAATATGACCGATTTTTATATAGGCTGTCATCTTTCGAGTTCGGGTGGGTTTTCCGCAATGGCAAAGACCGCTCATTCGATAAACGCAAACACGTTTCAGTTCTTTACCCGCAATCCGCGCGGCGGAAAGGCAAAAGATATTTCGGACGAGGACATCGCCGAATTTCATCGTCTTTGTTCGGAATATTCGATAGGGAAGATAGTTGCGCATTCGCCGTATACGCTCAACCCGTGCTCCGCGGACGAAAAAATACGCGAGTTCGCCCGTATTACATTTGCGGACGATTTGAAGCGAATGGAAAAAGTTCCGGGTAATTATTATAACTTTCATCCGGGAAGCCATGTCGGACAAGGCGTGGACGTTGGTATAAAACTTATCTGCGACCTTTTGGACGAAGTTCTTTTTCCTGAACAGAAGACCACGGTTCTGCTTGAAACGATGGCGGGCAAGGGCAGTGAGATAGGCGGAAAATTCGAGGAATTGAAACGCATCACAGACGGCGTTAAACATCCCGAATTGCTCGGTGTTTGCCTTGATACCTGCCATGTTTACGACGGCGGATATGATATAGTCAACGACCTTGACGGCGTTCTTGAAGAGTTTGACCGCATCGTCGGACTTGACCGCCTGAAAGCCGTACATCTGAACGACTCCAAATTCGGCTTTGAGAGCCATAAGGACAGACACGAAAAGATAGGGCTCGGTCATATAGGCGAAAAAGCGTTTGAAAGAATAATAAATCACCCCGCGCTCCGAAACTGTGTATTCTGTCTTGAAACGCCGAACGAACTTGACGGCTACGCAAACGAGATAGCGCTCCTGCGTTCGCTCCGCAAAGATTGATACGGGAGATAAAGTATGAAAGACAAAACTGTAAAAAAGAGCGGAAAAGGTCTGCGGATAGTTTTTGTTCTCATTATGGCTGTGCTTCTCGGCATTATCGGATTTTGCGTGTATAATATCATAATCATTCAGAATGAATACAATGAAAGCAAGGACGCGTTTCAAGCCGTTGCCGATCTCGTCGTTAAAAAAATCGAGGTTCCCGCTTCCGACGACAATAAGACCGATATTACCGTTGATATAGACTTTGACGAACTTGCAAAGCAGAACAAAGATATTTTTGCATGGATATATTGCGAGGGGACACCTCTCAATTATCCGATTGTTAAGGGAAAAAACAATGAGCAGTATCTGCGTCACTTGATAGACGGCAGATACAACAACAGCGGCACACTCTTTCTTGACGCAGCAAATTCAAAAGACCTTTCGGACGCCCGTTCGTTCATATTCGGACATAATATGAAAAACGGGACTATGTTCGCGTGCCTGCTCAATTATTCGAAGAACGGATATTATGAGGAACACCCGTACATATATCTGTTTACAAAGGACGTGAACTACCGTCTCGAAGTTTTCTCCGCTTACAAAACCACGGACGCCGATAAGGAAAGTTACAGCCGCGAGTTTGACCGCGACGATGATATGACGGCGTATTTTAACAAAATGAAAGGCCGTTCCGATTTTTCCTGTGACGTTGAATATGCTGCGGGGGACAAAATACTGACGCTTTCGACTTGCGAGTACAGCCGCGCTTCCGGCAGATACGTTGTGCATTGTCTTCTCAAACCGATAGAAAACGAAGCTGACAAACAATGAATTCACGAACGTGAAGTTTCTGTATTTTCTGTCAAATCAAATAAAACTTCTCAATACCCGATGCTTGAAAGCGTCGGGTATTTTGCGGATAACTTCGGGTTGTTTGCAAGTCTCGGCGTCTGTGTCGGGATATGCGTCGGAACGGCTCTGTTTTCTTGCAGAAAAAATTAGTGTTCCAAGCAGAAGCGGCTTGTCACACAAATATCCGTGGCAAGCCGCTTTTATACGTTGTATATTATTGTTCTCCGTCAAAATAGGTTATCATGACGTCCGCAAAATAGTCTGCGGCACGTTCCGCTTCCTCTTTTGTGTTTGCGTCCGAACCGACTTCAAGCAGCATTGAGCCGTCCGTCAGATGTTGGTTGAATCTGCTGTTGCTGACTATCATCGGTCTCATCAGTGTCGGGTACAGTTTGTTCGCCGTGTCCTGCAAATGTATTGCCAGCCCGAAATTGTTTTGCCATGTAGGGAACCGATATGTCGCATTTCCCGCACCGACCAGAAACATCAGTTGCGCGCTCGTTTCTCCGTTCAGGGTTGTGGCCGTCTTATATCTTGTCCCGTCGCCTGCAAGCAGGCAGTCTCTGTGCACGTCCAAAACCACTTTTATCGACGGATATTTTTGCTTGTACGCGGTTATATCCGCATAAGAACTCGAATAAGAATGATTGTAATCGAGGTCATGTATCTTTGTTGAGTGTATGACGGAATAGCCCGCCGAAGTCAACCGTTGTTCGATGATATTGCCTATATTTATCATGTTTTCCGCCGCATCCTGCGTGCGGAAAGTTTCGCTTTTATCGTAACTGTCCGCGCTTCCCGAATGGTAACATTCCGTGGTATGAGTGTGGACTATCAGTATCTGCGGTTCATCAACGCCTTTTTTCGGTATGGCGGGCGGCGTTTTTTTTAGAAGTTCGGAGATGTCAAAGTCTATATCATGTTCGTTTATGACATATATACCGTCTGCGTGATCCATGTAATCCGCACCTTTTGAAAACCTCTCGACTATCGGATACGCGCCTTTTTTTTCATCTTCCTCCGTAACATAGCCGCCTTCGAGCCACGGGACATTTTCATCTGTCTTCTCCGAGAGGTACCTGTCCAACCTGTTCGCATTTTCATCAGTCCCTTCATACTTTTTATAGTCAGCCGAAACGTTTGCCGAAAGTTCTTTTATCTTCATTCCCGTGTCCGCGACTATATCCATACCCGACGTCGCAAGCAGAAGCGCTGACAGCGCGGAAAAACAGACGGCGGTCGCCGCAACATTTATTTTCGGATTTCTCATAACGCTGAAAAACTTCCGCATTTTTAACACCTCAGAAAAGTATATGCGCCTTTCAGCAGTTTAAGAACACGGAAAGCGTTTCTTTTTCAGCGTTCGGGTGAAAGACTTTGTTCAAAAAGCCCGAGATCACGTCAGAACAGCGTTCAACGGCAAGGTCAATGTCTTTCGGGGTAACTATAAGCCCGCCGTTTTTTTCGTCAGACAGGTCAATCACTGTCGGAACGCCTATCGAAAATACGGGAATACCGAGCGTTTGCCTGTCAAGTGCGTTACGGTGATTTCCGACCCCCGACCCCGGACGAATGCCCGTGTTGCTCAACTGTATGTTTTTGCACAGCCTTGATTTTTCGCGGGCGGCAAGCGCGTCGATGACCACAATCGCATCGGGGTGAACAGCACTTACAACGGCTTTTACAAGTTCCGAGGTCTCTATGCCCGTCTTCCCCAACACGTTCGGCGTTATCTGGCAGACTTCTCCGAGACCGAGCGAATCGAACCCCTCATGACCTTTCAGATGGCGTGTGACCACAAGTTTTTCCGTTGTTTTAGGACCTATCGCATCTGCTGTAAGCGCGGGGTTGCCGAGTCCTACCACAAGTGTGGATTTTCTGTTTCCGAATATCTCTTCAAATTCTTCTTTCGCCGCGTTTACGGTGTTTTCCACGCTTGTATCGTCGTAATCGTCTTTACCGAAAGATATCGTGACATACCGACCTTTTTCTTTTCCCGTTTTTTCTTCCGCGCTGTCCGATAAAATGTCAGTGACGCTGACTTTTACTCCGTTTTTTTCGTATTCGTTTTGTCTTATTCCGCTTGTTTGGTCAGAACCGCATTCTTTTGTGAGTTCCGCCGCCATATCCGTGCGTATCTGCATTAAAATCACCTCATAACAAGTATTGGCAATTTTCTGTGATGTTTATACCAAAACGGTTGCATTTTTTTGTGCGATATGTTATCATAAAAACAATATTTATATTGTTTTTTCGCAAGCGGAAAACAAGGGGAGAGATAGTATGAAAAACTTTTTCAACAAGTATTTTATCAACCCCATGGCGGCGATGGCACAGGGACTTTTTGCCTCGCTTCTGATAGGAACGATAATCAATACTCTGGGAACACTTACCGGTTGGAGCATACTTAACGACATCGGCGGTTTTGCTTCCGCAATGGCAGGCCCCGCAATGGCGGTCGCCATAGCATATTCCCTTAAATGTCAGCCGCTCGTTATATTCTCAATGGCTGCTGTCGGATATGCAGCAAACGTCAAAGGCGGAGCGGGCGGACCTCTTGCAGTTTTTGTTATCGCTCTCATAGCCGCAGTTCTCGCAAATCTACTTGCGGGAAAGACAAAGATAGATATAATTCTCACTCCCGCCGTTACGGTTCTTGTCGGCGGACTGCTTGCCATATTCATTGCGCCCCCGATAGGCAGCTTTGCGAATGAATTCGGCAAACTTATAATGTGGGCGACTACACAGCACCCGTTTGTTATGGGTATCATCGTTTCCGTTATCGTGGGTATACTTCTTACGCTGCCCGTCAGCAGCGCGGCAATATGCGCTTCCATCGGTCTTACGGGACTTGCGGGCGGTGCTGCTGTTGCGGGCTGCTGTGCGCAGATGGTCGGCTTTGCGTGCGCAAGTTTCCGCGAAAACAAGGTAGGAGGACTTGTCGCGCAGGGACTCGGAACAAGTATGTTGCAGATAGGCAACATAATGAAAAATCCCCGTATATGGATAGCTCCGACGCTTGCCTCCGCGATAACAGGTCCCATTTCCACAATGGTTTTCAAAATGGAAATGAACGGTCCCGCGATTTCCTCGGGTATGGGCACCTGCGGTATGGTGGGACCTATCGGCGTATGGCAGGGTTGGGTCTCCACGGGCTATTCCGCAACATGGTTTGATTGGCTGGGACTTCTGCTTATATGCATAGTTCTTCCTGCTGTTCTGACCGTCTCGATAGACTTGGCAATGCGCAAACTCGGTTGGGTGAAAAACGGCGACCAAAAACTTGTCATAGCGAAATAGTGAAAAAAAACGGAAATTTTATTTTTTGTATTGCAATTTAAGCAATATTCTGATATAATAAGTCAGTACAAAAGTGTTTTTTTCAGGAGGTGACATTCATGCCTAACATTAAATCCGCAAAAAAGAGAGTTAAGGTTACCAACTCTAAGAATATGCAGAACAAGGTTTTCAAGTCTGCGATGAGAACGAATCTTAAAAAACTTAACGCCGGCATTGAGGCAAAGGACGCGGCTTCTCTCAACGAAGCATACAAGATCATTGATAAAGCGGCTGCAAAGGGTATCATGCACAAGAATACCGCTGCCAACAAAAAAGCGAAGCTTGCCGCTCAGTTCAACGCGTAATCAAGTCGAAAAGGTTATCTGTCTCATGCCTAAACGCGTGAGACAGTCTTTTTTTGCAAGAAAAACGATAATTCAGAAAAAGATAATAGAAATACGAATGATATTCAATTTTCTCAAATAAACACATATATGAGGAAGAAATATTATGGCAAACACAAATAAAAACGTAAAAAGTTTTACCAAGAATCTGACGATGGTCGCTATTCTGACCGCAATCACGGTCGTTTTGCAGATAGTTGCTCTTGTTTCAAGACCGTTCCTTCCTTTTTCCATTACACTTTCGCTTTTCCCCATAGTTATAGGCGCGGCGCTGTGCGGACCCGTAACAAGTTCTTGGCTCGGCTTTGCATTCGGCGTTACCGTGCTTCTTTCCGGAGATGCTGCGGCGTTTTTGACCGTTAATATTCCCGGAACCATCATAACCGTTCTTGCAAAGGGAACGCTTGCGGGACTTGCGGCGGGGCTTGTATATAAACTCGCATCAAAAGTCAACGGCTATTTCGGTGTTTTCTGCTCTGCCATTGTTGCTCCCATTGTAAACACAGGTGTATTTCTGCTCGGTTGCAAACTGTTCTTTATGGACACTATCACATCTTGGGCGGAAGCGGCAGGCAGTCCCAATGTAGGTTCTTATATCATTTTGTCTTTTGTCGGTATCAATTTCCTGATTGAACTCGGCGTCAATATGGTTTGCAGCCCCATTATACTGCGTCTTATAAATATTCGTAAAAAGGAAGGCTGATTCTGATGAACGTAATCGGCATAGATGTCGGCGGAAGCACCACAAAAATCGTTTGCGTCAGCAACGGTAAAATGCTTGCTCCCATGCAGGTAAAAGCGACCGACCCGCTGACTTCGGTTTACGGCGCTTTCGGCAAGTATCTGAGCGAAGAGGGATTGACGCTTGAAGATATAGATAAGATAAAGGTCACTGGCGTCGGCTCAACGTATATTCGTGAAGGACTTTACGGTATACCCACCGATAAAGTCAACGAGTTCACGTCCATAGGTCTCGGAGGACTTGCCATGTCGGGGCTTGACCATGCCATAATCGTAAGTATGGGAACGGGCACTGCGTTTGTCGAAGCGGGCAATGGCGTTAACCGCCACATGGGCGGTACGGGCGTCGGCGGCGGTACTTTGCTCGGTCTCGGTTCAAAACTTCTTGATGTTCGTAATTATGAAAGCATTGTGGAAATGGCGCTGAAAGGTGACCTTGACAAAGTTGACCTCTATGTCGGCGAACTTTCGAAGACGGAAGAAGGATATATGCCGTCAAAAGTCACAGCCGCCAACTTCGGAAAGGTTACGGACTTTTCCACAAAAGAAGATATCGCGGCGGGACTTGTGAACATGGTTTTTCAGACCGTGGGTATGATGAGTGTATTTGCGGCGCAGACCGTCGGACTTAAAGATATAGTCCTTATAGGAAATCTTTCGAAATTTCCGAATATAAGAGAACTGTGCAAACAGGTTGAAGATCTGCATGACGTTCATTTCCATGTTCCCGAATTTTCGGAATACGCAACGGCTTACGGTGCGGCTCTGAGCAACCGCTGAGTTGCTTTTGAATTAAAAACAGAATAAAAATACGGCGCAGTCGAAACCGACTGCGCCGTGATATTTTGTCTGTAAATTATTGTTTGCCCTCGTATTCGTTGATGAAATCGAGAATCTTCTTGTCTCCGTAAACGCTCTTCCAATCGCAGTTGAAATCGTCTATCGCGTACTGGGTGAGCGGGTGATAGATAAGGTGATCGAAAAGTTCGGGGTTGATTGTGACTGCGTCGCCGCCGACCATAGCGATCTTATGAACCTGCTCGATGGTCTTGAAACTTGCCGCAAGAACTTTTGTCTCAACATGGTTTGTTCTGAACATTTCTTCGATCTCTTCAACAACGTGAATACCGTCGCTGAGGAGGTTATCAAGTCTGTTGACATAAGGAGCAACGAATTTTGCACCCGCGCTTGCCGCAAGCATAGCCTGCTGCTGTGTAAAGATTGCGGTAACGGTAACATTTATGCCTCTCTTTGCAAGAGCCATCGTTGCTTTAAGTCCTTCGGGACCTATGGGAATTTTTACATAAAAATTGTCGCCCGCAATGTCGCGAAGTGCTTCCGCTTCCGCGATTATATCACTGCACTTCTCCTGCGTTGTCTGAACATGGAGCATTTTGTCGGGGCCGATTATGGATCTTATCTCTTTGATAAGTTCAACAAAATCTCTTTTTTCTTTGGAAATGATGGTCGGGTTCGTGGTAACGCCCGCGATGGGGAAGAACTCGTTGCATCTTCTGATTTGGTCAACATTGGCGGTATCAATAATGTACAGCATGGAAATGTCCACTTCTTTCATATTATTTATGTCTTTATTCTATCACATTGTTTATTTTTTGTCAATACCGACTCGGTAAAATATGTACGAATTATGTGTGACAGTATTGTGCATATTTGCCATATATTTTTGTCTCTTTTTAACAGACTGAATAAAAAAGCTCCGTAGGGGAAAACTTTTCTCGAATAAAACAAAACGGAGGAAAATATGTCTGATTTTTACAGAAAAAAAAGCGGTGCGTTTTTTTCTTTTCTGCGCCGCAGAGGAATTTATATCGCGGTTGTGGTTTTGCTTGCGGGTGTTGTCTGCATTGCATATTTCAAACTTCGCGGCAGAGAAACTGCGGACGATATGAACTTGGTGCAAAATAACTCCGACACGCCGAGAATAACGCTTTCTCCGAACAAGCCCGAACCCGAACCGACTTCCGCGGAGAACGTTACGAAAGCACAGCTGTTCAAAGCTCCCGTCGAATGTGCGGTTTCGCAGCCGTTTTCGGGTTCGGTTCCCGTATTCTCCGAAATAATGAAAGATTGGCGGCTTCATCAGGGCGTCGATTACAGAACCGAAACACCGATGAACGTAACTGCGGCGGCTGACGGAATAGTCGAGGACGTTTATACCGACGGAGTTATGGGCAAGACCGTTGTTGTAGAACACGCCGACGGAACAAGAACCGTTTATCAGTCACTTGACGACGAAGTTGCCGTTATAAGAGGACAGAACGTTCTCTGCGGAGATCTTATCGGGAGGACGGGGAACTCGGCGGTTGCGGAATCCGACGGCGGAGTTCATCTTCATTTTGCGGTCATACGCGACGGTGCCTATATCGACCCCGAAGAGATATTGAAATAACGGAAAATGAAAAACAACCGTTTTTGACTTGACTTTCCTCCGAATGTGTGCTACAATATTTACTGAACAGTAAACACAAAAAACATACATTCGGAGGAAGAAATGCTTCAATATTTCCCCGGAACCGTTACCGAAAAAAACGGACGTTCCGCAAAAGAACTTTTTGAGGATGTTTTTGAGAAAAACGATGGTATTATGCTGATGACCGTCAGAAACATAACGGGGCTTGATACTCCCACATTGCAGAATTGGGTTCACCGCGGCTGGGTCAAACGTCCCGTACATAAAAAGTATTCGGTCGATCATCTTGCGCGTATTTTGATAATCAATGCTCTGCGTCCCGTGACAAGTATGGAGAATATCGCCACCGTGCTGAATACGGTCTGCGGCAGCGTTGACGGTTCCCGTGAGGGTATCGTTTCCGATGCGTTGTTTTACGAATATTTTGTGGATGCATCCGAACGTGTCGAATACGGAGAACTCGAACCCGGAAGCGATATAGACAAAACCGTTTCCGAGACCATAGCCGACTATGACGCGCCGAACCCGGAAGCAAAAGCCTTGCTCCACCGCTGTATTCGAATATTTGTTTTGTTCATTGCTTCCGAACTGTTGCGCGGAAGAGCAAATTCCGCAATAGCGGAACTTAACTGACGAAAGGCTAAGGTTATGGAAGATATAAAAGTTTTATCGAGCGAGAAAAAATATTCGGGCAAAATCATCGGCGTCCGCGTTGACACGATAGAGGAAAACGGGCGCAAATGTCTGCGTGAAGTTGTTGAGCACTGCGAGGCGGCTTGCGTTATGCCCGTAGATGACGAGGGGTATACATATCTTGTCCGTCAGTACAGGCACGGAATAGGCAGATATACGGAAGAATTCCCCGCAGGAAAAGTCGATCCCGGTGAAACGGGAGAAAAATGTGCCGTCCGCGAGTGTGAAGAGGAAATAGGCGCAGTTTGCGAAGATATTTGTTATCTTATGCCCATGCCCGTCAGCCCCGCTTATTGCGAGGAAATAATTCACCTGTATTTTGCAAAGGTCAAACTTTCGGGAACACAGCATCTCGATGACGGTGAGTTTCTCACGGTTGAGCGCGTTACGGTGGACGAAGTTATACGACGCATTGACGCAGGCTTGATAACGGACGCAAAGACAGTTCTTTTGGCGCTTGCTTATTTACATAAAAACAATAAATAACGCAAAAACGCGGAGGATTTACCTCCGCGTTTTTGCGTTATTTTTTCAGATCTGTTAACGGTTTGAACGTATATCCCTGCGCTTTCCACCCTTGTATAAGTTCTTCAAGTATTTCGGCGTTGGTTTTCGATGTCAGATGCAGCAGAACTATTGCGCCGTTATGTATTCGCGAATTGAGTTTTTCGAGCGCATATTCTCGTGTCGGCTGTTTTGTATTGTCCCAATCGGCGTAGGCGAGCGACCAAAAAACCGTGGTGTAACCGAGCATCTGCGCCTGTTGAAGGTTTGACACGCTGAATTTTCCCTGCGGCGGACGATAAAACTTCGGCATATCTTTGCCCGTTGTTTCCCTATAAAGGTTTTCGGTCTGTTCAAGTTCCTTTCGGAAGTCGGCAAGTTCTTTTATTTTGCTCATATCGGGGTGCGTTGTTGTGTGATTGCCTACGATATGCCCCTCTTCAACCATTCTGCGCACAAGTTCGGGCTGTGTTTTGAAATAGTTGCCAACAAGGAAAAATGCGGCGGGAATCTGCTCTTTTTTAAGAACGTCAAGTATCTTTCCGGCATTTCCGTTTTCATATCCTGCGTCAAAGGTCAGGTATATGACCTTTTCATCTCTGTCGTCACAGTAAAACGCCCCGTATTTGTCAAGTTCCTTTTGCGAAACGTTTCCGCGGGGGACTTTGTTCTTTCCGTTTGAAAAACTGAGCCCCCAATCGGTTATTTCGCTCGAAGCCTGCACGGTATCATTTCTGCTCTTTGGGATAACAGCCACGGCAACGGCGGTTGCAACCACAAGCCCGCAGGCTATCAGCGCTTCGATTCCGTTCGGTTTCAGCCCTTTTAGTATTTTCAGTATCTTTTTCGGCTTTGGCAGTTTCGGAAGTTTCATTCGTATAATCCCTCTATCTTTATCTTATTTTCAAAGAAGTTCGCACTTGACATTGCCGCAGGGCGTAGAAAACGTCCGAGACAGCGCAGACTGTTCGGCTCTCCCTGCGTTATCACGCTTGCCCTTTCCGCACAGGACAGCGTTGCAAGAAATCCCATATCCGCAAGCACGTCAAACGACGCTGAACTGATTGCTCCGAACGGGTATGTATAAACGGCGGGATATATGCCCGTATGTTCATAAGTTTCATCTTGTAATTTTCCGATGTCTTCAATTAAAATCTTGGTATAATGTTCGTCTGTTTCTCCGCTGATCTTTTTTGAACCTTTTCGCTGTCCGTTCGTGTGCATTGAGTATGTATGGTTGCCTATTTCCACACGCCCGCTTGAAAGCATTTCGTTTATCATATCCCACGTTATGTGCGAATAATACGCGTTCGGCTTTTCGTCGTTATATAAGTCCGTATATTTTCCGATGAAGGATATGAGCATTTTTGCGTCATATTTTTCGAGCAGGGGATATGCGTAAAGATAGTTGTTGTAATAACCGTCGTCGAACGTTATAACAACGCTTTTTTCGGGCAGAGAACTTCCCGAATAGACAAAGTTTATCAAGTCCTGCATTTCGACAAACGAATAACCGTTTTCTTTCAGCCAACGCAGGTCATTTTCGAAAAGGTCGGGAGATACGACGTATTTGCCTTGTCTTGCGGGGTCTTTGAGCAGGGAATGGTACATTAAAATAACCACGGTTGCCTGTTTCGGCTCTTTTGCGAAAAATGTCGTGTTTTTCAGCGCGAGCAGACATATAATACTTACACACAACAGCACACATACCGTGCGGCGAAATAGTTTTTTACTCAGTCCTTTGTTCATATACCCACCTCTTCGTTTGATTGTATGCGTTGTAAAGATGTTTGATACATTTTTATCATTTTTTCCTTATTGAAAAATGCTTTGTGTTATGCTATAATGTATTAAATAAATATTCAAGGAAGTATAAAATATGAAATCTCCCGCAGAAATTGCCGCATTCACCTCGGATGTCGGCGTGGTAAAATCCAAACTCGGCATTCCCCGTATGATAGCACTCGGTTTTCTTGCGGGTTTTTTCATTGCGCTTGCGGGTGCGGCGTCGAATACAGCCTCCGCGCTTATATCAAACGCAAGTGTGGCAAAGATAATCAGCGGCTGCGTTTTCCCTGCGGGACTTACAATGGTTCTGTGCGCGGGAAGCGAACTTTTTACGGGAAACAGCCTTATGGCGGTCGCTCTTCTTGACAAAAGAATAAAACTCCGTCATATGCTTAAAAACTGGCTGTTCGTATATGTTGGCAACTATGTGGGCAGCGTGCTTGCCGCGGCACTTTTGTCTCTTTCCGGACAGTTCGGAATGTTCGGCGGAAAAGTTGCTCTGACGACCGTTACCGCCGCCGCAAACAAATGTGCGCTCGGTTTCGGACAGGCGTTTGTTCTCGGCATACTATGCAACGTTCTTGTATGCGTTGCGGTCTGGATAAGCTTCGGGGCTGATTCGGTAGGCGGCAAAATCGCGGGACTTTTCTTCCCGATAATGGTCTTTGTAATCTGCGGCTTTGAACACAGTATTGCCAATATGTACTATATTCCCGCGGGAATATTTGCGCAGTCCTCTCTCGGACTTGAACAGGCGGCATCCGTGGTCAACCTCGGAATGCTTTCATGGAAGAACTTCTTTATTCACAATCTGTTGCCCGTGACGCTCGGAAACATCGTGGGCGGGGTATCCGTTGCGGTGATTTACAGCGCCGTTTACAGAGGCGGAAAGGAAAAGAAACGTGGTTAATATCGGAAACGATTGGGACGAGATACTAAAAGATGAGTTCAAAAGCGAATACTATCTGAATCTTCGTCAATTTCTGAAACGGGAATATTTTTCACGGACGATATATCCTCCGATGAACGATATTTTCAATGCTCTGAAAGCGACACCGTATTCGGCTGTCCGTGCAGTCATTCTCGGACAGGATCCGTATCACGGTCCGGGGCAGGCGCACGGAATGTGTTTTTCCGTCCGAAAGGGCATAGAACCGCCTCCGTCACTTGTCAATATTTTCAAGGAACTGAAAGACGATCTCGGATTTGACCCGCCGAATCACGGCTGCCTGCAAAAATGGGCGGATAACGGGGTACTGCTTTTGAATACGGTGCTGACCGTCCGCGCGGGAAGCCCGAACAGCCACAAAGGGCAAGGGTGGGAAATATTTACGGATAACATAATCCGCAAACTCAACAAACGCCCGACCCCGATAGTTTTTATTCTGTGGGGCGCAAACGCAAAATCGAAAGAATGCCTTATAACCGAAAAAAGACATTATATAATCAAATCTTCACACCCGTCGCCGCTTTCGGCGTATAACGGTTTTTTCGGCAGCCGTCCGTTTTCTGCGGCAAACCGTTTTCTTGTTTCACACGGACTTGAACCCATCGATTGGAAGATAGGAGATGACGAATGATGAAAAGAATTCTTTCTGCCGTTCTTGTTGCCGTTTTTGCGGTTGCTTTGCTTGCTTCATGCAAAGGACAAAAAGACGATTCGGAAAAGAACAAAACCGCGAAAAGATATACTTTTTATTCGCTTGACACCGATTGTTCTTTGACTGTTTACGGTGATGACGATTCCTACGCAAACGTAGCCGCCGATGCGGTTGACGTTATCAATAAATTTTTCTCTGACGGAAAGAATATTTCTCTTGCGGATAAAGGCACCACTCTTTCTTTCAGCGAGGAACAGTACGCGCTTTTGAAAAAGGGAGCGGAGATGTATGAGTTTACGGACGGCGCGTTTGATATGACGATAGCGCCCGTAACAAAACTTTGGAATATTCCCGAAAACAAAACACCTCCCGACGCCGCGGCCATTGCCGCGATGTTGTCGTTCGTAGGAACTTCAAAACTCAAATTCAATGATGCGGACAGAACCGTTACGTTTGAGTCTTTCGGCGGTATCGACATAGGCGGTATCGCAAAGGGATATGCTGGCAATTATGCCGTTTCCGCACTTAAAAATGCAGGTTGTTCCGCAGGCGTGCTTTCTCTCGGCGGCAATGTCGTTGTTTGGGGAGATAAGCCCGACGGTTCGTATTATACGGTTGCTGTCAAAAGTCCGCTGTCCTCGGGGCAGACGTCCGAGTATCTCGGCAATATCAAGTGTAAAGATGTTTGTGTTGTGACTTCGGGAACATATGAAAGATTCTTCGAATATGATGGCAAACGCTATCATCATATAATCGATCCGTCCACGGGTTATCCCGCAGATACCGATGTTTTGAGTGCGACTGTCGTTGCGGAAGACGGCGCTTATGCCGACGCTCTTGCTACGGCGTTTGTCGTGCTCGGATACGAAAAGAGCGCATCCTATATCGAATCAGCCATTGAAAAAGGCTATATAAAAGGCGCGGTGCTTGTCAACAGCCGTTGCCGCGTCAGCGTTTACGGAGATATCAATTTTGAATTGACTTCCGGCGACTTTGTCAAAGATGAATAAATCCGTGCAGCCGCACCGACGGTTTCGCGTGCGCATAGCGGATTTCGTTCTTATAATCGTGCTTGGCGCGGCGGCGTTTGTCCCTTGGCTGTTCCTGCGCGGAAAGCCCGCAAAAAATGTTTCCGTTATTTTGAACGGGAACACTGTTTGCGAAATGTCGCTTGACAAGGACAGGGAATACACCATAGACGGAGTTGGAAAAGTCGTCGTAAAAGACGGAAAAGCGTTTGTCTGCGATATGACCTGCCCCGACAAAACGTGCGAAAAAATGGGTAAGATAAGTTCTTCGGGTAATTCCGTAATTTGTATGCCAAACCGTCTTGCCGTTGTCGTTGATGCGGGAGGGGAGGTTGACGCCGTTGTCGGTTAGAGTTCAAAAAATCGTTCGGCTTGCGCTTCTCATGGCAACCGCTCTGATACTTTCTTACGTTGAGAGCGTTCTCGAACTCAATATCGTCGTTCCCGGCGTAAAGATAGGGATAGGCAACGTGCTTCTGACCTATGTGCTTTACGAGTACGGCTTTCCGACCGCCGCGGGATTCGGACTTACCAGAAGTTTTCTTTCAATGCTTTTTCTCGGAAGACTTTCGTCCGCGATATTTTCTCTGACGGGAATGGTCTTTGCCGTTCTTGCAATGGGAGCGGCTAAAAAGTGCGGCCTTTTTTCACCTCTCGGCGTCAATGTGTCAGGCTCCGTGTTACACGTTTTCGGACAACTCCTTGCCGCCGCTTTTGTAACGGAGACCGTCTCCGTTCTCGGATTGCTTCCCGTGTATGTGTGCGTTTCCGTCGTCTGCGGCGTTCTGACGTATATTCCGCTTATTGCCGTTCTGAAATTCGAGGAAAAGCGGAGAATTTCAACAGGGGAAATTTCCCGCGATTGCTGAATTTTGTGCATTGCAACCGTAGTTTTTATATGGTATCATATATCCGTAAAACTTTGATTTTTGAGATTTACGGAGATGATATTTTATGTTTGAAAAAACACTCAAAAAACTTTCTGACGGTATATTAAAAAGCGAAAACGGCGCGCTTTATATGCTGAAAACTCTTTCTGTTCTGGCAATTTTTCAGATGGTTTATTCCGTCTTTTTTTACCCTCAGAATTACACCGCAACGGTCGAGATATTCGGCGGCGGGTGTATGACCGCGACCATTGCGGTTGTTTGTTACTTCTTTGCGGTTAAGTTAAAAGACAAGAACCGTAAATGATTTTTGCCGACAGAAAATATAAAACTTGTTATAAAGGACAGTATTTGCAAAATGATAGGCGTCTCGACAGCCTGCCTTTATCCGCTCGAAACGGAAAAGGCTTTTGAATATCTTGCGAAAAACGGAATAAAGAATACGGAGATATTTTTCAACACCGACTCCGAACTTACGCCGTCTTTTGTCTCGGAACTGAAACATATCGCGCTTGCAAACGGTGTTCGCGTATATTCCGTACATCCGTTTATGTCCACAAGCGACTATTACTACCTCTTCTGCGAATATCCTCGCAGACAGGCGGACGCGCTTGACAAGTACCGCCGCTTTTTTGAAATTGCGGCATTGCTCGGTGCGGAAGTCGTTAATTTTCACGGTCCGCGCAGAGAGCAGACTGTTACTCCCGAAAAGTATTGCGAAGTGTATACACAATACTATCGTGAAGCGCGAAAAGAGGGCGTGTACTTCTGTCAGGAAAACGTCAGCCGCTGCCACAGCCGCAGTTCCGAGTTTATTCGGTATATGTCCGAAAAATGCGGAGACGATGTTCGTTTTACACTTGATATAAAACAGGCGCACAGAGCGTCTTTTGACCCGTTTGATTTTATCGACGCCACAAAAGGCAAATTAAAACTTGTTCATTGCAACGATTTTGACGAATCAAGCGATTGTTTGCTCCCTCTTTGCGGCACGTTTGACCTCTCTCTTTTCCGTCGGCAGCTTTCCGAAAACGGGTATGACGGAATGTTTACGATAGAGGTGTATTCGCAGAATTATTCCGACCGAAGCGAAATTATTGATTCATATAACAAACTCAGCCGACTTTTTGAAAGGAAGTAAAAATATATGAAATGCCCGTATTGCGGTTTTGATGACAGCAAGGTTATCGACTCCCGTCCCGCGGAGGACAGAATAAGGCGCCGCAGAGAATGTTGCAAATGCGGAAAACGCTTTACCACATTCGAAGCGGTTGAACACGCTCCCATTGTCGTTGTCAAAAAGGACGGCGCACGTCAGGAATTTGACAGGGAAAAACTGTTCAACAGTCTTCTTCGTGCCTGCAACAAGCGTCCCGTCGCTTACGAGACGATAGAAAAGGCTGTTGATTCGATAGAAAGTACGCTTCTCAACGAACTTGAACGAGAAGTTCCGTCCAGCCGTATCGGAGAACTTGCCATGGAAAAACTCCGCGATATAGACGATGTTGCATACGTCCGTTTTGCGTCCGTATACAGACAGTTCAAGGATATAAACACCTTTATGGAAGAACTGAAATCAATTCTGAAAGACGGTAAATTCTGATGGCGCAAAGCAGTAAAAAATCCCTGTTAAAACGGTTTTTGCCTTATTATAAACCATATAAAAAGATGTTCGCCCGCGATCTCGGCTGTGCAACCGTGGTCGCGGCTGTTGAACTTGTATTCCCCTTGCTTGTCCGTATGCTGATGAACACCTCCGTTGCGTCGGAAACGCATATAAATCTGCGCTTTATATGGCTGACGGGACTTGCGATTTTGCTTATGCGTGTGCTTGACGTGTTTGCAAATTATTATATTGAGTCCCGAGGACATATCATGGGCGCATATATGGAAACGGATATGCGAATGAAACTTTTCGACAAACTCATGAGCCTTTCGTTTTCGTATTACGACAAAACGGAAGTCGGGCAGATCATGTCCCGCATAACGACCGACCTGTTCGATATAACGGAGTTTGCGCACCATTGTCCCGAAGAGTTTTATCTTGCGGGCTTGAAAATAACGGGAGCGTTCATTATTCTTTGCACGGTCAGCGTGCCGCTGACGCTGATAATCTTCGCTATCTTGCCGTTTATGTTTCTGTTTGCGTTTATTTACAACAAAAAAATGCGAAAAGCCGCAAAATTGCGCAGAGAAAAGATAGGTAATATCAATGCAAACGTTGAAGACTGTTTAAGCGGCGTTCGAGTTGTTAAATCCTTTGCAAACGAGAATGTCGAACGCGAAAAGTTTGACAAAACGTCCGATGAGTTTCTGTCCGCAAAGAAGTTGAGTTATCACTATTTCGGCGTTTTTCACAGCGGTATACGCTTTTTTGATGCATTTATGTATCTTTCGGTAGTCGTTTTCGGAGCAACGTTTATCGCGCTCGGAAAAATCGACCCGTCCGATCTTGTCGCATTCGTCCTTTATATCTCCTTGCTTCTGACCGCCATAAGCCGAATAGTTCAGTTTACGGAACAGTTCCAGCAGGGTATGACGGGCTTTGAACGCTATGTTGAAATAATGGATACTCCTGTCGCGCTTGAAGACGCGCCCGATGCCGTAGATATAGGCAAAGTCAAGGGAGATGTTACTTTTGAAGACGTCGGCTTCTCTTACGGCAAGGATCTCGGCAAAGTCCTGAATCATATCAACTTAGATGTCAAGGCGGGCACGAATGTTGCGGTTGTCGGACCGTCAGGCGGCGGAAAGACCACTCTTTGCAGTCTTATCCCGCGCTTTTACGATGTCACCGAGGGCAGGGTGCTTGTTGACGGCAAAGATGTCAGAAGCGTAACGCAAAAATCTTTGAGAGAGAATATCGGCATAGTTCAGCAGGATGTTTACATATTTGTCGGCACGGTTCGCGACAATATCGCTTACGGCAAACCCGGGGCGACTGACGAAGAGATTATCAATGCCGCAAAACTTGCGGGCGCTCACGATTTTATTATGGCTCTCGAAAACGGTTACGACACCCATGTCGGACAGCGCGGAGTGCGCCTGTCGGGCGGTCAGAAACAACGTATCTGCATTGCCCGTGTATTCCTGCGAGATCCGTCCGTTCTCATTTTTGACGAGGCTACGTCAGCGCTCGACAACGAAAGCGAACTTGTCGTTCAGACATCTCTCGAAAAACTTTCGAAAGGCAGAACCACGTTTATTATTGCGCACCGACTGTCCACAATAAGAAATGCCGATGTTATAATGGTTCTGACCGAAAACGGAATTGAAGAGACCGGAACACACAGAGAACTTATGGAGAAAAAAGGGGAGTATTACAAACTCTATAATCTCTATGCCGATGTGTTCTCCGACCAATAGAATGGGAAAATATGGAACTGCACGAATATTATTCCGAAATAAACAGCCGCATAGAAAAAATTGACTTTGACGCTCTGTGGAAAGACTTCAAACCTTTGAAATTTGCGCTGTATAACGATAAAAAATGCTTCTTTGACGGACAATACATCGAAAAAACAGATGATTTCTTTGCCAACACGGCGATAGAGTTTAACGGAGAAGTTATTGCTATATGGAACGTTTCCGAACCGACGGATTCAGATGTTCTCACCTCGAAAATCGTGCACGAAATGTTCCACGGATTTCAGACGATAAGCGGGGAGAAGCGTTACGCCGATGAGATGGACGCCTTGTTCGAATATTGCTATTCAAATGAAAACCTTTCGGTAAAAGCCGAAGAAAACAGGCTCCTATCGGAACTTGCGGAACATTTTGATTACGCAAAATTCACGGGATTTCTCGGGCTTCGCAAAATGCGTGCCGAACAGTTTGAATATGAATTTCGTTATGAGACGTCAATCGAACAAATCGAGGGAACGGCAAATTTTGTTGAACTGCAAACTCTGAAAATCCTTGATGAATCAAAATATCTGCGAAAACTTCAACGGATGATTTCATCGGTCGCAGATACGGAACGTCTGTTTCCCGTTCGCATTGCCTGCTATGATATCGGCGCGCTTTTGCTTTTGGTTTGCAAGAATAACGGTATTCCTGTATCCGAGGATTTTTCCGATAAAACATTTCCCGAAAAACTGATTGAAAACGCAGCTGCCGCGACATTTACGAACTCCTTGTTTATGCAGCCGCAGATAGATGCGTTTTTCGCCCGTGCCGACGAACTGATAAACCGTGCAATAGCGAAAAACGACGTTATATTCGACGGTGAAACGCCGCTGCTCGGCGTCAATATTTATGATGCGGTATGCCGCCGAGGTTATATCATAACAAAACATTTCGTTATGTTCGGTGATGAAAAGACCCCGAGAACCGAAAGCGGAAACTTTGTTGTCGAAACTTCCCGTCGGGGATTTTTGAAAAGAATTTACAGGTTTGAATTATGAAAATAAATTATGATTTATCCGGAAAAAACGGTTCGCTGCCGTTGATTCCCGTTCCTCATGACTGCATTGTCGAACATATAACCGAAACTGAAAATGCGGTGTCTTTTGAATTTTCCGCTGACGTATGTGAATATGATTCAGTTCGAGCAATGGGTTTGAATTTTCACGGGCTTACAATTTCGGTAAATCTTTCCGACCCCACTTTTTTTATCTACGAAAAGAAAAAAAGTGGTTCAAAAATAAAAGAAGTTTTTGATGCGGAAGATTTCAGGAAAAAAATATGCGGAAAAAAACTTGAATACCTGAATCATTTTGTGAATGAAAACGATTTTGTCGTTGTTTTATCCGACTATATTCTTGCATTTACCGCATATAGCGTTGAATTTGATTGGAAAGAGTAAAAAACGCACCCGTCAGGGTGCGTTTTTTATTATATGCTTTCAAGCGATTTTGAAAGGAAAGCCTTTGTTTTCGGGGATTTTGGAGAGTTGAACACCTGCTCCGGCGTTCCGTATTCCTCGATAAGCCCGTCTGCAATGAACATTATTTTGTCCGCCACGTTTTTTGCGAACTCCATTTCGTGCGTGACTATGAGCATCGTTCTGTCCTGCTCTTTCAGACTTTTGATGACCCGAAGCACTTCGCCCGTCAATTCGGGATCGAGCGCCGATGTCGGCTCGTCAAAACAAAGAATGTCAGGGTCGAGCGCCAACGCTCTTGCTATTGCGACACGCTGTTGCTGTCCGCCAGAAAGTTCGCACGGATAACTGTTCATCTTGTCAGCAAGTCCGACGCGCTTTATCAGTTCCGTTGCCCGTGCCGTTATGTTTTCGGCGGTATCTATTCCGAGCAGGGTTGGTGCCAACGTAACGTTTTTCAAAACGCTGTATTGCGGAAACAGATTGAACTGCTGAAAAACAAGTCCGAAATGCAGTCTGTTTTTTCTTATCTCCGCTTCGCTTTGCTTTCTTTTGTCGTCAGCGTCGAAAATAGTGTTTCCGTTGACGAGAATCTGTCCGCCGTCGGCAAATTCAAGAAAGTTGATACATCTCAAAAGCGTTGTCTTTCCGCCGCCCGACGAACCGATTATAGCGAGAACTTCTCCTTTTTCAAGAGAGAATCCGACGCCTTTCAAAACCTCGGTCTTTCCGAAATTCTTTTTCAGATTTTTAACTTCAAGTACCGGCATCTTTTTTCCCTCCTTATTTGAAATACGCAAGTTTCTTTTCGATTCTGCCGAAAATCAGTGTCAGAATGCCGCTGAACACCAGATAGAAAACACCCGTGAAGAGCAGCGGCCACAAAAGTCCGCCGTTTTTGATGAATCTTTCGCCGAAATAAATAATTTCCTGAATGGCGATTATTCTTGAAAGTGAAGTGTCTTTGACAAGCGTTATAACTTCATTGCTTATGGGCGGAACTATGCGTTTGACTACCTGCAAAAGCACGACCTTGAAAAATATCTGTTTTTTCGTCATTCCGAGAACCTGTCCCGCTTCAAACTGTCCTTTCGGTATGCTTTCGATACCTCCGCGGTATATTTCGGAAAAATAGCAAGCATAGTTGATTATAAATGCCACAAGCGTCGCTATCATTCGTCCGTTTGAGCCTGTTCCCCATATATTCGTTTGGAGAAGCAACCCGGGACCGTAATATATGATAATAAGTTGCAGCATAAGCGGCGTGCCTCGAATTATCCAAACGATTATCTTGACAAGGGCTTGAAGCGGCTTGAACTTGCACATTGACCCCAGCGAGATTATAAGTCCGAGCGGGAGCGAGCCGAGCAAGGTCAAAAAGAATATTTTCAATGTCTCTCCGAAGCCTATCATCAGAGATTTCATTACAGTTTCAAACATTTTGTTCCGTCCTTAATACGTTCCGCAAGGCAGAAGACCCGCAAGATCTTCTGCCTTGACTTTTTTCGGTTTTAATTACTTCTGCTCAATGATGTTTGCGGAAGAAATGGAATATTGCTCCGCAAGTTTTGCCATAGTGCCGTCGGCGTATGCTTTTACGAAGAAGTCATTAAGTTTCTGCGCAAGGTCGGAGCCTTTTCTGAAACCTACGCCGTATTCTTCGGAAGTCAGTTCAAAAGAGAACGTAAGGTTGTCGTAACTTGTGCCTTCGCCTATCATTGCGCCTGCCATAAGCAAGTCGATAACTGCCGCATCGGACGTTCCCGCCGCAACTTCTTTGATAGCATCGGACTGCGCCGTTACGGGAGTTACATTGTAGCCGAGTTCGGTCAGTATTTCTTCACCCGCAGAGCCGCCCTCTGCCGCAAAACTGAGGTCTTTGAGGTCTTCAACGGAAGAATAGTTCGCCGCTTTGTCCTTAGGCAGAACAACTACCTGCGCATTTTTGCAGTATGCGTTTGAAGTTTCCATTGCCGCCTTAACACCGTCGGTCAGGGTCATGCCGTTCCATACGCAGTCAATAGACTTGCTGTTCAACTCAAACTCTTTGTTGTCCCAGTTGATAACGACGAACTCAGCCTCCACACCGAGTTCAGCCGCGAACGCTTTCGCGAGGTCTGCGTCAAATCCTACCCATTCGGTGTTGCCTTCTTTTTGGAAGTCCATCGGAGCAAACTCCGTGATACCGATAACCAACTTGCCGTTGCTCTTGACATAAGCGCTGTCCGTGTTTGTGTCTGCTGTGGTGTTCTGCTGCGCGCCGTCCGCGGTTGTTGTTGCTGTCTGTTCTTTTTTTCCGCATCCTGCGAGGCACAGAACCAACATCAGGATTGCCATGGTCATTGCAAATACTTTTCTCATCTTTTTTACTCTCCTTTGCCCGTTTGATTTTTGTCGGGTCTTGTTTGATATGACACTATTATACTACATCGCGTTAAAGTTGTAAAGTGGTTTAGCGTAATTTTTTTAAGTTTTGTATCTTTGCATAAAAAAAATGCAAATTTCGTCGCTCTGTTGTTCTACTTTGATAAAGTATAGGCGGCGCAAACCTATTTGAGTTAAGGAACACACTTTAACCGCGCAAAAATATCTCATCATATTGACAAAAAACAGAAATAATGTTATACTGAAAACAAAGGAGAGCATTATGAACGAGAAATATATAATAGGAAAAACATTGCTTGTCTGCTTGAATATTTTTACTTCCGAAAAAGAGTTTTTGCGTAGGGAACAGTTTTACGGAAAGATAAAGTCTGTTGATGACGACGTAATAACGGTTTGCACCGCCGACGGTGAGGTTCATACTTTACCCGCCGATTTTTCTGCTTTAAGAAACGTGGAAATCGGTGTATATACATTGGAAGACGGTCGAACAGTTGAAGACCCCGATTTTGTTTCTGTTTGGAACATTGTCAGCCATTAATAGCATCTGAATATTTTTGAAAATAAATTTATTCCGACCTATTGCTTTTTTCTTATATATATGGTATAATATTTTCGTTGAAAAACAGAACGTAATATTCGGGGCATTAGCGCAGCTGGGAGCGCATCACACTGGCAGTGTGGGGGTCGTGGGTTCGAATCCCATATGCTCCACCATAAGTCCACCGTAATTTTGATAGAATTACGGTGGACTTTTATGTTATAATGAATCAGACAAATCGCGGAATTTGCAGGAGGTAATGATGCTTACTTTATATGAGCCAAAATATGAGGACTTGTGGTTTCGGCAAATGATGCTGGAAGATGAAGATACCATGTCCTACAATCATGCCTATGGCGGAACAATTCCATGGCCGGAGGATAAATGGAGCAGCTGGTACAATTATTGGATTGATTGTCACGAGAACAAGCGGTATTATAGATATTTAAAAAATGAAGATGGTCAATTCGTTGGAGAAATTTCATACCGCTACGATACCGAAATACAGCATGAGATAGCCAATGTTATTATCTATTCAAAATACAGAAAAAAAGGCTATGGGAGCGAGGCGTTGACTCTGCTGTGTTCCGTAGCGAAAAACAATGGGATTTCAGTTCTCTATGATGATATTGCAATTGACAACCCGTCTATTACACTTTTTCTGAAACACGGATTTGTGGAAGAATCCCGAACAGGAGAAAAAATAATCATCAAGAAGGAACTGTAAGGCAAATTCCTGTTTGACGCAGAGGGGGTGGATTTGTCTAAAACAATGACCCACCTCTGAACCGAAATTATTTCCATTCCTTAACGGGCGTCTGTCAAAATTACGGTTCTCCTCGAATCCGAATCGCAAGGGGATTTAATCTCATTGGAGTTATGCGTATATTAACCTTTATCATAACGTTGACGGGTTCTTTGAAACAGTTTTCTTTGAAAACAGATATTTGCAATAAATAAGAGTGGACATTTTAATAGCCAATAATTGACATAATTCACTTGACAAAGTTTGTTTGTTGTGCTATAATCAACAAGCATGCAGGCGTAGTTCAATGGCAGAACTTCAGCTTCCCAAGCTGACAGCGCGGGTTCGATTCCCGTCGCCTGCTCCAAAAATAAACGACGATTTTCGAAAGAAGATCGTCGTTTATTTTTGGTTCTTTTCGGTTTTTTCTCTTCTCTCAAATCGTCGTTTTCGGAAAAAAGAAAAGGGAATTATAGATAAATGAAAAGGAGTTTTTGCTACGCAATGCGAGAATCACCGTGCGGAGCAACCCCGTGCATGAATTTATTGAAGGAATCTGTTTTATATCCCTACCATAAACAGTAAAAGGTCACCGTAAGGCGACCTTTTAATTTTATACTGTAGTTGTTCGTCAGTCCGTTACCGTTTCTTCGTCCAGATACGACGCTATGGTGTCCGCGACATAAAACAGAACCGTCTGCGGGTATTTCTCATTTGCCGCTTTCAGCATATTTCTGTATTCGTAGTCTTCCCCGCCGTAGGGACCCATGTGATAAAAGATGGTCAATTCCTCTTTTATGGAGAGTTTGATAAATTTTCTGATAATTGCTATTGAACGCGAAGAATGGGGCAGGGGAATGTCAACGTCTTTATTAGTTGCCCAAATATTGTATTTTTCCCATTGTCCCTGCTCGTTTTTTCTGTTCCTTGTCTCAACCACGTAAGTGTTGCACTTGCAAAGGTCGTGGAGAAGCGCACATATTATTATACTGTCTTCGGACATTTCAATGCCTTTGATTTCAAGCAGCGATTTGAAATTCTCGTAAACGTTGAGACAATGCTGCGCCAGACCGCCGCTGAAATTGTTATGAAACCTTGTTGAAGCGGGCGCCGTGAAAAAGTCCGTCGAATCGGAAAGGTAGTCGGCAAGTTTGTCTATGCCGTCTCTTTCCGTGCTTCGGAGCAGGTCGAGAATCATCTCTTTCTGTTCTTCGAGCTCTTCTTTTGACATTATTTCCTGCATATATGACCTCTTTTATCAATAATCTACCGGATATTTGATATATGCGTATCCGCCCGGAACGATTTTTTCGAATGTGTTGTATCCGAGTTCTTTAAGTGCACTAATAACATCAGGCAGCAGTTCGACCGAAACATCGGTGCCGTACATAAGCAATATGTAAGTCTTGTAGCCGTCGTTTTGCGTTCTCGAGCTTGCCGCGGTCTTTACGACTTCAAGCAGGGAAGAAGCACTTGCAGATGAATCGTAATCGCCCGCATCCGTGTACCAGTCCGTTACGGAATATCCCGCGTCGTGAAGACTTTTCATTATTTCGCGGAGCGTTTCCGTTCCGTTGCCGTATTGAGTGCAGTACGATTTCGCTCTTTCCGTTCCGCCTGGCATACGGACAAGTTTTGTTTCTGTTCCCGTTATGTCCTTGATCATTGCGGCGCATTTTTGGACGTCCTCCATATATTTTTCCGCGCTCGAAAAGATTTCCGAAACGTTATCCGAACCGTAAGCGCGAATGCCTATCGCGTGCCCCTCGTCAACAATGCGCTTGACAACGGCTCTGTCCTCGTCCGTCTGAATGAGGCTTCCCGTTATATAGAACGTCGCTTTTACGTTGTTCTCTTTGAGTATATCGAGTATCTTTGCCGTATTGGAGGACGGAACGCTGTTGAATGTCAGAAATGCCGTAGGTTCGGTTCTGTAACGAACCTGCAATTCAAGCCCGCTCTTTTCCGCTTTTTTCGAAGCGAGCGTCTGTTGGAGTTCGTTAAGATTGTTCTGTGCGTCTTTAACTTTTTGTTCCTGCTCCGCAAGCATATTGTTTGCGTCGGTTATGCCCGATTTGTTCGAAAAACCGAAATACATAAAAACAATGGAAAGCGCAAGGCAGACAAAAGTGATAAGTATGTATACTATTCTCATATTGTCCTCCTTATTCCTGCGGAAGTTTTGATTGCAAATCCGCTATTTCTTTTTCAAGATTTGAAATCTCTTCTTTTGTTTTTTCGTATTTGAGTCCCAAGTCAACCGCCTGCTGGTCAGCCGCTGCCTTTTGTTCCTGAACGCTGTTGTATGCGTTTCTTTCTTTGAAGAAGAACACTCCCGTGCATATCGCCGCGGAAAATGCTATAACGGCAATTATTGCGCAAATCGCGTTGATTCTTTTTTCTCTCTTTTTTCTGCGCTTTCTTTCCGCAATACGTCTTCTGCGTGCGCGCAGTTCTTCTTCCGTCAGCGGACGGGAAGAGCCGTTTTGGTGAACTCTGTCTATTCGCTGCGTTCTTTGTTCTCTCGTCGCATCCGAAGGTCTTCTTCTCGGAGCGCCGTTTTCATATCTTTCAGCCATAGGAGCCTCCTTTTTCCTGTTTGAGGGCAGCAATAATAAAGGTATTTTTCTTTCTCTTTTTGCGAAAGAAATCTTTTTCGCCGAATATACACATATTGTACCATATAAACATAATATTTTCAAGTCCCGAAAGTTTGAAATAATAAATTTTTAATGAAATCTGAAAGCTGCTTTTTGACAAATCTGCGTCAAAAACCCGTTCGCCGAAAAATCAACTTGACAATTTTATATTTATAATATATAATTATAAAGTATAGTTTTGTTCATATAACAGGATTATGTTTCTATCTACATAAATTTTAAGTTGGGAGGTGTCAGAAATAGAACATATTATACCGTTAGCCTTGGGAACCGTTGAAATAATTATCCTTGTCGCTGTCGGAGTTGTGTGCCTTGCAGTCGGACTTGTATGCGGCAACCTTTACCGCAAAAAGGTCGGAGAAGCAACGATAGGCTCTGCCGAACAGAAAGCGAAAGATATTGTTAATGAGGCGATAAAAACAGCGGAGACAAAGCAGAAAGAGGCTTTGCTCGAAGCGAAAGAAGATATTCACAGAAGTCGCACGGAAGCTGAGAAAGAGATCCGTGAAAGACGGAATGAAGTCCAAAGGCTTGAAAAAAGAGTCATTCAAAAAGAAGAGTCTCTTGACAGAAGAGCAGATTCTTATGAGAAGAAAGAAAACGTCCTTGCAGGCAAAATGAAGGTCGTTGAAGAAAAAGAAGCGGAACTCGAAGAACTTAAAAAAGGTGAGAGAGCCGTTCTCGAACGTATCAGCGGCATGACCGCGGAACAGGCAAAGACCGAACTTATCGCAAATCTTGAAGGCGAACTGAAACACGAACAGGCAATCAAAATTCAGGAATACGAAAATCGTACAAAAGAGGAAGCGGAAACAAAAGCGAGAGAAATAATTTCGCTTGCCATTCAGAGATGTGCCGCCGACCACGTTGCGGAAGCGACAATTTCGGCTGTAACTCTTCCGAACGATGAGATGAAAGGTCGAATCATCGGCAGAGAGGGACGCAACATTCGCGCTCTCGAACAGTTGACGGGTGTCGATCTTATAATCGACGATACACCCGAAACAATAACCATTTCATGCTTTGATATGGTTCGCAGAGAGATTGCGAGAATCGCGCTTGAAAAACTGATTCAGGACGGACGTATTCACCCCGCAAGAATCGGTTACATGGTTGAAAAAGCCAGAAAAGAAGTTGAGCAGACGATCAAAAAGGAGGGCGAGAACGCAACGTTTGTTACAGGCGTTCACGGCATTCACCCCGAACTTGTCAAATTGCTCGGACGACTTCATTACAGAACGTCATTCGGTCAGAATGTGCTTGTCCACTCCATAGAAGTTTCGCACATTGCGGGACTTATCGCGGGTGAGATAGGTGCGGACGTTACCGCCGCAAAGCGTGCGGGATTGCTTCACGATATAGGCAAAGCTCTCGATCAGGAGAAAGAGGGTTCGCATATCAGTATCGGTGTTGAGGAAGCGCGCAGATACAAGGAAAGCGAGAAGATAGTTCACGCCATTGAAGCTCACCACGGCGACGTTGAAGCGAAAAGTGTTGTTGCCGTTATCGTTCAGGCGGCGGACGCAATCTCCGCTGCAAGACCCGGCGCAAGACGTGAAGATATCGAGAGTTATATCAAACGTCTCGAAAGACTTGAATCCCTTGCGAACAGTTTCAAAGGCGTTGAAAGAACTTATGCCATTCAGGCAGGTCGTGAGATTCGCGTTATGGTCAGGCCCGAAGATATTTCGGACGACGACATGACAGTTCTTGCAAGAAATATCGCGAATAAGGTCGAAGCCGAACTTGAATATCCTGGTCAGATCAAAGTTCACGTTATCAGAGAAAGCCGTGCCGTTGAATACGCGAAGTAATCCGAACAAAATAAAATCACTCCGAAAAGAGAAATCTTTTCGGAGTATTTTTTTGCTGTATTTTTCAGTAACCGCGTTTTTTCAAATCGGAAACAAGCTCAACGTAAAATTCGAGAATATCAATATCTTTGCGGTTATGGCGCGACATATCTATCATGTCGGCGTGCGAGATACCCTCGGGCGAATTGCTTTGCAATACGGTGACTTTTTCGCCCCATTTTGCGGACGTTATGCTAACAAGACCGTCGTTCGGTCCGTCGAACCGTTTGACAAATGCACTCGTAAAGCAGAGCGGGGGAATGTTTCTTAAAGATTTGTTTATCTTGCTTGCCGTGCTTTGATAAAATACGTTCGGAGCGTCGGGCGTTGTTTCGTTCAACTTTTTACACTCCGACGCGCAGAGGTCCTTTACCGATGATAGAAAGTCAGGAGACCTGTCTCCGAGTTTTCGGAGCGTTGAATTATAAGCGGCTGAAAGTTTGTTCTTAAATCCTTCGGAGGCTTTCTCGAACAGCCAGTCCGCAAATTCACAGCCTCGGTGAGGTGTATTGATAGTGGTCAGCGAGGCAACGTATCTGTCAAGTCCGAGGTGTGTTATTGCATATCTCGAATCAAGCCCACCTTTTGAATGGGCGATTATGTTTACTTTTTCGCAGCCTGTCTCGTTTATGATTTTCTTTATTCTTTCCGAGATTTCCGCGGCGCTTTCTGCTACTCCGAGTGCGGATTGCTGTTCGCCGTAGTATATTGTTGCGCCGTTCTTTTCGAGTTCTTTCGGTATTCTTCCCCAGTAGTTGAAAAAGCGAATATCTCGAAAGAACACTCCGTGAACAAGAATTATCGGGTATTTTGTTTTGCAGACTTTATCTGCGGCTCTTGCGTCGTTGCGTTCTTTTCGGTCTTCTTCCGTTTTTACGTCAAAACGAACCAACCCGATTATTTTTATAAGCACAAATATATGCGCTATCGGTATCATTCCGCAGATTATTCCGATAATACGCCATTTTGCACCGATTATTGAAGACGTTGCATATACTCGGATTATTCCGTTCCAAAAAACTGTCAAATCGGCTGTGAATATGATTGCAAAACATATCCAGAATGAGGAAGAAAACCAACCTGTTACATAATTTGCGTAAAATGGGAATAAGACGCATTCAATGCAAACAAGCGCAAGAAATGCCGTCAGCAGATCTGCTCCGTCCGAACTTATGCGGAGTTTTTTGTCGGGTCTTTTTACAAATGACGGGAAAACGTTAAATAATGCAAATACTGCGACTCCGCAAAAGGGAAACCAAACGCTTCTGCTCCACAGCATTGCCGAAAAAATGCCAGCCGCAAGGAGAAGGGTGAGAATAATGATTCTTGTCGGTGTATTCTTCGTCATTTGCCCGCCCCCGCATTCTCATTTTTAAAAATGACAATGTTTTCTGTTGTAACGATTTCGGTCAGCCCGTCCGTGTCTCTGAGTTTTTCAATGACCTCTTCCATTCGTTCCCATCCATGACCTCTGCGTATTGCATAATATTCAACATCTTTCGGAACATCGGAATAGATTTTGTTTGCACTGTTTATGTAATAGAGTTCGTCCCTTTCTGTCAGGTTGCCTGCGGGAGAGTCTGTCGCCGCGACGCTTGCGTCATCCGGAATCACGGAAAGAGCTTGTTTAATTTCCTCATTTCTTTGTTTCACGTCGTCCGTTCTGCCGAGATAGCCCGGAGACAGGTATGTGGAACAAGCCATTACGGTTGAGCAAAGCGTTGCGCAGATAAGCGTCTTTTTTCTCTTTTCTCCCATTTCGGAATACGCCGCAACTGAAAGATAAAACAGAATTGCGGCAGAACCGAGCGTATACTGAAAATATATATCGTAGCCGTAACTGTATCTTGTCATAAGGTTTATCAGCAGCATCGGGATAAGAAGTATAAGTCTTGCAGGCTTTTTGCCCATCAGCGGAAGGAAGCAGAGCGGAGCAAACATTTGCAGCAGGAAAAGCAGCTTTTCTTGGGTAAATACCTGTGAAAGAGTAAAAGCAGGATTTTCTATGACCGACCTTATTAAGGTGAACAGGCTTCCGTCCTTGCCGATATAGTTCCCGAAACGGCTGTCCGACATAATTCCGAGTCCGTATTTTTGCATAAGCATCGTCACCGCGCCGAAGCAGAGAAGCGAAAGCGCCAGCAGTATAAAGTTCCTTGCAAGACTTTTGCCCGAAACGATGTAGTACAAGGCGATGATCGCAAGATACATTGCCGCGTCTTCTTTAACGCAAAGCAGAAGCACGGCAAAGATAACGGCACCGATGGTGCAGTCTTTTTCGGAAAAATAAAACAGCCAAAGTATCAGCGGTGCGAGAAATGCGTTCTCGTGCAGTCCCCAAAGTCCGTTGCCGATAAATGTGGGATATATCGCATAGCAAATGCAGAAAAGAAGCGTCGCAATGTTCGAAAGTTTGAATCTTTTGCAAAGGAACATCAGCGGCACGATACCCGAAATGATTATAAAGCCGTTTATGATGAGCAACGCTTGCGATGACGGAAAAATCATGTACAACGGCAGCAAAAGATAAAAAATAGGGGAGAAATGAACTTTGAAGTGGCTCATCAATTCATTTCTTTCGTAGGTCGTGACCATCTGCCCCGTCTCTTTCATGTTGTGGAACATCTGGGCAAAAATCCCGTGGTCGTACCCGTAAACATTGTAATTATTGTATTTTACAATACAGGCGGCGCCGATATACGCGGTCATAAGAACAAGCATGACCGCAACGGCGATATAAAGTGTCCTTTTCTTGATTTTCAGGTCAAGGTCTTTCAAGTCCGAATATGCAACGACCGCGCACAAAACAAGGCAAAGTCCGACGGAAAGCGGTACGGAAATCGTCGTGTTCACGATTTTGAGCGTAATGCTCAAACAAAGCGATTCCGTTCCGAGTATAAGCAGAAGAAAAACAAGTTTGTCACGCTTCAAAAAGCAGGTGCCGACAAATACGACAAAGCCGATGACGAGCAGCGCGAAAAGCGAACCTTTTCCGAGCAGCGGAGATAAAAATGCATTATAATCGCCGACAAGTACCGCCGCGAACGCACCGAAAAACCATGCGGTCAGAAGTCGCAGAATATACTGCCCCGGTTTCAATTTGAACGGGCTGCCTGTCTGTGTCAGTTCCTTTCGGAAAAATCCTTTTCCCATTTTTATATCCTTTCGTTGTCCGACATTTTATGTCGGATTTATTTTTTATAGATTGCAACGACACCGTCTTCGCGGAAAAATTCTTTGTAGTCGCCGCTGTTGATTTCTTTCAGTATTTTTTCGGTCTTTTGGCTGCCGTCGAGCCGAACGACATAGTATTCAACAAAGTCGGGAATATTTTTGAGGTCATCCGCGGTGTAGATACAGTAAAGTTCTTTTCTCTGCGTCAACTGTCCCGACGGGGAATTTGTTGCGGCAACACTTGCGTCGGACGGAATCACGGAAAGTGCGGAAGTCATTTTTTCGTTCCATGCCGTTTGTTCCGCAGTGCTTGTCAGATATGTCGGGTGCAGCCTGTTCGACAGCGCAAAAACGGTTGAGAAAAGAAGAGCACAGACAAGAATTTTTTTTCGCTTTTTGCCCATTTCCGAATATGCCGCGACGGACATATAGAAAAGTATTGCCGTATTTGCTATGACGTACTGATAGTTTATCATCGGCATATATTTATAATTCGTCATCAGATTAACGAGAAGTATCGGGGTAAGCAGTATCAATCGTGCAGGTTTTTTTGTCATAAACGGCAAGAAGCAGAGCGGAGCGAAGAGCTGCACAAGAAACAACAACTTTTTCTCGTTGAACGCCTGCGAAAGAGTGAATGCAGGGTTGGTTATAAACGATTTTATTATCCCGATAAGGCTTCCGTCTTCTCCGACATAGTTTTCATATCGGTTTGACATTATGCCGAGCCCATATTTTTGCATAAGCGCCGTGACCGCAAAGAAATAGGCAAGTGAAAGCGCGAGCAGGGGAATGTTCCTTTTCAGGCTTTTGCCCGAGATGATATAATATATGGTTATTATTGCAAGATATATGGGTGCGTCTTCTTTGACGCAAAGAATCAGAACAGCAAAAACAACGGCGGGAATGTGGTTGTCTTTTTCTGAAAAATAAAAGAACCAAAGCACAAACGGCGCAAGAAAAGAGTTTTCGTGAAGTCCCCACAGTCCGTTGCCAGCAAGCGCGGGATATATTGCATAACAAGCGCAGAAAAGAACCGTTGCAATGTTTGAAAGGTTATATTTTTTGCAGAGGAACATCAGCGGGACTATGCCCGAAATCAGGATAAATCCGTTGATGACAAGCAACGCCTGCGACGACGGGAACATCATGTAAAGCGGAAGCAGCAGATAAAAAACAGGCGAGCAATGAACCTGAAAATGGCTCATCAGCCTATTGCGCTCAAACGTAGTATCCGCAAGCCCCGTGTTTTTCATATAGTAGAACATCTGGTCAAAAAGTCCGTGATCGTAGCCCCTTATCTCATAGTTGTCATATCTGACTATGCACGCCGCTCCGATATACACCGTCATGGCAACAAGCAACGCCGCAACCGTTATGTAAACCGTGCGGTTGCTTATCTTCACATTTATATCCTTTAAGTCCGAATAGGCAATTGCGGCGCAAAGAATAAGGCAGAGTCCCGCAGAAACGGGAACCGAAAGGTTCGCCTCTTTAAGCGGAACGCTTATACAGAACGTTTCTGCGGCGGCGATAAGAATTATGTACGCTTTTTTATCGCTTTTGATAAAGCACGTCGCGATGAAGACTCCTGCCGCGATTATGAGCATTGCCGCAACGGACACCGTGTTCAGCAGCGGTTCTTCCATCGCTTTCGCGCCCGAAACAAATGTTGCAGCGGCTGCTCCGAACAGCCATGCGCATATAAGACGGAGAATGTATTGCCCCGGTTTTAACGGTGAAAATCTTTTTGTTTTTGCGTTGAGATCAGCCAAATCCGTATACTTCCTTGAACAAATTTATTACTTCCTAATTTTACATCATTTATATCTTTTTGTCAATAGCGGTTACATATTCCGACACGTTTTTCGACGCTGCCGTGATAGAATATGTTCGGGTGAGGGGCTTGACTGTCTATGTGGATATACTGATATTTGTCAATGTGGTTGTAAACACCGTTATTCTGTGGCTGACGGCGCGGATATTGCGGCTTGACACAAAACCTTTGCGGCTGATATTCGCGGTCGCGATTTCCGTAGCCTACGGTTTTGCAATCTGTTTGCCGCAACTTTCTTTTTTGTTGAATATCGCCGCAAAACTCATTTCGGGTGCACTTATAGTTTTTGTCGCTTTCGGATTCGGAAATGTCCGTAAGTTCATAAAAACACTCTGCGTTTTTATGGCGGTGTCTGCGGCATATATCGGGTGTTTGCTTCTGCTGACGTTTTTGCCGTGGACGGGTGATTTCATTTACGTCAACAACGGCGAAGTGTATTTTGATTTGCCTGTCACGTATATACTCGCGGTAACGGTTATTGTCTGCGTTATACAAATAGTTGTAGACAGGTTTTTTACAAAACGTATGCCGAAAGAGGCGTTTTGCCGCTGCTCGGTCGAATTTGACGGCAGGAGTGTTGAGTTCAACTGCCTGACCGATACGGGAAACCGACTTGTTGAAAGCATATCGGGACTGCCCGTAGTGGTTGTTGAAGAAAAAAAGATACGTCCCGTTGCCGACCTGCGTGACGGAATGATTGTACGGGACGGTGCGCTTTACCGCCGTCTGCGCCTTGTTCCGTATAAGAACGCGGACGGGAGAACCGGTATAATGCGAGGGTTTCTTCCCGACAGATTTACCGTCAACGGTGAAGAAAAGAAAGTTGTTATTGCCTGCCGTGACACGGTTTTTGACAAAAGCGGCGCATACAGCGGAGTCAGTCCGCTTTTTTGAAAGGAGAACAAAAGAATGGAAAGAACATTCGGTGAAAAATTCAGCGGAATACGAAAAGCGATAGCTTGCCTTGCTTCCGGAAACGCTTTAAGGGAAGTTTTGAGCGATGAGATATATTACATAAACGGTTCCGAGTCTCTCCCGCCGCCGCTCTCCGCGGAAGAAGAGACCGAAGCGATAGCAAGACTTGCAAAGGGCGACGACAACGCCCGCTCCGAATTGATAGAACACAATCTGCGGCTTGTGGTTTACATTGCCCGAAAGTTTGAGAATACCGGTATCAATATCGAGGACCTTATTTCAATCGGGACGATAGGACTGATAAAGGCTGTCAATACGTTCCGTGCGGACAAGAATATAAAACTTGCCACTTACGCTTCAAGGTGTATCGAAAATGAGATATTGATGTATCTTCGAAAAAACAGCCGATCGCACAGCGAAATTTCCATTGAAGAACCTCTTAATATCGATTGGGAAGGTAACGAACTGCTGTTGGGCGATGTGCTGGGAACGGATACGGACAGCGTAAGCGGAAGCCTTGAAACCGAAATGGAAATTACCGTGCTGAAAAATGCCGTGAACCGACTTGCTCCCAGAGAACGTGAGATAATGGAACTTCGTTTCGGTCTTCGCGGCGGCGAAGAATATACGCAGAAACAGGTCGCGGATGTTCTCGGAATTTCGCAATCCTATATATCGAGGCTTGAAAAGAAAATACTGAAAAGACTGAAAAAAGAACTCGAACAATATTTTTAACAAAGGGTATGGCGGCGATTTGTGCAAACTGACAAATCGCCGTTTTTTTGTGTGGTTTTTCGGTAACATCTATTGAAACCAGAGGACTTTTGTATTATTATATATCTAATATATATTATCAGCGCGGGTGTTCCGCCGAAAGAGGTATCAAATGAAAAAAATAATTTCGATTCTTATGGTATCCGCAGTTTTGCTGGCTCTTTGCGCCTGTGCAAAAAAGGAGAATAACGATATGCAGACCACTACGACCGAAAGTTCCGCTTATACATGTTCAAAGTGCGGCTTTTCTTTTGAAAAGGTTGCAAAACAGTACAACTACAACCTTGAAGCGCTTGTTGCAGGTTATCAGTCCTCGCCGAAAGAAAAAATAGTTATGACAAAGGTGGAGATACTTCCCGAGTCGCTCGGTGAAAACAAATCGGACGCAACGTATTCCGATGAAGCCGCAAAGGTGATGAAAGAGGATTATCTGAAAACGATATATTCCGATTTCGGCGTTGATTTTTCGAAGAATGTAAAAGTAAAAATAACCGTTGAGAATTACGGCGATATAGAACTTGAACTTTATCCCGACGTAGCCCCCGTTTCGGTTCGTAACTTTGCTTATCTTGCAAAACAGGGCTTTTATGACGGACTTATCTTCCACCGTGTTATCGACGGCTTTATGATTCAGGGCGGCGACCCCGCGGGTACAGGCACGGGCGGTTCAGAAAACAGCATTTACGGTGAGTTTTCCGAAAACGGTTTTGAAAACAAACTTGCACATGAAGCTGGTGTTGTTTCCATGGCGAGAACATCGGAGAACAACAGCGCAAGCAGTCAGTTCTTTATCTGCGACGATACATCGTCTCATCTTGACGGACAGTATGCCGCATTCGGCAAAGTTACTTCGGGTCTTGATATCGTTCACAAAATCGCGGACTGCGAAAAATCTCTTTCCTGTCCTCAATGCGGCAACATTATAGGCTAAAATAAAAGAAAATATACTTAAAATTTTGAGGTGTAAAAAATGGCTATCAAAGTTACTATTTACAACGAATATGTTCACGAGAAAAAAGAACCGTCTATCGCGAAAATATATCCCGAGGGTATACATACCGCGCTGAAAAACGGACTTGCCTGCGACGATTTTGAAATTCGCGTTGCAACTCTCGATATGCCCGAAAACGGACTTTCCGAGGAGGTTTTGAACGATACCGATGTTCTTATCTGGTGGGGACACGTTGCACACGGTGCCGTTCTTCCCGAAGTTGTTAACCGCGTTGTTCAGAGAGTAAACGACGGTATGGGCTTTATCGCACTTCACTCCGCGCATCACTCTCTTCCTTTCACTCGTCTCACGGGCTGCACCTGCAATCTTCAATGGAGAGAAGTCGGCGAAAAATGCCGCGTATGGGCGGTCAATCCCAATCACCCGATATGCAAAGACGTTCCGCATAACTTCCTTGTTGAGCATGAGGAGATGTACGGCGAACCGTTCGTTATTCCCGAGCCCGATGAGACAGTGTTCATCAGCTGGTATGAGGGAGGTAACGTATTCCGCAGCGGCGTGACGTATCATCGCGGCGCAGGAAAAATCTTTTATTTCCAGAACGGACATGAAGCATATCCGAACTATTACGATAAAAACGTTCTTCAGGTTATAAAGAATGCTGTTCATTGGGCATACAATCCGAACAAAGTCGTTATGGACTGCTGGCAGCAGGTTGTTCCCGCTGAAAAAATCGAAGGATACGACCCCTCGAAAGCGTAATTACGGAGGTTTTCTGATATGAAACTCGGAGTTCTTACAAATCTTCTTGCGGATGTTCCGTTTGCGGAAGCCGCGAAATACTTCGCATCTCTCGGCATTCAGGCTGTTGAAATAGGCTGCGGCGGTTATCCCGGAAAAGCACACGCCGATCCCGACGTTCTTCTTAACGATGAAAAGGCTCTTAATGATTTTCGCGATGTGCTCAAAAAGAATGACCTGATGATTTCTGCGTTCAGCTGTCACGGCAACCCCGTTCACCCGAATAAGGATATTGCAAAATCTTATGACGAACAGTTCAGAAAAGCGATTCTGCTTTGCGAAAAAATGGGCGTCAATACGATAGTCGGTTTCTCCGGTTGTCCCGGCGACAGCCCGAATTCGCAGTACCCGAACTGGGTGACCTGCGCATGGCCCGAAGATTTCCTTGCAATAAAGGATTATCAGTGGAACGAGTGCCTTATTCCGTATTGGACCGAAATGGCGGCATTTGCACGCGACCACGGCGTTACGAGAATCGCGTTTGAGATGCACCCCGGTTTTTGCGTATACAATCCCGAGACGCTGCTCAATCTCCGCGCGGCGGTCGGACCCGAGATAGGCGCAAACTTTGACCCGTCACACCTTGTTTGGCAGGGCATAGAGCCCGCACAGGCGATAAAGGCTCTCAAAGATTGTATGTGGCATTTCCACGCAAAAGATACCCGCATAGACAAGGCGAATACCGCAGTAAACGGCGTACTTGACTACAAACATTACAGTGACGTTATGAACCGCTCTTGGGTGTTCAGAACGATAGGCTACGGCAGCGGCGAAGACGCTTGGCGTGAGATAGTTTCCGCGCTTCGCACGATTGATTATGATTACGTTATGTCAATCGAACACGAGGACAGCCTGATGTCCCAGCGCGAAGGACTTGAAAAAGCCGTCAAAACGCTTAAAGAGGTTATGACTTTCAGCGGAAAAGGCGTTATGACTTGGGCGTAATTCTTATCTGTATTTCTTCTCCGTTCAAAGAAAGAATATGAATGAGAGGAGAGTATTTGATATGAACACATTTGAACGCATATATGAAAATGTAAAACGGATACCTCGGGGGAAGGTCGCGACTTACGGTATGATCGCCGCGATGTCGGGCAACCCCCGACTTGCCCGTGTTGTGGGGTATGCACTCCATGTCAATCCCGAACCGGGTGTTATCCCGTGCCATCGAGTTGTTAACCGAGAGGGAAAAACTTCCTCCGCTTTTGCATTCGGCGGCGAGGATATGCAACGAAAACTTCTGGAAGAAGAAGGCGTTGTGTTCCGTGATGACGGAACAGTCGATCTGGATGTATATTTGATGGATTTTTGATTGAATCGGAGGTAAAATGAAAAAAAATTCCGCAGTAGCGCTGTTGCTTTGCGCGCTGATAGTTCTTTCGCTCTTTTCGCTTTCCGCCTGTGCGGATAAGAACGAGCGTGCAAGAAAGAATAAGTCCGAAAATGTTGTTATGACCGTTTCGGGAAGAGATATTACGGAACTTGAGTTCCAGATATTGTATTCGGCATCTGTTCAGACGTATTTGTCGAGCAATTCGTCATCGAAAAATGTTCCTGATACAACAAAGAGTTTCGGTGAGCAGTCTTGCACCGTTGACGGAAGCACGGACAAGACCTGGGCACAGTATTTTACCGATTATACGGAAACATACTGCAAAGAAATTTATTCCGTTTATGCGGCGGCGACGGCACAGGGGCTTTCTCCCGATAACGAGTATGTTACGACTCAACTTACAAATTTCAACTCAACGGCGTCTTCCGCTGTCAGCGGAGGCAAAGCCGAATCCGAAAGCGAGTATATAACATCTGTTTTCGGGGCGGGTGTCATTGTTGACGATATAAAAAATTATTTTGAGATTTTGTCGGTATACAATCAGTATATCGATAAATTGCAAGACGGCAAGACTTTTACGGATGACGAAAAGCACGATTGCTATGAAAAGTATAAGGACAGTTTCGATGCTTATATAATTCGTCTTGCGTTTTTCAACGAGGATTCGAAAAACGAGGGACTCAATCTTGATGAGATTGATGGACTTTCGGATATGTCTTTGCTTGAAATAGCGGAATATTTCAAAGAACATTATACGTCCTCCGAAACTGCTTTTGCGGACGGTTACGCAAATAATTTCATGACAACGAATATGCTTGTGTCATACGGCACGGCTGACGTTACAAGGACTTATGACTTCAACGGAACATATTTTGACGCCTATGATAAGAATTTCTACGGCTGGATAAGTTCCTCCGAAAGAGAAAAGGGAGATGTATATCTTGTCGATGCATCTTCATCGGGCGCAACGTTTGTTATTTATTATATAGAAAAAGACACGCGAGATTATAATCTTGTCAATTTCTATGAAATGCTCGTAAAAAGCGATTCCGCAAGCGAGGTCGCAACCAAATGGGAAGAGAGCGACAAGAGCAAAGAGGCGTTTATTGCTCTTGAAAAGGAATATTCAATAGACCCCAACAAGACCAATGAAGAGGGATATCACACAAATGTGTATAAGGGATACACATTGTTTTCCGAAATAAACGAGTGGCTTTTTGGCGAAAAAAGAACTCCCGGGGAGTGCGAGACCTTTGAAACATCATCGGGCATCGCTTATATCTATTTCGATTCTTACGGACAACTTTATCGCGATTATCTTGCAAATCAGGCGTTGCTGTCCGAATATTGCAGAACGGAGATAAGCAATCTTATCGAAAAATCAGGCTCGGAAACAAAAGAGATATCCGAGATATGGAAAGATGTTCCCGCCGCAAACGGTTCGTCTTCAAATTGACGGTAATGGGGAAAACGGTAAACGACGTTCTTCTGTTTCAGACGCATTCGATTCGCCGTTTTGATGCTCTGCGGCATGAACACTGTAAAGTTTCGGCAGGAAACGTAAAGGGAAAAAATGCCTGTGGCATTTAAGATGAATATATATGTTGATTATCTGATATATCGGAGGTAACGGGTGTCATTGTAAGGGGGAACAATGCCGCCTGCAAAAAAGATGAAAATAAGAACGATAGTGACCTCTGCGGTTGCTTCTGTCGCCGTTGTTGGGGCGGTTTTGCTCCCTGTTATGTTGCGCGGCAACAACAAGACAGAGGGCGAGCCTACCAATACATCCGCGCTCATAGAACTTGACGACGGTACAGTAGAGAACTCTGCATATTCAAGGATATCTGCATATTCGGCGTTTTCCGATATTTCTCTTCCGTCGAGAGAAAAGCCGTACTATGAGGCATTTTCAAAAGGTTCGGCAACAGAGCCCGAACCGACGGCGGGAGAAGAAACATCTCGAACCGAAAAGACCTCGAAAACTTCTTCGGGTTCATCATCCGCTGAGGACGGTTCGTCAAACACTCAGCCTCGAACAACGGAGAAAGAACCTGTTATTTCGGAAATTTCTCTTCTTAGGTTGATAAATTCTACCCATCCTCTTCCGAGCAATTTTGTTCCGCAGACAGCAAAGATGGACGGGCAGTATGTCGGCAGAGTAATATATCCGCATCTTAAAGAAATGCTTGACGATGCCCGCAGCGAGGGCGTATATATGTTTATTCGCTCCGGTTACAGAAGTTATGCGTCGCAGGAATCGGTTCTGAACAGTTTTATAAACAAATACAGAAACCGCGGATATTCCTACGAAGAAGCAAGACGGCTTGCATTGCAAACGGCGTCATTGCCCGGGTGCAGCGAACATCAGCCGGGACTTGCCGTTGATATAAACGCAACGGGCGGAACAAGTTCTTATACCGCGTATGCGTGGCTTGCCAAGAATGCCTATAAATACGGCTTTATACTGCGCTATCCGTCAGGAAAGGAAAGTATAACCGGTATTGAGTATGAGCCTTGGCATTATCGCTATGTCGGAATAGGTGAGGCGGAAAAAATCAAAGATTCGGGGCTTTGCCTTGAAGAATATCTCGGTGGTTAAATTCAATATGAGTTTTATACAAAAAGCGAAAAGCCGCGTCTTAAATTACGCGGCTTTTCGCTTTTTGTATTACTTGTTTTCTTTATCTTTTTTGGAGGGGATTTTTGCGATCAGGTACATAAAAAGCACAATAACCGCCGCAACAACGAATATTCCCGCCATTCCTTTCCCCATTATGGGAAGCGTTTGAAGCATTGCATTTATATCAAAAGTCATTTGTATATCTCCTTTATCTTGCAATAAGGTTCAGGATCATACCTCCCGCAATTACGGACGCTATCTGTCCCGAGACATTTACGCCTATCGAATGCATAAGCAGGAAGTTCTGATTGTCTTCTTTCAAGCCCATTTGGTGAACGACTCTTGCAGACATCGGGAAAGCGGAAATTCCCGCCGCGCCTATCATCGGGTTGATCTTTTTCCCTTTCGGCAGGAAAAGATTGAGTATCTTTGCAAAAATAACTCCGCCTGCAGTATCAAAGATGAACGCTATAAGTCCGAGCCCGATTATCATTAACGTGTCAAGCGTTAAGAAGTCTTCCGCTTTCATGCGTGACGCGATGGTAATGCCGAGAAATATCGTTACGAGATTTGCAAGCACTTTTTGCGCGGTTTCGGAAAGAGAATCAAGAACGCCGCATTCGCGGATAAGGTTGCCGAACATAAGAAAACCGATGAGTACTACGCTTTTCGGAGATACAAAGCCTGTTATTGCCGTTATGATTATCGGAAACAATATTTTTGCGAGTTTTGAAACGGAATGAGGCTTGTAGGGCATTCTTATAAGCCGTTCTTTTTTTGTCGTAAGCAACTTTATTACGGGCGGCTGCACAATGGGAACAAGAGCCATGTATGAATATGCCGCAACCATTATCGCTCCGAGATATTTCGAATTGAAATATTGGGCAACGAAAATTGATGTGGGACCGTCCGCTGCTCCGATTATCGCTATTGATGCAGCGTCTTTCAACTCAAAACCGAGCAGGGAAGCAAGACTCAGTGTGAAAAATATTCCGAATTGTGCCGCCGCGCCGAAAATCATCAGTTTTGGGTTGGATAACAGCGGTCCGAAGTCTATCATAGCACCTATGCCGATAAACAGCAGCAACGGAAAAAGTTCGTTTGCTATGCCTGCATCGAAAAGCACATCAAGCGCGCCGACCTCATCTCCCTGCGTAATCGCTCCCGATAACGGCAAATTTACAAGTATTGCTCCGAATCCGAGCGGCAACAAAAGCGTGGGTTCCATCTTTTTCTTGATTGCCAAAAAGATGAGAACCGCACCGATGACGTACATAACGCATTGCTGCCATGTTACGTTCAGCACGTTTCCGAAAAGTTCTGCCATATATTCGCTCCTTAAAAAAAATTACAAAATAAAAAGACCTTATCGGAAAACGCTCGCAGAGGTTGCGTGAATATCCGATAAAGTCTTGCCGTTTAATTCCCGAGCGGGCAAAATATTGCCGTGTATTGACGCTGGGGAAACGAACATTGTTCGCCGACTACTCCCTTTAATCTGTTTGATTGTTACTAATACAGTATATATAATAATTGTTCCGAAATCAAGTATTTTATTGGGTATGTTGAAAAATGTTACGAATTAAAAACTCTGCAAAAAAGAAACGGCGGTTTTCCCGCCGTTTCTTTGTGATATTCAAGTTAACCGAGAACCTTTTTCTTGTAGAAAGCGATTCTTTCACCGAGGTCGGGATGCTCTTTCTTTGTTTTATCGGAGAACATCGCGTCGTCGATGTTTTCGGTCGCCGCAAGTTCGTGACCTATGAGCGCATAAGTTGCGTCGATAAGGTGTGCAAATGCGGGATCATCAAGCGCCTTGCAGATGAAAGACTGTCTGGGAGAGTTGATGTCCTCTCCGCTGATTTCGAAAAGGTCGTAATCGTGACAGTTTTTCATTATTCTGTCAAGCTGTTCGCGAGTGTTTCTTGTCGGCATATACGTTACCGCGTCAAACTTCTGCTCGTGAATAACTTCAAAAAGTAACGGAAGATAGTCGTCTTCAAACTTCTGCGCTTTCTTGTCTCCCGTTACGGAAGAACCCACATCGCCGAGATATGCGTAAGCGGAGATACCTCCGAACTTCTTTGTCATCGCAATAAAGTCAGCCATTTTCGGGCATTCGTTTGTTGCGGGAATGTAGAACTTCTCAACCATATCACTTTTCAGAACGCCGAGAATGTCGTATTCATAAAAGTCGGGGTTCTCTTTGCCTGAAAGGATCTGTCCTTGTGCCTTTTCGCTTACGGGGATATGCAGGTCGTTCATGAGGAAATTCAGCACATCCTTGCAGTCGGGGAAACGTGCCGTTATCTTCTTCGCAAGAGCAAAAAGGATGTGTCTTTCGGTTACGGAACCGCCCTCGCTGTGTCTCGAAATGGGCAATACGTCCTTTTCGTAGTCAAGCGAAAGTCCCGCGCCCTTAACAAGTTCGGTTATGTTTGCGCACATCTTTTTGTTGCGTTCGTCCCTGTGTGCTCTGTAAGGCGCAAGCCAAGCATTTACGGCATCAATGTTCTGATGAGGAATGCCGTGCATGGCAACATACGCAACAGAAATCTGGTCGGGGTTGTTTATCTTTTTGCCGTTCAGCGGCGTTGCGGACGCATTAACTCTGCACTCAATGCCGCACGTTACGGGCATATTCAGGATTTTACCCGCTTCAATGAACTCTTTTGCGCCCGAAGACGAGTCATGATCCATGATGCCCGCGGTTTTAAGCCCGTTTATCCAAGCCATATAAAGCGCTTTGGTCGGGGAGTACGGAGAAAACGAGTAAATTGTATGAATATGGTTGTTTACATACTGCGTTTTCGGGGGAGCGGGAAGAATGCCGTCATCGTGAAGTTTCTTGATCTCGCGAAGTGCTTCCAAACGCTCTTCTTTCGTTTCCGCATTGAGTCTTTCGATAAGTTCGGTCTTTTTATCCATTATAAAACCTCTCCTTATTTAAGCATTACCTGTCCGCCTGTTACGGGGATGGCCTGACCTATTTCATAAGTCTGTTCAACAATGTAGAAAATCGCTCTCGCAACGTCTACGGGCAGACAGCCTCTGTTCATCGGAACTTTCGCCATATAGAATTTTCTTACATCTTCAACACAAGTCGCGCCGGGAACTTTGCCTGCGTGCAGATACTGAACGAAAAGTCCTTTTTCGGGGTCGCTCCAAAGCGGACCGTCGAGGTAGTTGCCGGGGCAAACCGCATTGACTTTGATGTTGTAGGGGCAAAGTTCAAGCGCATAACTCTGGGTAAGACCTATGCCTCCGAATTTGCTGCCCGCATACGCAAAGTTCTTGTTCGAACCTTCAAGTCCCGATTTGGAGTTGACCTGAACTATATCCATCATGTAGTCGGGGGAGATTCTGTGCTGGATCTTCATTATGTTGCTTGCGTATTTTGTGCAGAGGAAGAAGCCCGTGTAGTTTACGGCGGTAACAAGTTCGAATGTCTTTTGCGTCATTTCTTCAAGCGAACCTGCTTTTGCGATACCTGCGTTTGAAACAAACAGGTCAAGTCCGCCGTATTCAAGAACTGTCTTGTTTACAAGGTTCTTGACAGACGCTTCGTCCGCAACATTAACGGCAACGGCAAGCGAACGTCCCGCGCCGTATTCAGCCGTGATTTCATCCGCAAATGCCTGCGCTCCTTGAAGGTTCATGTCGGCAACAACGATTATTGCGCCCTCTTTGAGCATTTCCTGCGCAATACCTTTGCCGAAGCCCTGCGCAGAGCCCGTAACTATCGAAATCTTGCCTGAAAGGCGCTGACCTGCGCCCGCAGCAAGGGAAACCTTTGCTCTGTAAGACTCAACTTCCCAGTTAACGATGAAATCAACTTTGTCCTGCGTCATCGGAAGTTCGCCGCCGAAAGACTGCGAATATTCGGCGATTTTGAGCGCGTCGGTGAATACAACCGCTGCGGTGTCAGCCTCTTTTTTGTTTTTGCCGCAGGCAAACATGCCGAGACATTCAACGAATACGATTTTCGGCATAAAGCCTTTTTCTGCGGTGAAAGCGTTGAACAGCGCAACAATTTTCTCTTCATCCGCATCTGCGGGAATCCAAAGCGGATTTGCTTTGCAGTATACTATATGGTCGGGTGTAAAACTATTTTCGATTGCCGCAAAAGCGTCTTTTGAAGCCGCAAATTTTGCAGTTTCTTTATTAGCGACGAATTTGACGGATGCTGCTTCGTTCTTGCCGTAAAGCATACGGAGAACGGGCGCAATGCTTACCGCTTTGTCCTCTTCGAACTCAACCTCGTCAAAGCAGGGAACGGTTGTTGCCTTTTCTCTGAGAGCGTTCATAACATCCGCAACGAGTTTGTCAAGTTCTTCTTCCGTATCAGCCGCGAAGAATACGCCGTGATTTTGCAGGAAGAGCAGGGAAGCGGGCTTGCCGTTTTCCTTTTCATACCTGTCCATAAGTTCTTTGCAAAGAAGCGCAAGAACAAAACCGGGGTTGGAAGAGGGAACCCATATTGCTTCGGGAAAGAGTTTCTTCATTTCAGCTTCCGCGCCCTTTGAACAGGTAAGACCGTTGATAAGAGCGGGGTGAACGTGAAGAATGAGTTTTTGCGGGAAAAGGTCGTGGAGCAGCGTTTCAACGCTCGGGCGTTTGTTTTCTTCGCCCTTGCAACGGCTGTCCATCATATCGGAAAGAACCTGCGCCTCACGCTCTTTGACGTCCGAAGAATATTTCTTCGTCCACATCGCTTCAAGCGCCGCTCTGTCCATTTTTACGAACTGGTCTTCTCTGATCGTCGCAAGAGAAGAACCCGAGCCTTTGATATAAAGAAATTCATCTGTCTTGAAAGAGGTGTTTCCGCCTCCGGCAAGAACGTAGTCTGCGTCCGCACCGTAACGGTGAGACATGGAAATAAGAGATTCCAACATACTGAATGCCTTTCTCGGAATATATCCGCTGTATATTATTTGATTTATAGACATTATAATATTTTTTCACGCGCAAAGCAGTATTTGCTTACCGCTTCCGTCTGTTTGCCCGCTATGCCGAGCATTCCGCGCGCCCAGCCGGGAAGAAATTCGTTGTATTTTATCTCGAATACGACAGATTTTTCGGGGAAGAGAGGCGTTGTTACCTTTTTTCTGAAAATATCAAAGTCGCTTGTCGAATACCGAACGTCAAGGTCGAACGTTATTCGAACGTCCTCAAAGGGAAGCACGAACGCAACGCGGTCATACTCGATTATGCACGACGGGCGGTAAAGTCCCTCCGAAAGTATCGAGAAAAATCTGACTGCGGTATCGTCTTTGTTCAGCAGGCAGGAAAAGTCGCCTGCCGCAATGCGGTAAAACTCGTCTTTCGAAATCTTGACCTTATCCTTGTATTCCCAAATGTCAAGTTTTCTCTTCATCTCGAAATGCGCCCAATCAAGGTCGTAACCGTAGTTTCTGATACGCATTTTCTTGCGGTCGTATGCACCAAGGTCTTTGTCAAAAAAGTCCTTGCAGCCTACGGAGTCAAAATAAAGACTGTTGATAAAATACGTCCCGTCCGCACCCGCGAACTTATCGTAATTCATATATCTTTCGCAGAGATTACGGCATTTGAGATAGTCGTAACGGTTTATCAGATATTTGAACTCGTGTCGGAACGTCTTTGTCGTTTTCGGCTTCGGTATAGGTCCTGTCAGATTATCGAGGAGTTTCGAAAACCCGTTCTCAGATCTCTTCATTGCTCGATACCAAGTTTACGGAAAGGATTCCGTCAAGGTCTGCTATTTTTTCAACCATAACATTGTCAGCGCCGTTGCGGAGATTCAACTCGTATATCGCTTCAACCGTGTCGTCGGATGTGTTTTTCATGCGCAGACGGAACTTTTTGCAATAATGATTAAGCGCTTTTGCCATAATATCGCTGTTGAATGCGGTGTTGTATCTGACAACGAGAAGATAGCTCTTTGAAGAGAATCCCGTAAGATTGAATACGACAACGCAAAGACCGATGAATACCGTGGAGATAAGCGCGACAAGATAAAGACCCGTGCCTGCGGCAAGCCCCGAAGCAACGCCCCAGAAGATGAAAGAAATATCTCTCGAATCTTTGACCGCATTTCTGAAACGGATTATGGAAAGCGCGCCGACCATTCCGAGGGAAAGCGCAAGGTTTGAGTTGATTATCATCATGATGACTGCGGTAACGACCGTTGTTATAACTATCGTTCCGCCGAAATTGCGGTTGAATGTTACGCCGTTGAACGTAAACTTGTAGATGAAGTAGATGAACAGCGAAACCGCAAGAGCGATGAGAAGTCTGATGATGATGTCGGAAATGGAAATTGCCGAAGAACTCTGGAAGAGTTGCGACAGAAATCCGGAACCCGCAAGGGCGGTAAGGTTTGAAATCATTTTTTTATTCCTCCGTTTTATCAGTTCCAGAGTTTTCGTCTGGGTGAATTGATTTTTGTTTCAGAAAGATTTTCAACGTGGTCGGACGCGATGCCCGCACCTCTGACAACGCAAGAAAGCGCGTCTTCCGCGGTATAGACGTGAATGCCTATCTTTGACGAGAGCAGCCTGTCAAATCCGTAGAGCAGGCTTCCGCCGCCCGTCATAAGTATTCCGTCCGTTGATATATCCGCAATGAGTTCCGGCGGCGTCTTTGAAAGCACGTCGTGAACCGCTTCTACCACCGTATTCGCCGCAGGTGTCAACGCCTGCATGACATTGTCCGAAGATATGGTGAATTCTTTCGGAAGCCCCGTTGCCATATTGCGTCCTCTGACGGTCATTGTCAGCCGCTCCGCACGCGGGGAAACGCAGCCTATTTTGATTTTTATGTCTTCCGCAGTTCGTTCTCCTATTATGCAGGAAAACTCCTTGCGGACGTATTTGACTATCTCTTCATCGAACTTGTTGCCGCCGCATTTTACGGATTCGGAAACAACGATGTCGTTTAAGCATATAACCGCAATGTCAACGGTGCCGCCGCCGATGTCTATAACCATTATTCCTCGCGGTCTGCCTATGTCAAGCCCCGCGCCGAGCGCCGCCGCCATCGGTTCTTCTATCAGTTCGATATTTTTCGCGCCCGCATTCGTAACGGCTTGTCTTACCGCACGTTCCTCAACCTCGTTTATTCTTGACGGAACGCATACGACCGCGTTTGGCGGAAAAATTGAATTTCCGTTTGCTTTTCGGATAAAGTATCGCAGCATTTGTTCGGTGCTGTCGTAATCCGAGATTATGCCGTCGCGCATCGGGTGAACAGCCGCAATATTTTTCGGCGTTCTGCCGAGCATCTCCTGCGCTTCAAATCCGACTTTCAATATCTTCATCGTCTTTTTGTCTATTGCGACGACCGCAGGCTCACGCAGCACAATGCCTTTTCCTCTGACGTATATCAGCACAGAAGACGTGCCGAGGTCAATTCCCATATTTTTTCTGAACATCGGCGTCCTCCTATTCTTCTATCGTTATATAAGGTTTGTTCGTCAATCCCGCATTAAGGAAGACATATTCTCCGCTGTCTCCGCGCAGGAAATCGTCGGGACCTACAACATCGACTTTTCTCGCTATCCCGTGCAGGGGGCCGAACATATTGCGGCGTGTCAGATAAACCGTCAGGTCAAGCGTTCCGTCGTTTTTAAGTTCGTCCGTCACGTCGCAGGTGTACGGAGGAAACGCAACCGTTTTGTTCCCGACGGTGCAGCAGGCAACATTTTCTTCATCTGCAAGATGCAGTATCGCTCTTTGTCCGTCTTTCGGAAACTTTGCAAAATGAAGTTTGTACTTCATTGAACCGCCGTAGAACGGAAGCCCCTGCGCCGCGGCATTGCCGAAACCGAGTTTTTCTCTTTTTGAGATTTTTCCCGAAATGTCGGCGGCAAAGTTTCCAAGCAGATATATCGCTTCGAAGTTTGAATCTTCTCTGAACTGCGTTCTGAAAGATATTTCGTTCTTTCCGTTTTGTATCAGATCGGAAATATCGAATCTGTTGAAGCACTTGTCGATATAAATTCCGTCAATAGGCTTTTTGTCAATAGCTTTGCTGTTTATTTTGATGTCGAATTTCTCAGGCTCTTCACAGCAGAGAACGACTTTTTCGTTATATCCGTCGTTTTCGAATTCAAATACCGTTTCGATCTCGGCTTTTGTCTGCAATTTGCGCTGTGCCGTATACCACGGCTGATCCATCATGCCGCCGCGCGGTTCAAGTCCGAACTCCGCACGCAGACAACGGTCTATAAGCAGTATCTCTTTCTTTTCGGAAAATTCTCCGTCGTTTATTCTGAACTTTGCGTAATCAAGAACAAGTACATTCGGCTCATCTGTCGAAATTTCCGTTTCATCGTCCGCAGAAACGTTTTCAATCACTTTTCTTTGCGGCAGAGGTTCAACGTCAAGTGTTTCTTCATACGGTATTACAAGCAGTATAAGCTGTCCCGCTTCAAAATCCGTCGTATATTTCCCGTTATTGCAGTCAACGCTGAATATTTCCCCGGAAACGGTGTCCCAAAGTTGCAGTGAAACATCTTTTCCGAAATCTGTCGTTACTCCTTTAACCGAATTATCGGGGTCGGTATTGAGCAGGAAACAGTATTTGTTTTCTTCGTCCTTGTAAGTCTGAATGATTATTTTATCGGACGAAACAAGGATTTTGTCGTGCAGTTCTGCGAGGTTTTCTATTTCGGTCTTTTCGCATACATCGGCAAAAGTTTTTGCGGCGTCGGATTCCTCCGCGTCGACAAGTATCGGCGTTATTCCCGCAAAGATTATTTCGCCGCCGCTTGCCTTGAACTGATTCAACACTTCGAGCGTGGAACTGCGTATCGTGAGCATGCTCGGAACGATAACTCTCTTGTAATCGGCTTTTCCTATTACCAATTTTCCGTCTTCAACGCTTCCGAGTCTCGAAAGCATTTCTTCGTCCGCGAAATCAAAATCGACATGCGCTTTAAGCAGGGTATTGTAAAGTTTGTCGAAATCGTCGTCATACGGCTTGATTTTTTCCGATACGTTCATCATGCCGTCTGCCCAGCCCGCATATATCTGCGCCCAAAGGCTTTCAACGGGCATTATAACGGCTGTCCTGCAAACTCTGTCCGTCGTTCCCGTAATTTCACCGATTCGGGTATAATGGTCTTCAAGATACGAATATGCTTTATACCATGCAGACTGATGCAGAATGCTGGCGGGGTAGTCTCTTTTCGCTTCTCCCTGCATGGTATACCATGAAAGGTGGGGACAACGCAGATTGATTCCCATTATCGCCTGCCAATCGCCTATACCTTTATAATCGGAAAAGCGCATCTGCCAACCTGTGCATCCGTTCAGTTCGGACATCAGGTGTTTTTTGCCCGTCTGCCTTGCAACGGACGCAAGTTGCTTGACTATGCAATATGCGTAGTTGTGATTACAGAGAGTGTCAACTCCGGGAACGTCCATGTGTTCGTAACAGCGCATGACCGAACCGTTTGTGCTGACCTGATACGAAAGCCTGTCCTCATGAAGCATATGCCCCGTGAAAAGCAGGTCGTGGTCTTTGCACCAGTTATGATACGGTTTCATAAAATTCTTTATGAAAAGTTCCGTAAGCAATTCTGTATACTGCCATTTGACTTTTGCGTAATATTTCCCGTCTTTTCTTAAAAACAGTTCGGGGAGTTTATCTTTCAAATCATATCCGAACGTTTTTTTGAAGCAGTCAAACAGATCGTCCGTATACGGCGCAAGCATTGCGGGTTCTCTGTTCGGGACGGAAAATCCCGTCATCAGCGCACCTCTGTGAGGTTCGTCCGTAAAAATTCCCTGTATGCTTTTGCCTATGCGCTTTCCGCACTTTTTTGCGTACTGTTCATGCGTTATTTCTATAAAATGTTCTGTCGCTTCACGGCTCAATGTATCGAGATATGCGCTCTCGTTATAAGTCGGCGTCGGAACCATATATTCCTGTGTGAAATATATAATGTCTTTTGTCGGCAGGGAAGCGATGTCCGTATGTTTTGATATTTGCACTTCGCCCGAAAAATTTATTCCGTCAACGTCCGCCGCAAATGCGCATATAATATCGTCCGACCATTCGAACAGGTCTTTCATCACGATATTGCAGCGCAGATATTGCATTCTGTATTTTTTCTCTTTTGTTGCTATGCCGCCCGCGGAACCGCTCGGCCATCTGTCCTCGTCGTAAAGCCACGATTCCATATCTTCTTTTTCCGCCGCGTCGGCGCAGGCGTTTATATCGTCGAACCATTCATCGGACAAATATTCCGTCGCAAGTCCGGTTCTCGAATGCATAAAAAAGCCTCCGAAGCCCATTTCCTTCATAACTTCGGTCTGCCTTATCAATTCTTCTTTGTTGAGTTTTCCGTTCCAAGCCCAGAACGGCTTTGCTCCGTATTTTCTTCTGTCGGGTTTTCCGAACATCCGAAAACCTCCTTCCGCATACGCGGTTATTCAATATAATATATAATAGCATATATTACAAGAATTTACAATACCCAACAACGTAAAAACTCTGTTATGAATGTTAACATTTTTCGGAATAGGCAAGTTTTGCGCTGTATTGCTCCGTGTTTTTCCGATTTGTTTTTTTTTGTGCAGTTTGACAACAAAAAACCGAAATCAACAAAAATGTATAAATTCTTTTCGGATAAGGCATTGATGTTTTATACAAAAATTTTGATAAGTGTTTGATAACCGCAAATTATTCGATTATATCAACAATAATTCATCGTTGAAAACTTGCTGTGAATTTCAAACGTTTTGTTACGAAAATGTGTACTGTCAGTAATCCGCCTGTTAATAAGCGAAAAAAATCCCCATGTTTTCATAAATGCAAAAAAATGAATAAAAACCTTTCCCAAAACAAAAAATGAATAAATTTGATAGTATGCTCCGATTTGGTGGAAAACCCTGTTGAAAGTGTGAAAAAGTCGATGATTTTAATGCGTTTCGGTTTTTCAAAGACAGTTATCAACAATTTTTGATGTTTTGAAAATCCCATAACCACGCTGTCAAGTCTTTTTTAATGATTTCTTCTATTGTTCAAAATGAATAAAAGTTCAATATTATAAAATTGATAGCGTTTGCAGTTTTTAACATTACGATAAAAAAAGTGTTCAAAAACATATTGACAAAGATTTTACTTGATATTTACATGATTTTTGATTGTTCACATTATTTATCACGCACGGCGAAAGATGTGAGAAAAGCCGAAAAACGGGGAAAAGTGAAAGTCCCTGAAACGGCAATGAAAAGTTTGTCGAAAATGACGGCTGAAAATGCGCTTTTGAAAATTGTGGAAAGTCGTTACTTTTCCTCATTGAAAGAAAGTTCTGTATTCGATAAAGAAGGAAATAACGGGAAAACAGTGTATTTCCCATCATGTCGGGAAAGATGAAAAGACTGTCGAAAAATGATATTGAAATCGAATAATATACTGCTCAGACCTGTAACCGTACGGAATGTTTTCAAAAACAGATTCGCGGCGACGTATTATATACGTCGCCGCGAATCTGTTATTATGTTTATTTCCCGGGGAAGCAATGCACCTGAACGGTTTTGCCGCCTACGGTTATGCTGTAATCGTTTCTCTTTGCTGCGGTGTTGACACTAACTGTCAACTGCGCGTGCCCATTAGAAACATTTACGGACTGTCCCGCTATGGTAACGGTCGAAGTCGTTGCGCCGTAAACATGAATGGTTCTTGTTGCGGCATTTCCCGTTTCGCTGATGTAGTAAATGAATCCCACATCTTCCGCAATCTTTTCCGCAAGGTCGTTGCGAACATATGCGAAAACGGAAGTATCTTTGAGCCAATCCGTTGTGCTGTTGTACATAACGGTCGTGAACATCTGCGTTGCATCGTCGGTTGAAACATTCGTTCCGAGTTTTGCGTTCAATGCCTTGATTTTTTCGGAATAGAGCCAGAGGTATTCGTAGTCTTCCATACCGTCGCGGAGCGCTTCAAGTCTGAGTGTCGGAACGGGTACGTTTTCATCTATTATGCCGTCACCGTTAAGTCCTATCATGATGATATAGTTGTCGCCTGCGGGGTCGGAGTTCGCGGTATTGCCCGTGTCGTCTCCGAGCAGGTGAGCATAGGGGTTCACCCATTCGTTGGCGTCCGTATGCGTGGAGTTTGTTGCTCTGTAATGTCTTGTTGCGGAATAGCAGAAGAATCCGTCAATGTGGTCGCCGAATCCGAGCCATGTTATAAGTCTCGGAGCGATAAGGTGCGAGTCTATGTGTGTGGTCAATGCGGGGTAAACGGGCCAGTTGCAGGTGTAATACCACATCTCCTGACCTCTTGCGTGTGCAGCATCCGCATCCGCTTTTGTGATGTAGGAGGGTTTTACGCACCATACATCCGGTATGCTCAAAGTATTTGTGTCCGTCGGAAGGTATGTGTCATAGGTAATGATAGATTTCATTCCCTGACCCTCTTCTCGGACAAGAGTTGCAAGGTCGGGTATTCTTGTTGTGTTTACCCAGTCTGCGCCCTCCTGGTATACGGGCTCATCTGCAATTATCGAATAGAGTTTGCCGGGAAGTTCCGTATTCAGATACGAAAGCATTTCTCTGAATTTGGAAGTGAAACGGTATGTTCCGTTGTCGTTGTAACGTCTCATACCCGCAATGTCGAGCATAACGGTGTTGATGAGATCCGATTGCGCATGACCGATAACAGCTTTTGTTGCGTCAAGCGTAACGAGCTTGTTTTTGTCTTCATTCCACGAAAGATCCGCTTCGATTGTCGGCAGATATGTGGAATTCAGTCTGTACTGTTTAAGAAATTCGTAATACTGTTCTCTCTGTCCGTCGTAATCGGTTAATTGATAAAGTGCATACGAATTTTTGAAATGCGATTCTTCGGGGATAGCAAAGTCGTATACTTTTACATTGAGCGGAATATAAAACTCACCGTCTCCCGTTGTCACAGTGATTTTGCCCGTATAGTTTCCCGCTGCGGTGTTTTTGCCTGCGGTAAGAGTAAACCAATAGCCTTGGTTTTTGCCCTTTGCAACAGGGAATCCCGACGAATAATGTGCCTTATCGTATTTTATCTCAATAAGAGCGTCGGGGTAGTATGCGTTCGGATAGCCGGTATATGTATAGTAGTGAACATCAACATACATATAATGCTGTCTGTAAACGGTTATTGCAGAGGCCGGAATAGTGTTTCCGTTGCCGTCCGTCAGGTCGCTGACCGTGATGTCACGCACCGTAAATGCCTTTGTTGCATTGTTAAGAATGAATTGTCCTCCCTCGGATTCATTCGAAGCAAGCGACATATCTATACGTTTGATGGGCGCTTCCGCATTATATGCTCTGTCCTGATAGACCTTTGTTGTGTTGTCAACCGCAACGGCTTTTGTCAATCCGTTCGCGTCAGTTATATTGAACGTCTTTGTTACGCCGTTCACGGTTGAACCGTCGGGCGTTATCCAGTACGGTGTTACGCTGAATTCAGATACGAAAAATTCGGTCGGAATATTTCCGATAACAAAAGTCATAAAATATTTTGATTCGGAACTGAACGCCGTCGGCTGATATGTCAGAACCGTTTGACCGTTTTTCGCTGTTATGCTGCTGTAAACGGTGCTTGTGTTTACATTTATTTCATTACCGTTGTTAAGTGCTATTCTGAATCCGACAGATCGGTAATCCTTTCCGTCAACCGTAGTCACAAAGCGCAAATTCGTTTTTTCGCTTGCGCCCGTAAAGCCCGCGTCGCACTGAACGCGAACGGTAAGAACGTTTTCGTCAACGAATTTTGCATAAGCATCACCCGAGTCGAGAAGATAGGGTGTAGAGAAAGTTTCGTCCGTGTACCAGCCCGCAAAAACGGAATTTGCTTTAAGCGGAGTTTTTCCTTCCGGTTTATAGTCGGAAACTTCGTATTTTCCGTCATTCGGAAGCATAGCCTGCAATGCCGTTCTAAAAGCTTCAAAGCGTTGTTTCTGCGCTTCGTATCTGCTTGTGTCCGCACTAACGAACGCTTTGTCGTAATGACAATTTCTTGCGTATTCGCCGAGCGCGTTGATCGCTGCCTGATACAGATCTGGATGATATACCGTCTGCGAATCTGCGGTGACATACATAAAGTAGTTTGCTCTTGTGTTGATGAGTTTTACGGAAGAATCGACCGTGCTGTTCCACAATTCATATGCAAGTTGCTTTCCGCCGTCAAACATATAGAAAGCCCTGCCGAATACAGAGTCCGCATATGCGGTCAAAGTCTGTCCCGTCGAAGTTTTTACGGAGTCATAGTTCGGAGATGCTCCGTCCGCTATTTCGCCATAGGTCGATTTGGCGCTGTCAAGCGTTGCTTTCAGTATGGCATAAGGCGTTCCGTCCGCACGCATCGAATCATAATCCGAAGTGCTCGGAATGGATTTCAGCACATTTTGCCATCCCGTCCATCCATGTCCCGTAATCGGCACGGTGCTTTGAAACGGATATGACGCGGGTGTGGCGCTTGCGGAAAGTGCAAAACCGGCAATCAACGACATCGCGAGAACCGTGACAAGAAGCATGGATAAAAATCTTTTTTTCATTGCCCAACCTCCAATGATGTTTTTATAATTCTATTATATATCATAAAATATATTAAGTCAACATCTGTTTTACAGAAAAGCGTAAAATCGTTCGGGAATTGTTTCTCTTTAAGTTGAAAAAAGCCGTCAATCGACGGCTTTTTTGTATACGATGCCGTAAAGCATCTTTTTTATGTTTTCAAACTCTTCTTCGGAAAGCGCGCCGCCCGTAGCCATTATGCGAAGCTCGATTTCTTTTCCCGAAAGAGCGGGTTGGATATATTCGAAATCATTGAACGTGAATCCGAGTTTTTCATAAAAAGCCACTCGTTTTTTTGAAATTTCGTCTCGCGGAGGTTCAACTTCAAGCACATATCTTTCCGCCGGGTGTTCTTTCATATAGTCTTTTATTATCTTGCTTCCGTAACCGAGCCCTCTGTGCTTTTGCGCTACGGCAAGATGTTCCACATAGTTGAACCCGTCAAGATCCCAAACGCTGATAAAACCGATGACATCCGTAAAGTTTTCTAAAACAGCCATATCGAAGCAGGGGAGAGAAAACAGTCTTTTTTGATCTTCAAAAGTTCGCAACTCGTCTTTGGGGAAAGATTTCTGCATAAGTCCGTAAACTTTTCCGAGCATTTTTTCCGACATGCTTTTATTTAGATATTTCATTGTTCGAACCTTCTTTCTCACGTATTTTGCGTATAGATCTTTTCTTTTTTCCCGCGTTATATTTAACGACTGTTTCAGTTTCCAATCTTCGATTTTTGCGGTGTTTCCGCTCGTTAAAACCTCGGGAACTTCGAGCCCTCTGTAAACGGGCGGTCTTGTGTACTGCGGATATTCGAGAAGTCCTCCGTATATGGATTCGTCTTCAAAACAAACATCGTCCGACAAAACTCCTTTGACCATGCGTGCAACGGTGTCCGTCAATATCATTGCGGGCAGTTCCCCGCCTGTTAAAACATAGTCTCCGACGGAGATCTCCTCGTCGACAACAAGATCTATCGCTCTTTGGTCAACGCCCTCGTAATGTCCGCAGAGAATGGTAAGGGAATCGTATTTCAGCAGTTTTTTTGCCATTGACTGCGTCAGTTTTTTGCCTTTCGGCGACATATATACCGTGTGCGTCGTCGGATATTTTTCTTTTATAGCGTCAAAACACCTGCATATCGGCTCTGCCTGCATAAGCATACCCTGACCGCCGCCGTATGCGTAGTCGTCAACTCTGTTGTGTTTGTCAAGCGTATAATCCCGTATATCGAAGCAGTTAACTTCTATAACGCCTTTTTTTCTTGCTCTGCCTATAATGCTTGAACTCAAAAACGCATCGACCTCGGCAGGGAAGATAGTCATTATGTTAAATGTCATATTATATATCAAACAATCCCGGAAGCGGGCGAATTTTCATCGTTTTCGTTTTTATATCCGTGCTAACTATGCAATCCTTTATTGCGGGAACAAGTCTTGTCTTTCCCTCGCCGTCTACGACTTCGTAAACGTCGTTTGCTCCCGTCATCAGCACGTCTTTTATTTTTCCGTAATCTTGGTTCGTGTCCGCGTCGATAACTTGAAGCCCGATAAGGTCTTCTATAAAAAATTCCGTCTCTTCGAGTTCGAAATCCTCTTTGTCGGCGTAAAGAATTTTATTTTTCAGCGCTGTTGCCTCGTCCATATTTGTTATCTCGCAGAGTTTGAGCAGTACGGAACCCTTGTGAATTCGCGTCTTTTCAACCTCATACGGTTTTCCGTCTATATAAAAAGTCTCTATTCCGAGCATATCTTCGGGACTTCTCGCCCAGGAGATAACTTTCAACTCCCCGTGTATGCCGTGGGTGTTGACTATCTTGCCCGCCTGAATAAGTTCCATATTGTCTCCTTTGAAAAAAGCGCACCGCGGTTTATCTTTTCAAGATAAAAGCCCGCCGTGCGCCCTCTGTTTTTCGTGTTTTTTTGATCTGTTTCGGAAACGGTGCTTTGTTGCTTTTGTTCCTGTCAGATAATATCGATGTTTATGCGCTGTCCCTCTTTCGCGGCTGCTGCCTTGACGATGGCTCTGAGCGCCTTTGCGACACGTCCCTGTCTGCCGATAACGAAGCCTTTGTCCTCGTCCGCAACTTTCAGGTTATAAACGGTCGCGCCCTCGCGTGTTCCGCCGTCTTCAACGGTCACTTCATCGGGCTTGGACACGATATTTTTCACGATGTAAAGAATAAGTTCTTCCATTCCGCCGAAAATCCTTTCCGATTAAAGAATGTTATTCTTTTTGAGAATGGCCTTTACGGTGTCGGTCGGTTGAGCGCCTTTTTTAAGCCACTCGGAAGCCTTGTCTGCGTCGATGACAACTGTCGAAGGCTTGGTCATGGGATCGTAAGTTCCGATCTCCTCGATAAATCTTCCGTCTCTGGGATAACGGGAGTCCGCTACAACTATACGGTAGTACGGATTCTTGTGAGCACCCATTCTGCGAAGTCTGATTTTTACCATTATTGTTCACTCCTCTCTAAGTGTTTCGTCTTCATATTTATATATCATCCGTCTTGCGGCAGATATCTTTATTTTCTCTTCTTTTTCTTTTTGCGCATCATCGGATTTTTTCCGCCGAAACGCTTCATCATCTCTTTTGCCTGATCAAAGCCTTTGAGAAGTTTGTTTATTTCTTCAACCGAACGTCCGCTTCCCGCCGCTATTCTGCGCTTTCTTGAAGCGTTAAGAATTTCGGGACGTGTTCTCTCTTTCATTGTCATCGAATGGATTATCGCTTCAACGTGCGCTATCTGTTTTTCGTCGATGTCAACGTCTTTGAGTTTCGATTGATCGACGCCCGGTATCATTCCGAGCAATTTGTCGATGGGACCCATATTTTTGACCTGCTGCATATTTTCGAGATAATCGTTCAGGTCAAATTTGTTTTTGAGCATCTTTTCTTGGAGTTCTTCCGCCTTTTTCTCGTCAAAAGCCTGTTCGGCTTTTTCGATAAGCGAAAGCATATCTCCCATTCCCAATATACGCGACGCCATTCGGTCGGGGTGGAAAGGTTCGAGGTCTCCCGCTTTTTCTCCCGTTCCCATAAATTTTATGGGTTTGCCCGTGACGTGTTTTACGGAAAGTGCCGCACCGCCGCGGGTGTCGCCGTCGGTCTTTGTAAGAATGACGCCCGTTATGTCAAGCGCTTCGTCAAAACTTTTTGCCACCGTTACGGCATCCTGACCCGTCATTGCGTCAACCGTCAGCAATATCTCGTTCGGTTCGACTGCGGCTTTGATGTTCTTCAACTCGTCCATAAGAACTTCGTCTATGTGAAGACGACCAGCCGTGTCGAGGAAAACAATATCGTTGCCGTGGTCTTTTGCATGAGCAACCGCTCTTTTTGCTATATCAACGGGATTTGTACCCTCAGGTTGAGTAAAAACGGGAATCCCGAGTTTTTCACCGAGAACCTGCAACTGCAATATTGCCGCGGGTCTGTAAATGTCGCAGGCAACGAGCAGGGGACGTTTGCCGAGATTTTTGAAGTAAAGCGCAAGTTTTGCGCAATGCGTGGTTTTGCCCGCGCCTTGAAGACCGCAGAGCATAACGACCGTCGGACCTTTTGACGCAAACTTCACTTTGTCGTTTTTCGAGCCCATGAACTCGGTCAGTTCCGCATTTACTATTTTAATGACCTGCTGCGCGGGGGTAAGACTTTCGAGAACTTCCGTTCCCGTCGCTTTTTCGCTGACCGCCGCGATGAAGTCCTTGACGACCATGTAGTTGACGTCGGCGGCGAGCAATGCGAGTTTTATCTCACGCATAACCTTTTTTACGTCGTCTTCGGTCAATTTTCCTTTTGAGCGCAGATTTTTGAATATATTTCCGAGTTTTTCGGAAAGGCTGTCAAATGCCATTTTATTCCTCCGCTTATAACGGTTGATTTGCTATTTCTCCGAGCCTGCTTTTTGCGGCATCGGAAAGGGTTTCTTCTTCAATAAATTTTTCAAGCCGCTCTTTGAGCCGCTCCGTTTTCTCTACGATTCCGAGTTTTTCCTCATACTCAACAAGTGTCCGAATGCCTTGCCACAGGTTTTCTCGAACGCCCTGTCGTGAAATGTTCTTTAATTCGGAAATTTCCGAAAGCGAGAGATCGTCCTGAAAATAGAGTTCCAGCGTATCTCTCTGTTTTTCCGTCAACAGCGAACCGTAACGGTCAAGCATAAGCATTATACGGAAACGTTCTTTTTCAGAAGAAATATCAATATCCGACATCGTATTTCCGCTTTCTCTGTAAATGTTTTTACCTTTACAGCGGATATGATACCATACAAAATCCGTTTTGTCAATAGAAAAACCCTGATTTTACATTTATTTAACACATTTTTCTCTCTTCGACATACAATGATACTGAACATAAATTTTTATGTCAAACGAATTTTTGGAGGTTGAATTTATGGCTGAAAAAAATGCCGCCTGCGCAAGACGGGATCTGCGCGAAAGTGTTTGCATAAACGTTGACAGGGTATATGACTGTTGCAAGGACAGAGACTGCATAACCGATGCCCGCGTTTATGTTTCCGACGCAAACCAGCAGATAATCGACCGCGCTGTCAATGTAAAAGCGATGACCGCGGAAGTTCTCTGGACGTACATCGATGTTGAGGCGCTGCCTTTCAACAGAGGGTTTTATACCGTTGATATCAAAATATTCTTCCGTATAGGACTTGACGTTTTCGCAAACGTCGGAAGACCGCAGAGAGTATACGGTCTTTCCACCTTTGACAAAAAGGTTATTCTTTACGGCAGCGAAGGCAACGTCAAAACATACTCTTCCTCGTATGTTCCGTCCGCGCCCGACACCGACCTCGGCTCAAAAACAAATGCGCCGAAAGCGACCGTCGAACTTGTCGAACCCATCGCGCTTGCCGCTAAACTTGTTGACAGCTGCACGCGCTGCGGCTGCGGCGATACGGATCTTTCCGCCGTTCCCGCCTGCATTTGTCGGTGTTTTGAAGAATGTCTTTGCGACAACACTTCGGGCAACAGGGTTTACGTTTCGCTCGGACTTTTCTCCATTGTCCGCCTGATGAGAGAAGTTCAGATACTCGTTCCGTCTTACGATTTCTGCATCCCCGAAAAAGAATGTCAGGGCCCGAGCGAAGAAGACCCGTGCAGTCTGTTTTACAGAATGGATTTCCCCGTTGATGAATTTTTTCCGTCGAGAATAACGGACGCGGGCGAGGGGTGCGAATGTTCGACTCCCGCAGGCGTTGCCGCAATTCGCGAAGAAGCGGAACGGAAAAATATGACCCGCAACTGCGGTTGCAGACAATAATGTAAACAATATTTGATTTTCGGGTCGCGGGACGCTCCTCCCCGCGGCTCGTTTTTTTGACGTTTGTTTGCGCATTCGGCTGAATACGGGCAGATAAAAACCTATTGCGTCGCTTTCTTTATTTTTCGTCTCTTACGCTTCAACATTCTTTTCGCTCCGAAAAAAGTATAATGCTTTTCGGAAGGATGTGTTTTATATGAAAACAGGAATAAGGGACAGGCTCCCGTTTTCGGTCAAGACCTTGCCGTCATTTCTTGCAAGATCCGTTTTGCGTTTTATAGTCGGTTTTGTCTTTTCGAATGCCGTCGTATCGGGTTCTTTTGCTCCGTTCGGTGTCGCCGCCGCCGTCAGCGGTGATATTTTTACTCTTATCGGCTGCATTGTCGGACATATTTTTGCGGGTTGTGACGTTACAAGAAGCATTATTGCCGTTTGCGTCGCTTTTGTTGCAAGAAAACTTCTGAAACCCGTTTTGTCCGTAAAAAGCGGCGTGCAATGCGTTATGTGCTCGCTGTGGGCGATGATTGTTTCAGGCGTTTTCGGGCTTTTCACAGGCAGTCACGATGTCAGAGAAAACATCTTTTTTGTTCTCGGCGGACTTCTCGGCAGCGTTGTTTCGTATTATGTATGTTATGCTTTTGAAACCGTGTCGGGCAAACCGACGGTCGGAGCAAATCTTCGTTTTTTCAGCGCGGTTCTTTCATTTTCGGTGTTCTGCGTCGGAATGCTCCGTCTCGGAAATGCCGCATATTATGCCGTTATAATTTTGACCGTGGCTCTGCTTTGCCGTATTCTTCGTCGCGGCGGAATTTTTCTTGCTTCCACCGCCGCAATGACGGTTGCTCTTGTCTTTTGTCTGCGAAAGCCCGAAGACCTGTGGCTTGCGGGGGTAATAGTCGTGGGTACGCTTGCGGGCTGTATTCTTCGTTCCGTCAGCGATTTTGCCGTTATTCTCGGCTTTGCGCTTGCAAATGTTCTTGTTTACATATACGGCGGCGGGGGACACGACCTTATCCGAACCCTTATCTCAATAGGTTCTGCGGGCGTTATCTCTTGGCTTATTCCTCAAAAAGTCGAAGACAGATTCGCCCTCTTGCTTCTGCCAAAACGCTCCGACGGAAAACAAAAACTTATTTTTAAGCCGAAAAAATATACCGCCGAAACGGCGCTCGGAAAACGCATCCGAAACGGCGCCGACGACGAGATAGTTGAACGAGTCTGCTCAAAATGCAAAAAAAGAATACTTTGTTGGGTAAAAAATTATGACGACACGGTGCGTTCTCTCGGAATGCTGCGCGCAAATTGCGATGTTCCGGAAGTCTTAACGGAAAGCGCGCTCGAAAGAGTTTGCCCCAATATCGACCTGTTTCTTCGAAATTTCCGCACAGACGGACAAGTTATTTCAAACGGGATATTTCTCGATGTCGTCCGAGTTTGTCGCAGTAAGGACGGGCAGACCGAATGCGGTGACACAAACTGCGGTTTTGATTGCGGAAAAAATAAATATGCACTTTGTATCGTTGACGGTATGGGCACGGGAAAACCTGCCGCAGAGCAGAGCAAACGCGTTTCGGCAACCGTTCGGACAATGATAAGCCGAGGTGTGCCCAAAACCGATATTATGGATATGGTAAACACCGCGCTGTATAACGGAAAAGAAGATTCCGTTCTTTCTTTTGACATGTCGATAGTCGATTTGGACTCCGCTCAATGTGAAATGCTCAAAGCTGACGCAAGCCCGACCTTTATCTGTCGCGGAGGAAACGTTTACTGTGTCGGACGGCGTTCATTGCCTCTCGGCGCAGACGAAACACCAGATTCTTTTTCTTCGACCTGTACACTTTTTGACGGAGATATCCTCGTTATGGTTTCGGATGGCTTTTTCGGTGACAGTGAAGATTTTTGTATGAATATCCTGCGCAAATGCGTTTCAGAAAAAAGCGACCCGCTCGGCTTTGCCGCCGCGCTTATAGATACCGCGGTCAATTCGGGACTTGCGGACGGCGATGACCTGACGGTAATTGTCGCAAGAGTGAATGCACGGAAAAATCCGACCGAAAAAAACGAAGAAAACTGATTTCAAAAAAAATTTGATATACAGTAAAACGGCGCCGAGATTGGTGCCGTTAGTTTTCGCTTATGCTTGTGTTCTGTCCAAATACGGATTTTTATTGGATACCAAGCGGTCCGCGGCAATGGAAAAGTGAAGAAAAGCGGAAAAATATGGGAAATATTCATTTATGTTGCATTTTATTACATATATATGCTTGACAATGGAACAGAATGGGAGTATAATTGTATACAGAAATACTTGAATGTGCGAGTTCTGCGATTTCGCTATGTCCGCATTCAAAAGGGAGGATAATACAATGCTTGAAATTTCGGGAAAAACAAACCTGCTCGAACAGAAGAGTTACAAATATTCTCTTCAAGATATTCCCGACCCGAACCTTTACAGAGACATCTATCCTTATGAGGCTGTGCCGAAGATAGCGTTCAACCACCGCCGTGTGCCTATGGGTATGCCTGAGGAAATATGGATAACCGACACATCTCTGCGTGACGGACAGCAGTCGGTCGAGCCTTATACGGTAGACCAGATAGTTCAACTTTACAAGTTGATGTCAAAACTCGGCGGTCCTTACGGCATAATCCGTCAGACGGAGTTTTTCATATACAGCAAAAAGGATAGGGAAGCCGTTGAAAAATGTATGGAACTCGGTCTTCGCTTTCCCGAAATCACGACTTGGATAAGGGCGACGAAAAACGACTTCAAACTTGTCCGTGATATGGGTATACGCGAAACGGGAATACTTGTAAGTTGCTCCGATTATCATATATTCAAAAAAATGAAGATGACGCGCAAACAGTGCATGGATTATTACCTTGCGACAGTTGCGGAGGCTTTTGAAGCGGGCGTTATGCCGCGTTGTCACCTTGAAGACATAACCCGCGCCGACTTTTACGGTTTTGTTGTTCCGTTTGTAAACGAATTGATGAAGATGAGCCGTGATGCGGGCATACCCGTTCGAATCCGTGCCTGCGATACTATGGGTTACGGCGTTCCGTATCCCGAGGTTGCGCTCCCGCGTTCGGTTCCCGGTATAGTTTACGGTCTTCAACATTATTCGGACGTTAAATCAGATATGCTTGAATGGCACGGTCACAACGACTTTTATAAGGCTGTTGCGAATGCTTCCACCGCATGGCTTTACGGGGCGTGTGCCGTCAACTGCTCGTTGCTCGGCATAGGCGAAAGAACGGGCAATATTCCGCTTGAAGCGATGGTTATGGAATATGCGTCCCTCCGCGGTTCGCTTGACGGAATGGACACTTCCGTTATAACCGAGATTGCGGAATTTTTCGAAAAGGATATCGGCTACAAAATTCCGCCGATGACGCCGTTTGTCGGAGAAAACTTCAACGTTACCCGTGCAGGCATTCACGCCGACGGAATACTTAAAGACGAAGAGATCTACAATATTTTCGATACGGGAAAAATACTGAACCGTCCTGCGGCTGTTGTTGTTTCGAAGACGTCGGGACTTGCGGGTATCGCATATTGGATAAATTCGCATTACAGACTGCCCGACGACAAAAAAGTGGATAAGCACGACCCCGTTGTTCAGAAGATGAAAGAGTGGGTTGACAAAGAATATGAAGACGGCAGATCCACAACGCTTTCCAACAAGGAACTTGAAGCGAAATTCAAAGAATTCAGCGAGGAGGAAGAACAGAAATGATGACCGAACACAAAACGGTTTCCATTGCGGATCAGATTTTCGAGCAACTCGAACGTGACATTCTTGCAGGAGAGTATGAACGCGGCGAGATTTTGACGGAAGCGAAGCTTTCCGAAAAACTCGGCGTCAGCAGAACGCCCATCCGCGAAGCGCTTCGCCGCCTTGCGCAGGAGCATATAATAATTGAAACGACACGCGGCGCAAGCGTTGTAGGTATAAATAAGGATGATATGCGCGATATGTACGACATTCGTATGCGGCTTGAAGGCTTTGCGGCATATAAGGCGGCGCAGAACCGAACGGAAGAAGACGTTGAGAAACTTCGTAAAATTCTTGAACTTCAGGAGTTTTATACGCAAAAGCACGACGCGGACAATATTAAAAACTTCGATACGGATTTTCATGCCGAAATGTATCTTTGTTCCAAAAGTCAGAATCTGTATTACACGCTTGAACCTCTTCATAAAAAAGGCGTAAAATACAGAAAAGCTTCCGTTGCGAGGACGGATAACGCGGAACAGTCGTTTGAAGAACACAAAGCCATTTTCGAAGCGATTGCGGCGGGCGACCCCGAAGCGGCGGAAAAGGCGGCATTAAAACATATAGAAAACGCAAGAGATCGTTTGTTCAAAGAGGAGAATAAATAAAATGGGATTGACGATAGCGCAGAAGATAATTAAAGATCACCTTGTATCCGGAGATATGACAGTCGGTAGCGAGGTTGCTCTCCGTATAGATCAGACCCTGACGCAGGACGCAACGGGAACCATGGCATATCTCGAATTTGAGTCCATGGGTATTCCCAGAGTGAGAACCGAGAAGTCTGTTGCATATATCGACCACAACACTCTGCAATCGGGTTTTGAAAATGCCGACGACCACAGGTATATTCAATCCGTTGCAAAAAAACACGGACTTTATTTTTCAAGACCGGGTAACGGAATTTGCCATCAAGTCCATCTTGAACGGTTCGGCAAACCCGGCAAAACGCTTATCGGCTCCGACAGCCACACTCCGACGGGCGGCGGCATAGGTATGCTTGCTTTCGGTGCGGGCGGACTTGACGTTGCGGTCGCAATGGGCGGCGGTGCATATTACATAACGATGCCCAAAATGTATAAAGTGGAACTTACGGGCAAATTGCGGGATTTTGTTACTGCAAAAGACGTGAGCCTTGAAATCTTGCGTATTCTTTCAGTTAAAGGCGGCGTGGGCGCCATTATCGAATGGGGCGGAGAGGGAATAAAAACGCTGTCCGTTCCCGAAAGAGCAACGATAACGAATATGGGCACGGAACTCGGCGCAACAACGTCGATATTCCCGTCCGACGAAATTACGAAAGCGTTCCTTGAAGCGGAGGGAAGAGGCGAGGATTGGAAGCCGCTTGCATCCGACCCCGACGCTGAATACGACGCTGTTATAAAAATAGACCTTTCGACGCTTAAACCGCTTATTGCCTGTCCGCATTCACCTGACAACGTTGTAACTGTCGAGAGCCTTAAAGGAACAAAAGTCGATCAGGTATGTATCGGCTCATGCACAAACTCGTCGCTTCTCGATATGCTTAAAGTTGCGGCACTTCTGAAAGGCAAGGTTATCGACCCGACAGTCAGCCTTTCCATTTCTCCCGGTTCAAAACAGGTGCTTGCGATGCTTGCCGATTGCGGCGCATTGACGGATATTATCTCTGCGGGTGCAAGACTTCTCGAATGTGCTTGCGGTCCGTGCATAGGTATGGGATTTTCTCCGAACAGCGCGGGCGTCAGCCTGAGAACGTTCAACAGAAACTTTGAGGGCAGAAGCGGCACCAAAGACGGAAAAGTTTATCTCGTTTCGCCCGAAACTGCAGTTGCGGCGGCTCTGACAGGGGAGATAACGGACCCTCGTCTTCTCGGAAAAATGCCCGAAATAAAGATGCCTGCTGCGTTCAGAATAGACGATTCCGCCGTGATTCCTCCAGCAGATGAAGAAACCGCAAAAACACTTGAAGTGCTTCGCGGTCCGAATATAAAGAAATTTCCCGATACGTTCCCGCAGGAAAATACTCTTACAGCCCCGCTCCTACTCAAAGTCGGAGATAACATCACCACCGACCACATAATGCCCGCGGGCGCAAAGATTCTGCCTTACCGTTCCAATATTCCGCACCTTTCGCAGTTCTGCTTTGCGGTATGCGACGAAACGTTCCCCGAGAGAGCAAAAGCCGCGGGACGTTCCGTTATCGTCGGCGGTTCAAACTACGGTCAGGGTTCAAGCCGTGAACACGCAGCGCTTGTTCCGCTTTATCTCGGCGTTCGCGCTGTTGTGGCAAAGAGTTTTGCGAGAATCCATGTTGCAAACCTGATAAACGTCGGAATTCTCCCGCTTACATTCAAGAACCCCGAAGATTACGACAAACTGAAAATGAATGACACGCTCACATTCTCTGACGTTCATTCGGGCATGGATAAAGGCGTTATCATGATGAAAGACGAAACGACGGGCGAGAGTTTTGAACTGTCCTGTTCGTTCACCGAAAGACAGAAAGACATTCTCAAAGCGGGCGGTCTGCTTGCATACACAAAGGAGCAAGAAAAATGATTGAAAATCAGATAAAAGCGGCGGTTGAACATTACGAGGCTCTTTTGCGCAAGCAACTTGCAAGAGTTGAAGATATGGAAAAGGGCGCACAAGCGGCTGACCTTTCCAAAAAAGAAAAGATAGTTATCGGAGTTATCGGCGGCGACGGCATAGGTCCGATAATCGTTGAACAGGCAAAGCGCGTTCTTGATATTCTTCTTAAAGACGAGATAGCGACGGGTCGTGTCGAAATCCGTGAAATAGGCGGTCTTACAATAGAAAACAGACTTGCGCTCGGCCAGTCCGTTCCCGAAGAAACGCTTGCGGAGATCAAAAAATGCGACGTTCTTCTGAAAGGTCCCACAACGACCCCGAAAGGCGGTACGATGGAAAGTGCCAACGTAATGCTTCGCCGCGAACTTGACCTTTATGCAAACGTGCGTCCCGTTTCAGTTCCTGAAAAGGGTATTGATTGGACATTCTACCGTGAAAACACAGAGGGTGAATATGTTCTCGGCAGCAGCGGTATTGAAATTCCCGGCAAACTTGCGATGGATTTCAAGGTCACAACCGACCTCGGAACACGCAGAATAGCGCGTGCGGCTTTTGAATTTGCCCGCAGAGAGGGTAAGAACAATGTTGCGATAGTCACAAAGGCAAACATCATGAAAAAGACCGATGGTAATTTCTCCCGAATCTGCCATGAGGTTGCGGCGGACTATCCCGAAATAGAGACAGAGGACTGGTACATTGACATCATGGCGGCAAATCTCGTCAATGAAAGTATTCGTTCGAAGTTCAAAGTCTTTGTGCTTCCCAACCTTTACGGCGATATCATCACCGATGAAGCGGCACAGATACAGGGCGGCGTAGGCACTGCGGGCAGCGCAAATATGGGCGACAGATATTCAATGTTCGAAGCCATTCACGGCTCTGCGCCGAGAATGATTGAAGAGGGTATAGGCGATTATGCGAACCCGTCCTCGATTTTCAAGGCGGCGGAAATGATGCTTTCGCATTGCGGACTTTCCGAAAAGGCTAAGCGTCTTGCCGATGCGCTTACTGTTTGCAACGAAACCGAAAAACGCATTGTCGTTACGGGCGACCGCAGCGGCGCTACCTGCAAAGAATTTGCGGATTATGTGATTGAAAAACTTTAAGTAGAATAGGGGCTGTAAAAAAACGCAAGTTTTTTTACAGCCCCTTGGGGATAGGAAAAAATGTTCAGAATGGGTGAATCGAATCCGAAGGCGTACATAGGTACGTCGAGAGGTGAG
>ERZ827423.133-NODE-133-length-101107-cov-5.053230_pt1 | contig 101107 bp, 100 predicted proteins | sample MGYA00519775_ERZ827423 | MGnify/ENA primary metagenome ERZ827423 (study PRJEB31778, sample SAMEA3449296) | human gut metagenome | biome: human gut; feature: human-associated habitat; material: faeces | place: United Kingdom | collected 2010/2012 ... | reverse complement strand
ATCGGCTTTTCCCGCTCATTCAGCAGCTCAATCACCCGGTCCGTCAGCTGCTCCCAGCCCTTTCCTCGGTGGGAGTTGGCCTGATGCGCCCGCACCGTCAGCGCCGTATTCAGAAGCAGCACGCCGGACTTGGCCCAAGGAATCAGGCAGCCGTTTCCCTTTGGCGGAATTTCAAACCCCACATCTTCGTGAAGCTCCTTGAAGATATTCTGGAGGGACGGGGGTTCCGGAACACCCGGCTGAACGGAGAAGGCCAGCCCGTGGGCCTGTCCCGGTTCGTGATACGGGTCCTGTCCCAGAATCACGGCCCGCACCGCCTCCGGCGGTGTGAGCCGGAAGGCTGCAAACAGCGCCTCGCGCGGCGGATAGACTGCCGCCGCAGCATAGGCCGCATCCACCCGCTCCGAAAGTGTCCGCCAGTACGGCTTTTCCAATTCCTCCTGCAAAAGCGCCTGCCACGCGCCGAGTTCTTCCGCTTTCATCCTGTTTCCTCCTTAGTTTCCCCGATTTTTCCGCAATATTGCTATGCAAAAGCATAGCAATATTCAGAAATGTGCCATTTCCTCGCCCCTGCGGGGCAACCGGAAATGATGCACAAAAACTTCATGCTTATGCCTTTGCGCATTTTCATAGTGCAGCGTTCCTGCATGAAGTTTTATGCCAACTGTGAAAAAACGTCTCCAAGGCTTTCGTGCAGCACCAGATCGGCGTTGCCGTCATAGGGCGTCTCGTCCCGGTTGATAAGCACCAGGCGGTTGCCCCGGTAGTAGTTGATCAGTCCTGCCGCAGGATACACCGTCAGGCTGGTTCCGGCCACGATGAGCATGTCCGCACTGCGGATGGCCTTTACGCTGCCCGCAATGGTCTGTTCGTCCAGCCCTTCTTCATAGAGCACCACATCCGGCTTGACAATGCCGCCGCAGCTGCACCGGGGAATGCCTGGGGCATTTTTGACAAATTCGGCGCTGTAGAACTTGCCGCAGCGGGTGCAGTAATTGCGCAGCACCGAGCCGTGCAGCTCGTAGACCTTTTTCGACCCTGCCTTCTGGTGCAGGCCGTCAATGTTCTGGGTCACCACTGCCAGAAGCTTTCCCTCCTGCTCCCACTTTGCGAGAATCCTGTGGGTGATATTGGGCTCGAAGCCCAGGGGCAGCATTTTCTCCCGGTAGAACCGGAAGAAATACTCCGGATTTCGCTCATAAAAGCTGTGGCTGATGATCGTCTCCGGCGGGTAGTCGAATTTCTGGTGGTACAGTCCGTCCACGCTCCGGAAATCGGGAATCCCGGATTCCGTACTCACCCCCGCGCCGCCGAAAAAGACGATGCGGTTACTCTCCTGCACCCATGTTTTCAGGGTTTCCAGCTTGTTCACGGTCTTCCGCCTCCATTTCCTTCAGCAGCTTCTTATCCTGCTTCGACGATAAATCCAACTGTTCGTACATATCCGGACGCCGCGCCCGGGTGCGGCGAAGCGCCTGCTTCCGACGCCATTGACGCACCTTTTCGTGGTTGCCGGAGAGCAGGATCTCCGGCACCGCCCGCCCGTGCCATACCGCCGGACGGCTGTACTGGGGGTATTCCAACAGGCCGTTGAAGTGGCTCTCGTCCTCAAAGCACTCCGGGTCGGCAAGCACCCCCGGAACCATGCGGCACACTGCGTCCGTCACCGCCATGGCGGCAATCTCCCCGCCGGTGAGGACGAAGTCACCCAGAGAAATTTCCTCGTCCACGCACTCGTCGATAAAGCGCTGGTCAATGCCCTCATAATGGCCGCAGACCAGAATCAGATTGTCCAGCTTGCTCAGGCGAATGGCGTCCGCCTGACGGAAGGTATGCCCGCAGGGGGACAGATAGACGGTATGCACCGCCCCACCGGCCTCGTCGCACACCGCCTCCCAGCAGCGGTACAGGGGGTCGGCCTGCATAATGGCGCCCCGCCCGCCGCCGTAGGGATAGTCGTCCACTTGATTCTGCTTGTTGGCCGTGTAGTCCCGTATCTGGTGGGCTTCGATGGAAATATATCCCCGCTCCTGGGCGCGTCCCAGAATGCTCTCGGAAAGCACGTCCCCCAGGGTGTCGGGAAACAGCGTCAGAATGTCAATCCTCATCGCTTGCCATTCCCTTCAGCAGCTTCACCTGCATCTGATTTCTTTCCAGATCGGTGGAAAGAATGAATTCCTTCACCGCAGGAATCAGGTACTCCCGCTCCCCCTGCACAACGTACACGCTGTTGCCGGGATAGTCCAGCACCTCTTTGATCCTGCCGATGGACGCACCGTCCGCAAAGACCTCCACGTCCACCAGCTCGGCGGCGAAGATCAGTTCGTCGGAGATGTCCTCCCGGTACAGCTCCATGGTTTTCCCCCGAAGCTTCTGGGCGTCCTCCATGGTGTCAACCCCACGGAGCTTGACCAGATTGCAGGTCTTCTGCACGCGAACGGTGTCCATAACGTATTCCCTGCCTTCAATCCGGCAGCGGTCAAATTCGCAGAGCATTTCCGGGCTGTCCAGCCAGGAAAGGACTTTCACCTCTCCCCGGACGCCGTGGGTGGTGACGATCTCACCGGCTTCAATATATGGAAGTTTCATTTAGGTTCTCCCCTACTGCTCATAAGAGCAGATGATTTCATGTCAGATTGCCGGGATAACGAAAAATGCGTGACAAATGTCACGCATCCTCGTTTAATCCACGATTTCGACCGTGACCTTCTCGCCTGTGCGCTGGGCTACAGTCTTAATAATGGTGCGGATCTCCTTGGCGATCCGTCCCTGGCGGCCGATCACCTTGCCCATGTCGCCCTCAGCGACACGAAGCTCCAGCACCTTCCCTTCCTCGTCAGAGGTTTCGGTTACGGTGACGGCATCAGGATCATCCACCAGATTCTTTGCCATATACAGCAAAAGTTCTTTCATTGCGGAATTCTCCTTTGCGGATCTTACAGCACGCCGGCGTTCTTCAGCAGGCCGCGGACGGTGTCAGTGGGCTGAGCGCCGTTCTTGATCCATGCCTGAGCCTTCTCGGCATCGACGGTGATGGTAGCGGGCTGGGTCAGGGGATTGTAAGTGCCAATCTCCTCAATGCAGCGGCCATCACGTGGAGAACGGGAGTCAGCGACAACAATCCGGTAGTAAGGAGCCTTCTTCGCGCCCATTCTTCTCAGTCTGATCTTAACCATGAGAGTTTCACCTCCATAAATAATCTCTAAAATCTATATCGCAAAGCAATTTTGCTTACAGCGAACAAGGATACACGGCGTCCGGCTCAGAAGCCCGGAAAACCGCCGCCAAAGCCGCCCATACGACCCATGCGCTTCATTTTCTTCCCTGCGCCGGGGCCGGAGAACTGCTTGATGAGCTTGCGCATCTGCTCGAAGGATTTGAGCAGCCGGTTCACGTCCTCCACCTTCAATCCCGCGCCCGCGGCAATGCGCCTTTTCCGGCTGGCGCCAATGATTTCGGGCTTTTCCCGCTCCTTGGGGGTCATGGACAGGATGATGGCTTCGGTATGCGCCATGGCCTTTTCGTCCAGCTTGACGCCCTTGAGGTTTCCGCCGCCGGGCATCTGGGCGAGAATTTCCTCCATGGAACCCATGGATTTCATCTGCACCATCTGGTCGTAAAAGTCCTGAAGGGTAAAGCGGTTGGTTTTCAGCTTTTCCTCCATCTCGGCGGCCTTTTTGGCGTCATACGCCTTTTCTGCCTTCTCGATGAGGGTCAGCACATCGCCCATGCCCAGAATGCGGTTGGCCATCCGGTCGGGATGGAACGGCTCGATGTCCTCCAGCTTTTCGCCGATACCGGCGAACTTGATGGGTTTTCCGGTAATGGCGCGGACGGAAAGCGCCGCGCCGCCTCTCGCGTCGCCGTCCAGCTTGGACAGCATCACGGAGTCGATATCCAGCCACTCGTTGAAGCTCTGAGCGGCGTTCACCGCGTCCTGACCGGTCATGGCGTCCACAACCAGCATGATCTCGTCCGGCTTGACGGTGGCCTTGATGTTTTTCAGTTCGTTCATCAGCGCCTCGTCCACGTGCAGACGGCCGGCGGTGTCCAGAAACACCATGTCGTGGCCGTGCTGACGGGCGTAGAGGACGGCCTCCTTCGCCGTTTGCACCGGATCCTGTGTCCCCTTTTCAAACACGGGAATCCCCAGCTTCTCGCCGCAGACCTTCAGCTGCTGAATGGCGGCGGGACGGTAAATGTCGCAGGCGACCAGCAGCGGGTTCTTCCCCTGCCGCTTCATCAGTCCGGCCAGCTTGCTGCCGTTGGTGGTTTTACCCGCGCCCTGCAAACCCACCAGCATGACCACCGTCGGGCCGTTGGGATTGATGTTGATATGCTTGGTATCGCTGCCCATGAGCTTGCAAAGCTCCTCGTTGACGATCTTCACGATCATCTGGGCAGGGGTCAGGGATTCCAGAACGTCGGTGCCGATGCAGCGCTCGGTGACGGATTTGGTAAAATCCTTGACCACCTTGTAGCTGACGTCCGCTTCCAGCAGCGCCATGCGAATCTCCCGCATAGCCTCCTTCACGTCCGCCTCTTTCAGGCGTCCCTTGCCGCGCAGTTTTTTGAAGGTCGCGGAAATCTTTTCGGTTAAGCCTTCAAATGCCATACTTTACTCCTCAAAGTCCTGGGCAGCTTCGATGATCTCCCCTGCCAGGGCTGAAACGGTTTCATCCGGGTACGTTTTCAGGCGTTCCGCCGCATCCAGGATCGTCCGCAGCGCGTTCCGGTTCCTGAGATCCCGGCCGACGCAGCCGATGCTATCCTCCATTTTCCGGAGAAGCGCTTCTGTCCGTGCCAGGTTGTCGTTCACGGCCTGGCGGCTCACGCCCATCACCTGGGCAATCTCGCCCAGAGAAAGATCCTGATTGTAGCGCAGATCAAAGCATTGCCTCTGTTTGCCCGTCAGCAGGCCACCGTAATAGTCATACAGAAGCGACATCTCCAGCGCGTCCATTCAGAACCTCCTATGTCAAGTAGATTCCCTTGACTGTCGGGTATTATAGCACAGACTTTTCTGCCTGTCAAGTATTTTTCCTGTACAGTTTTCCGCTATCCGACCCGGTACCAGCGCACCTTCTCCGCCGTGCGCAGAAAGCCCAGCTTTTCGTACAGGCGGATGGCTTTTTCGTTGGTGGACGCGACATTCAGTGTCATCCCCGCCCCCTCTACCAAGGACATAAGCGTGTGCATCACCCGCTCTCCTGCCCCGGGCTTCACGGAACACACCGCCAGAAGTTCGGTATCCTTCATCCAGCCGATGCCCAGAAGTTCCCCGGCGCTGTGGACAAAATACGCACCGCCGGATGCCAGAATTTCTTTTTCATCCCCGGCGGTCTGGGTGGCGGCGCAGTCAACGCCGCGCATTCGCGCATTGCAGAGCCTGCGCCATGTTTCCGCCGTGGCTTCCGTCACCGGAAAGATGTTCTCCAGCAGCGCCGTGTCCACCCACGCCTTGCCCCGCATTTCATAAACGGCGGCGTGGAGGGGGTAACGCGCCAGTTCTCCGTGACCCTGGGCATAGATTTTCTCCGCCCCGGCCATGCGGCAGAAGGAAACGCATTCCTCCAAAAAAGGCGCAAACCGACCCGGCTGTACGTCCTGAAAGCGGATATAGGCTTCCTGACGGTAGGGAATTTCCTTCAAAATCAGGCTCGCCACGCCGTCGTCTGTTGCGAAACACGGGAAGTCCTTCATTCCTCCGCCTCCTTTTTCGTCCCATTATACTACCGAAACGGGCTGTGAGCAAGCAGGAAACGTTTCCAAAATCAGGAAATTTTGTTGTGCAATCTGCACATAGAAATGCTATATCACCCTTTGTAAAAACCAGAATATCTTCCAATCTTTTTGAAAAAGTTGTAATATATTGGAATATACACTTGATTCCTGGATATAAAAATGTATAATATCAGTCGTATGGAGTTCAACAGTAAAGGAGGTTCGTTCCATGAAAAAGGTCATCTGCAAGAAAACATACGACACCGAGACCGCTACGCTGATCAAGGCCTACTCCTACAGCCAGCTGGGCGATCCCGCCGGTTACGAGGAAGATCTGTACCAGACACCCGAGGGTCTGTACTTCCTGCACGTAGGCGGCGGAGAGACTTCCATCTACCCTGCCGAGGATATTGTCCGCCTGGCAAAGACCAAGGTCAAGGACTGGATGGAGAAGCATTAACACGATACATAGCGATGGGGGAGCCTGTGAAAACAGGCTCCTTTTTTCTTGACAAAGATGATATTATGGAAGCAGATGAATGCGTTAAAGGATGAACGTCAATGCGAAAAACTTTTTTATTCCCGGCTCTGCTGGCTCTGCTGGTGCTGCTCAGCGGATGTCGGTCTCAGGCGCAGCCGGCACAAATCGCCGCTACGACTTTGCCTGTGTACGAATTTACCTCCCGAATCTGCGTGGATACACCCCTCACCGTCACCCGGCTTGTGACGGAAGGCGTGTCTTGTCTGCACGACTACTCCCTGAACGTCCGTCAGGTAAAGGCGGCGGAGGCCGCCCAGGTCGTTGTGATCTCCGGCGCGGGGCTGGAGGATTTTCTGGACGGTATTCTGGATGATTCGGATATCCTCGACTCCTCCGAAGGGATTACCCTTCTGCATATGGAGGAAGAACACGACCACGGTCATGAAGATCACCACCACGAGGACGACCCCCACGTCTGGCTCTCTCCGGAAAACGCAAAGGAGATGGCCGGGAACGTCTGCGCGGGGCTTTCCCGGAGGTATCCCGAATATGCGGATATATTTTCCGAAAATCTGGACGGCCTGCTGGAAGATTTGGACGCGCTGCAAAGCTACGGAAAATCCAGCCTGTCCGACCTCAACTGTCGGAATCTCGTAACCTTCCACGACGGCTTCTCCTATTTCGCCCAGGCGTTTGATCTGACCATTCTGGAAGCGGTAGAGGAAGAATCCGGCAGCGAAGCCTCCGCTCAGGAGCTGAAGCATCTGATCGGTATCGTCCGGGAGCATGATCTGCCCGCGATTTTCACCGAGCGCAACGGAAGCACCTCCGCCGCTGAGGTCATTTCCCGGGAAACCGGCGTGACCGTTTATTCCCTGGACATGGCCATGGCCGGCGACAGCTATTTTGACGCCATGTACCGCAACATCGACACCATCAAGGAGGCATTGGGATGAATCTGACACATCATGGCGGTTCCTGCGGCCATTCCTGCTGCCTTCGGGTAGAGAATATGTCCGTGAAAATCGGAACCGACTGCATTTTGAAGGACGTGAACCTTCACGTCCACTGCGGCCAGATGGTCGCCATCATCGGCCCCAACGGCGCGGGGAAATCCACCTTCCTGAAAGCCGTTCTGGGACAGCGGGAATACGAGGGCGTGATTGCCTTCTCCGAGCCGGGGCAGCGGAGCAAAAAGCCCCGTATCGGCTACGTTCCCCAAAGTCCCGCCTTTGACCCCAGCGACCCGGTCAGCGTATCCGACCTGTTTGCCTGCTGCATGAGCCGCCGCCCCGCTTTTCTCGGCCTCGGCAAGGCCATGAAGGACACGGTGGCGGAGTGCCTTTCCCGGGTACACGGGGAGGAACTGGTCAATAAGCGGGTGGGAACCCTCTCCGGCGGTGAATTGCAGCGGGTGCTGCTGGCGCTGGCGCTGGAACCCATCCCCAACATTCTCATTCTGGACGAGCCGCTTTCCGGCGTGGACGTGGAGGGCATGGAGACGCTGATGGACATGCTGGACGAAATCCGCAAAAACTACGATCTGTCCATCCTGATGACCACCCACGATTTTTCCCTGCTGCCCCGGTACGCCGATCAGGTGGTGCTCATTGACCACGGCGTTCTGATTCAGGGCGACCCGCAGACGGTGCTGGATTCCGAGGAATTCCACCGCACCTTCCACATGAGAGGAGGCCGCGCATGAGTATCTGGTACGCAATCTGGGACGCCCTTCCCTTTGAAATGCTCCACTGGGACTTTATGAAAAACGCCCTGCTGGCGCTGCTGCTCATGGCGCCATTATTTGGCATTCTCTCCACCATGATCGTCACCGGGCGCATGAGCTTCTTCTCCGACGCCCTGGGGCATTCCGCCTTCACGGGCATCGCCATCGGCATTATCTGCGGCGTGGCCGCTCCCATCTGGGCGGCAGTCGCTTTCAGCGTGGTGTTTGCCCTGCTGTTTTCCTTCGTCCGCAGCCGCTCCAATCAGGCGGCGGATACTCTGATCGGCGTGTTTTCCAGCTCCGCCGTGGCGCTGGGCATTTTCGTCGCCACCGTGGGCGGCGGCAGCTTTACCCGGTACAATAAATATCTCATCGGCGACATTCTCTCCGTCACCCCGGGGGAGATCGGAATGCTGGCGCTGGTGCTGCTGGCGGTGATCGTCTTCTGGATTTTCTACAGCAATCGCCTGACCCTCACCGCCATTCACCCCCAGCTGGCGTCCTCCCGGGGCATTCCCGTGGGACTTTCCCAGACGCTGTTCACCGCCGCCGTTGCCGTGGTGGTGACGCTGTCCATTTCCAGCGTTGGTCTGCTGATTCTCAATTCCCTGTTGGTGCTGCCCGGTGCTTCCGCGCGGAATGTTGCACGGAATTTGCGGCAGTACCACGGTTTTTCCGTGCTGTTCGCGTTTCTCGCCGGGGTCGTCGGGCTGACGGTTTCCTACTATTCCGGCTGCTCCGCGGGCGCGGCCATCAGTCTGGGGCTGGCCGCAATTTTCGCGGTCACCTTCTGTTTAAGAAAGGTCAGAGCGTAATGGATACGGTCAATATTCGCATCATCGCCCGGATGCACAGCGACTTTTCCACCAAATTCGGCATCCCGCGGCAGAGCGGGCTTGTAGAATCCCTCCGCTCCACCATCGTCTTTGAGCCGGAATTCCGCAACGCCGACGCCCTGCGGGGCATCGAGGATTTTTCCCACCTGTGGATCATCTGGCAGTTTTCCGAGGCCGTCCGGCAGGGCTGGTCGCCCACCGTGCGCCCGCCCCGGCTGGGCGGAAACACCCGGATGGGGGTCTTCGCCACCCGCTCCCCCTTCCGCCCCAACAATCTGGGGCTGTCCAGCGTCCGTCTTCTGGGTGTGGAGCAGACCCGGGAATTCGGCACGGTTCTGCACGTGGGCGGTGCGGATTTGATGGACGGCACCCCGATTTTCGACATCAAGCCCTACATTCCCTACGGCGACTGCCACCCGGACGCCACCGGCGGCTTTACGGATACCGCCGGGGATTTCCTGCTGAACGTCCACTTCCCGCCCGCGCTTTTGTCCCTGCTCCCGGAGGACAAGCGGGACGCCGCCATCGGCGTTCTGTCCCACGACCCCCGCCCCTCCTATCAGCGAAGCCCGGAGCGCGTCTACGGCCTGTCCTTCGCCGGGTACGACATCCGCTTCACCGTGGAGGATGACAAACTGACCGTGAAGGAAGTTCTGAAAAAGTGAGAATATCCCGGCGCTTTTCGCGCCGGGATCACTTATTATCCGTTATGCCTCCGGCGGCGAATCTGCTTATCAAGGTAACCCATAATCCGCCCGAATTTTGAAAAACGCTTTTTCCGCGGGAACGAAAAAACGCTGTCACCTTACTTCGGATGACAGCGTTTCTTCTATAGAATCGTATACAGCCAGAAAATAAACCCATACACCACGCTTGCGGCCAGGCCGTACACGATTACCGGCCCCGCGATGGTGAACATTTTTGCACCCACGCCCAGAACGAAGCCTTCGGTCTTGAACTCCACGGCCGGGGCGGCGATGGCGTTGGCAAATCCCGTGATTGGCACCAGCGTACCGGCTCCCGCATGCTTGGCGATGTCGTCGTACACGCTCAGACCCGTCAGCAGCGCGGACAGCGCCACCAGCGTCATGGACGCGGCTGTTCCGGCATCCTGCTTTTCCAGTCCCCAGGCGCCGTAGCAGTTCGTGAATATCTGCCCGACCACACAGATCAGCCCGCCGATACAGAAAGCGTTCAGGCAGTCGCGCCACATGGGCGATTTTGGCGCCATCCGCGCCACCAGAGCGCCGTATTGTTTTTCCGTCATGTTGAATCCCTCCGGAGGTAGCTTTCCCCGGAGAATACAATCAATTCATCATTTCCGCTTCGTGCAGGTGCTTTGCCAGCTTGCAGGTGACCTCGGCGCAGCGGTGGGCGGCGATTTTTTCAAACGTGGGATAGTCCATTTCCGCGCTGTCGTCTGCCTTGTCGGAGATGGCGCGGAGGATGACGAAGGGAATGCCGTTGCGGTAAGCCGTCTGGGCGATGGCCGCGCCCTCCATTTCCGTACACAGTCCCTGGGTGTTTGCCGCGATTTTTTCCTTCACCGCCGGGTCGGCCACGAACTGGTCGCCGCTGGCGACCCTGCCTACCCGGGTATGGCCGGGATTTACCGCCTCCGCCGCCGCAAAGGCGCAGCCGAGCATCGTGTCATCGGCGGGAAACGCGATGACATTCATCCCCGGAACCTTGCCGAAGGGATAGCCGAAATGGACGCAGTCAAAGTCATGGTACATGGCGTCCCGGCTCACCACCAAGTCGCCGATGTCCAGCTGGGCGCAAAGAGAACCGGCAATACCGGTGTTCACCAGGTGGGTCACGCCGAAGCAGTCGCAGAGAATCTGCACGCACAGCGCCGCGTTGACCTTGCCCACGCCGCACTGCACCAGAACCACGGGAAGCCCCATCAGAACGCCCTCGTGAAAGGTGCTGCCCGCTTTCTTGGCAGAAGTTACCTGCTCCATTTCGGCGAGAAGCGTCTCGACCTCCACATCCATTGCACCTATAATTCCCAATTTTGTCATCATTTTCTCCTTATTCCGGGTAAACCAATCGGCTTTCATCAATGTTTTCCAGCAGTGCGGCGTATTTTCTGCCCCAATAGTTTGCCATGGACAGGTTCATGTCCAGGTAGTTGCCGCAGTCCTTCGGGCTTGCCCCCGGCACGTCTCCCCGGTAGTCCCGGATAAAGCGGAAGCAGTCCAGTACCAGCGGGACAACGTCCTTGGACACATAATCCCCGGTCAGCAGAAGGTAAAAGCCCGTCCGGCAGCCCATGGGGCCAAAGTACAGCACCTTGTCCTTCCACACCGGCTCGTTTCGCAGGTAGGTTGCCGCAAGATGCTCGATGGTATGCACCTCGGCGGTGTTCATCACCGGCTCGTCGTTGGGCTTCGTCAGGCGCAGGTCGAAGGTCGTCACCGTCTCCGCCCCCACCTTATCCTTCCGGGAGACGTACAGCCCCGGCTGCAATTTGATGTGATCAATGGTAAAGCTGGTTATTTTGTCCATGTTGTTCCCTCCGTTTTCTACGGAAAAGGATACCACATCTCAGCCTGATTTGCAAGCGCAACCGCCCACAACCGATGGTTGAGTCCATCTCAACCATCGGTTGAGAAAAATTTCTGCCCATATTAACGAACATTTTATAGCTTTTTCGTCCCAGTTATGGCATGATATAGGCAGTTGCAACGACGGATACCCTTCCGGAAAGGCAAACGCCCTGCCGTGTACTTCATTATGGAAAAGGAGATCAACAGAATATGGAAGAAACATTGGGGAAGCGGATCGTCTTCCACCGCAAGCGTCTGGGACTGACCCAGGACGCCCTTGCGGAGCGGATGGGCGTCACCGCCCAGGCTGTGAGCAAATGGGAAAACGACCAGTCCTGCCCGGACATCGGCGCGCTGCCGAAGCTGGCGGAAATCTTCGGCATCTCCACCGACGAGCTGCTGGGTGTCGAACGGAAAGAGGTTCACCCCGCCGAGATCGTCCCGGCGGACACGGAGGAAAACGGTGTACATATCCGTCCGGACGGGAGCCTGGAGCTGTCCTGGGACGGCGGAAAGAAAAGCAGCATCGGCCTTGCCGTCTGGATTTTGCTGGTGGGCGGCATTATGCTGGCATCCTATTTTCTGAGCTTCCATGCAAAGCTCTGGGATGTGCTTTGGCCGTCGGCACTGCTGGTGTTCGGCATTTTCGGACTGTTACCCCGATTTTCCTTCTTCCGGCTGGGCTGTTCCCTGTTTGGATTGTATTTTCTGCTGAGCAACCTGAACTTTGCCCCCTTCCGCCTGGGACGGGAATTTCTTCTGCCTGTTTTTCTGCTGCTGTTCGGCGGCAGTCTGCTGGCGGACACCATCCGCAAGCCAAAAAAGGGCGTTTTTTCCTTAGGCCGCTCCGGAAAAGGCGGCTCCAAAGGGGATCACTGCACCTGCACCGGCGACAGCTTTGACTGTGCCACACTGTTCGGCGAAAACCACTATGTGATTCCCCTGCCTACCCTGTCCGGCGGCAGTGCGGATGTGCGCTTCGGAGAAATGTCCGTCGATCTTCAAAAATGCGAGCAGCTTTCCCCGGACTGCGCCATCTCCCTGAACTGCGCCTTCGGCGAGCTGGAGCTGATCGTCCCCAACCGGTTCCGGGTGGAGCCTACCAACAGCACCACTTTTGCCGGCGTGGAGATTTCCGGCGCTACCCGCAGCGACGCGGTGGGTACCATTCGCGTGAGTTGCGATGTCAGCTTCGGCGAAATTTCCATTCGCTACGTATAATTTTACCGATTTTTCCATGCACGGGCTTCCCCAAAAAACAGCGGGGAGTCCGTGCATTTGCCTGATTGGTAAAGGCGCCGGGGATTCGACCATTTTCTCTTTTTTTAGCTTTTCTTCCAATTTCCCTTGCTTTTTTTCTTTGTCGATGGTAGAATATCATTGACTATACCATAAAGGCAGGGATGAACTATGGCTAAGGACGATTTCGACATGGATTTCCATTTCGATGATGACGACTTCGACCCCAAGGCATTTTTGGACGGCGAAGACGGCGCAGATATAGATCTTTCCGAGTTTGACGACGTGCCTTCCGGCAATCAGCCGAAGAAGACGGTCTCCGACGGGGATGATGACGAGCTGGATCTCAGCGGTCTGGGTCTGGACGAGGATTCCGACGAGACCGTTGACGATCTCGACCTGGACGATATTCTGTCCCCCAAGGCCGTCCGCCGCAATTCCCAGGAGCATGACGACTTCGGCAGCGACAAGCGGGATGATGACCCGGACTTTGACATGTCCGAATTTCTGGACGATGACGAGTCCGAGCAGCCCCAGGCCGCACCGGAGGACGATTCCGATTTCCAGGACGAGGCGGAAGAAGACGACTATCCCGATGAGGAGGACGAGGACAAGCCCGCCCGCCGTCGAAGAGAAAAGCCCGAAAAGGCGCCCAAGCCTCCCCGTGAGCGCAAGCCCAAGGAGCCGAAGGAAGCAAAGCCCAACATCTTCACCAAGCTGTATGACCTCTACTTTGCTCCTCTGACGAGCAAGGAAGCGTTGGAAGCCCCCGCCGACCCCAATAATCCCCGTCGTCGGCGCAGAAAGACCAAGTCGCAGATCTTCAAGGAGGTCTATCTGCCTCCCCTGATCGCCTGCGTGTGTCTGATTCTGATTCTCTCCTTCGTCATCGGCGCGATTTCCAATGCCATCGAGCAGAAGCGGGTCAACGACGCCATCAAAAAGAACGAGATCGAGGCCTCCATCAGCAGCGCCCAGGCGGCGGAAGAGGAATATCAGCGGATCATGGACGAGGCCGCCGGGATGGCCGCCAACTATGATTATGAGGGTGCCATTGAGAAGCTGGATTCCTTCGCGGATATTGCCAACTACCCCGATATGAGCACAAAGCGCGCGGAGTACGTCAACGCAATGAGCTCTCTGGTTGAGTACAAGGATTACTCCCAGATTCCCAACCTCAGCTTCCACGTGCTGATCGCCGACCCCGCCCGTGCCTTCAACGATAAGGAGCTGGGCGGAAAGTACAATCAGAACTTTGTCACCATTGACGAGTTCTCCAAGATTCTGGAGCAGCTCTACGCCAACAACTATGTTCTGGTGGACTTTGACGACTTCGTGAGCGTCGGTCAGACCGTTTCCGGCACCGATCAGTACGAGGCAAAATCCATCTTCCTTCCCCAGGGAAAGAAGCCCATCATGCTCACCGAGACCATGGTCAACTACTTTGAGTACATGGTCGACAGCAACAAGGACGGCGTGGCCGACGCAGGCGGCGCAGGCTTTGCCCACAAGCTGGTTCTGGATGCGAACGGCGATATCAAGGCCGAGTACATCGACAGCAGCAACAATACCCTCACCGGCAATTACGATTTCGTCCCCATTCTGGAGGACTTCATCAAAGCCCATCCCGACTTCTCCTACCGGGGCGCCCGCGCCATTCTGGCCGTGACCGGCAGCCAGGGTATCTTTGGCTACCGCTGCAACACCTCCTACGTCAGCACCAAGGGCAACGACTTCTATGAGCAGGAGAAGGCTGGCGCCATCGCCATCGTGGAAGCGCTGAAGGCCAAGGGCTATCGTCTGGCTTGCTACACCTACGAAAACGGCAAGTACCGGGATATGAACTCCGCAGGCATTACCGCCGACCTGCAAAGCTGGACACAGCAGATCACGCCCATCATCGGCAACATTGACACCTTTGTCTTTGCTCAGGCCAGCGATCTTTCCGACTACACCGGCGCGTCCTTCAACGTCATGTATCAGACCGGTTTCCGCTACTTCATTTCCAACAGCAAAGATCCCAGCACCGAGGTGAATAACACCTACGTCCGTCAGAAGCGTCTGATGGTCACCGGTGAAACCATGGTCTGGTATAAGGAGCGGTTCACCGACAAGGGTCTCTTTGATCCCAACATGGTCGTGGACATGACCGCAAGAGGCGGCAACGTTCCCAAGGCAGGATAAGGAAACTGGAGATACGACTTTGCGCGCCGGAGAATTTCTCCGGCGCGCTTCTCTAGGAGGGCTCTATGGACATCCAAACCGGCCTGTACCGGCATTTCAAGGGCAATCTCTACGAAGTCATTGGAACCGCCCTCCACTCGGAGACCCGGGAGCCGATGGTGGTCTACCGCGCACTCTACGGCGAGAACGGCCTGTGGGTGCGCCCCGCCGCCATGTGGAGCGAGATCATAGATCGGGACGGCTACCATGGGCCGAGATTTCAGTATATTGGTTCGGAATGTCAAAAATGAACGATTTCTGATACTTGATTTTAATAAAACGGTTAAAAACCGTTTTATTAGGCCGCTGTTTCAGCGGTCTGCGGCGTAGCCGCTAAAATGAAAGTCCATACATTTCTCGCCGCCACCGGCGGCCTGCGAAGTATTCGCAGGATAAAATGGTATTAACCATTTTATCGAGAAATAGTATGAATCCGCCGGAACCGTATTCAAAAATAGGGCAACACCGCACAATTGTGCGGCAGCCATAGAAATCCGAGAGGTTTTTACCATGTTTCAGCTTCTGCTCGTCATCATCTACCTGTCCTTCATCAGTTTGGGACTGCCGGATTCCCTGCTCGGTTCCGCGTGGCCGACCATGTATCCCCAGCTCGGCGTGCCGGTTTCCTACGCCGGAATCATTTCCATGATCATTGCCCTGGGAACCATCGTTTCCAGCCTGCAAAGCGACCGGCTGACCCGGCGGCTGGGTACCGGGAAGGTCACGGCCATCAGTGTCGCCATGACCGCCGTAGCACTCTGGGGATTTTCCGTCAGCAGCGCCTTCTGGCAGCTCTGCCTGTGGGCGGTTCCCTACGGGCTGGGCGCGGGAAGCGTGGACGCTTCTCTGAATAACTACGTGGCGCTGCACTACAAGAGCAAGCACATGAGCTGGCTGCACTGCATGTGGGGCGTGGGCGCTGCCTCCGGCCCGTACATCATGGGCTACGTCATGACCGGCGGCGGAACCTGGAATCTGGGCTATCGCACCATCTCCGTGATTCAGATGGTGTTGACCGCCGTGCTGATTTTCAGTCTGCCTCTTTGGAAGAAACGCCCCAAGGTCGTGGATGCCTCGGGAAATGAAACGGAAGCGGCATCCCTCTCCCTGAAGGAAATTCTGAGAATCCCCGGCGTAAAGGAGGTTCTGGTCTGCTTCTTCTGCTACTGCGCCGTGGAGCAGACCGCCGGACTGTGGGCAAGCAGCTATCTGACACTCCACAGGGGCGTTTCTCCGGAAAGCGCCGCCGCTTTTGCCAGCATGTTCTTCATCGGCATTACCGTCGGCCGGGCGATCAGCGGCTTTATCACCATGTGTCTGGACGACACACAGATGATCCGCCTCGGGCTGGGACTCATTGGGTGCGGCGTTGTCATTCTGTTTCTTCCCCTTGGAACGGTCGCTTCTCTGGCCGGCTTTGTGATCATTGGCTTGGGCTGCGCACCGATCTATCCCTGCATCATCCACTCCACCCCTGCGCATTTCGGCGCAGACAAGTCTCAGGCCATCATTGGTGTGCAAATGGCCTGCGCCTACGTGGGCAGCTGCCTGATGCCGCCACTGTTCGGCCTGCTCGCCCAGTACATTTCCGTTTCGCTGCTGCCCGTGTATCTGCTGGTGCTTTTGGTTCTCATGGCGGTTATGCACGAGAGCCTGATTCGAAAAATTGCCCGGAACACCCATGCCGCGTAGAAAGCGCGCCGCGATATTTGTTGAAACTGCCAATTGACCGATTGCTACTGCCGGATGTTATACTTACAGTATGTGTGAAAATACCGGAAAATCAAGGAGGAATCCCAATATGCAATCCTGTTTTGACAAAGTGAAGAAGAATTTTGGTTTCGGCTGTATGCGCCTTCCCATGAAAGGCGATGAAGTAGATTTTGAGGAAACCGGCAAAATGGTGGACATGTTTCTCGCAAACGGCTTCAACTATTTCGACACCGCCCACGGCTACATCGACGGCCAGAGCGAGATCGCGCTGAAAAAGTGCCTGACCTCCCGCTACCCCCGGGAAGCGTACATTCTGACCAACAAACTGTCCGGCCACTACATCGAGAAAAACGAGGACATCCGTCCCTTCTTACAGAAGCAGCTGGAAGCCTGCGGCGTGGATTATTTCGATTTCTACCTGATGCACGCCCAGAATAAGGACTTGTTCGCAAGATACAAACAGATTCACGCCTACGAAACGGTCATGGCGCTTCGTGACGAGGGGAAAATCCGCCATTTCGGCATTTCCTTCCACGACAAGGCCGAGGTTCTGGATCAGATTCTCACCGAGTATCCCCAGATCGAGGTCGTCCAGATTCAGTTCAACTATGTCGATTACGAGGATCCCTCCGTGGAGTCCCGGAAGTGCTACGAGGTCTGCTGCAAGCACGGCAAGCCCGTCATCGTTATGGAGCCGGTGAAGGGCGGCTCTCTGGTGAATCTGCCGGAGGACGCCCAGAAGGTGCTGGACGCACTTCACGGCGGCTCCAACGCCAGCTATGCCATTCGCTTCGCCGCCAGCTTCCCGGGTATCCGGATGGTTCTGTCCGGCATGGGCAGCACGGAAATGATGGCGGATAACTGCGGCTTCATGAAGGATTTCCGGCCGCTGAACGAGGAAGAGCGTCTGCCCATTGCCAGGGTCTGCGCGATTTTCCGGGGACAGGGCCTGATTCCCTGCACCGGCTGCCGCTACTGCACCGAGGTCTGCCCCCAGGGCATTCCCATCCCCGATCTGTTTGCCTGCATGAATGCCAAAAAACAGTTCCGCGACTGGAACAGCGACAATTACTACCACGACGTCCACACCAAGAGCGGCGCGAAAGCCTCCGACTGCCTCAAGTGCGGCCAGTGCGAGGACATCTGCCCTCAGCACCTGAGTATCCGGGAACTGCTGGAGGACGTGGCGCAGGAATTTGAGAAACAATAATTTGCGTATATGACCAATCCCCCGGGCGATGCCCGGGGGATAATGCGTTTACCGTCTGATTCTTCGTTTCGCCGCCCGGAAAAGGATTTCCAGTATCAGCGCGCAAATCGCCCCAATCAGGATGCTCCCAGCTACTACGAACACCACAGCGCTTATATCCCCCGTTTTTGGGAGGATTTCCTCGCCGTTGACGAGCTGCACCGTGTTGTCAACGGTCATGCCGTGAGCGTCACGCCAGCCGTCCTGCGCCGTTAAATGGCTGGATGCGCTGACGGTGACCGTCACGGGCTGACTGAGCTTGTCCCTTCCCTCCGGTGCTTTCGTCTGCACCAGATAGTAGCGCCCGTATGCCACCCCCCGCAGGAGCGCCGTACCATCCTCCCCGGTTGTCACCTCGGAGACCGGTTTTGTGCCGTCTCCCGTGTGGAAATTCACGAATGTGACATTTATCTCAGCACCGTTCACCTTCAAAACCGCGCTTTCGCCGTCAGAAAATCCCCCTGCCCGGGCGAGTCGGAACGTCCCGCCGCTGAGGGGCTGTCCCGCTTCGTCGGAGACGAAAAGGTGGATCCCGCCTGTATAGACTTCTCCGGCTTCGGACTGCGCTTCATAGAATACGCCCGCAGCATTCAGGTAACCGATCGACGCAACGCAAGGAATCGACGTTCCAAGCCCGGCATTTTCCGTGATCGCCGCCTGAACGCGCACCCGAATTTCCGGTGCATACTCCCCTTTCCCCCGATTGGCCGCCGCGTAGGCCATTCCCGCGGGGGTTAGGGATACGCACAGTTCGCCGCCTCCGTCGTTATGGGAAACGGTATAGTGGTCGTTCTCGGTGAGGTCGATTTCCGCTCCCGCCCTAGTCAGCAAGCTGACCGTTGGCGCCGACTCATTCAGCGCCAGATGCTCGTCAAAACTGCCTGTAATGGTGTACTTCTGTGCTGTCCGGATGCCCGACGGGATGCTGCCCCGCAGAATCCAGGTATGTACCTGCCCCACGTCAAAGCTGCTATCTGTGCTGCCGACTTCCCCCACATTCACCTGGGCGCCGGGAGCGGCTTCCACTGTACCGGTCGGCTTAACATTCAGGGTATAGGCATTTCCGCCGTCAGCGCCGACCCCGGGAACCACCAGAAAAAAGGGTGCGGAAATCTTCGCCGCTTCCCCTTCCGTGCGCTGGACGACCAGATACACGCCATCCGGCTGGTTATTCGCCGTAAAATTGTAGGAGGCAAAGCCGTGAATGTCCGTTGTCAGAATCGTCACAAGGTTCTCAGGCGTCCGAAAACCCTTCATGGCCGCTTCGTCAGATGACGCGCTGAGGGAAAACGCCCCGCTTTCCAACTGCTCCCGGGTCGCTGCCCGGTACAGGTCAAAGCGGATATTGGAAAGCGGCAAGCCGCTGCCTTCTTCGCGTTCCTGAATATTGAGAATGCAGTCCGGCTTCACCAGCAGCCTGCCGTGGACGGGCAGCACGCTGTCGTCAAAGCCCAGCAGCTTGTGATTCTCTCCTTCGAACAGGTAAACGTCGCCGCCGTGCTGGGTTCCGGAAATTTCCAGTGTCACCTCCGGCCTGTCCGCAAGACCGGAAAAGGAGACTGTGCAGCTTCCCGCCTCGGTCACCGTCTGCTCCCTGACCTGACCGCCGCATTCGGCGCTGAGGGTCAGCGCGTCCAGCGACCCAACCGTCGTCTGAATATCCACGCGCACCATAACGGTATAGGTTCCGTCCGACTCCTTTACCGCCGTGTAAACCGGATTTTGCAGCGCCGCGTCCGACACCGTTTCGCACCCCTGCGCCGCCGGTCTCAGGCTGCACAGATACCGATACAGCCCCGCAACATTCGATGCCGAATCTTCCGTCAGCGGCTCGCGGGAAACGTCAGCGTTCGTGACCTTTTTCAGATAGTTCCGCCATCCCGGCGTGGTCATGTCCTCCCAGCGGGATAAATAGTCGTTGACGGAAAACTTTCCCTGGTTCGTCAGCTCCCAGACGGCAAGCTGCGCCGCCAGCACGGCCTCGCCGCTTTGCAGCTGCCTGATTTCCGGCAAGCCATGACTTTGCAGCCAGGGATTTGCCGCCGCCTGAATGGCGGCCACGTTCTTGTGCGGGTACGATCCCTGCACCACCGCCCGGAGCTTTCCCGCCGTTTCTGCGGAAAAACAGCCCCTGTCCTCCAAGCCCACCCGCCGGTAGCCCGTTTTTTCCGGTGCTTCCGCGTCAGGGCTGACGGAATAGGCGGCGATGGATACGGCCTGTTCCCCTGCCCCGTCGGCGGTCAGGTGGTAGACCTCCACAAAATCCTCGCCGGAAAAAACCGTCTTCCCGTCCTCCCCGGTGAGCGTGAAATCTGCCACAAAGGGGGAAGCACAGACGTAAGCGTCCTTGGCAATGTGCAGCACATAGCCGTCCTCCGCCGCCCGGGCGCGCAGCAGCAAAGCCCCCGAAACCGCAGCGGCCAGCGCCGCCAGCATGGCCGCCGCCCGTTTGAACGAGATTTTCATATCCCCCATTTCCTCCCCTGACGGCACTGTTCCGCCGTGTTTTTCACAAGTTTACCACGGGGCGCCTGTCGAATTTGGGGGAAATCGGAGGGTAAAGCAAAATTAGCCGTATTGCGGGAACGGTATTTTTGTGGTATGCTTTTGAAAAGGAAGTGACGGAATGAAGCGGCTTAGAAAAATCTATCTGGAGATCTCCAACGTCTGCAACCTGCACTGCACATTCTGCCCCGGTACCCGGCGGGAAAAGCAATTCATGACGGTGGAGGCGTTCTCCTCCCTGCTGCCCAAATTGCGTCCATGGACGGACTATCTTTACTTCCATCTGATGGGCGAGCCGCTGTGCCATCCTGAGCTTGCGGAATTTCTCCGTCTCGCGGGGGAAGCGGGCTTCAAGGTCATTCTCACCACCAACGGCACCCTGCTGGAAGAAAAGCGGGAGATTCTGCTGAACGCCCCCGGGCTTCACAAGGTGAACATTTCTCTCCACGCCTTTGAGGCAAACGCCCTCTCCGTCCCCTTCGAGACGTACCTTTCCCGGTGCTTCTCCTTCGGACAGGCGGCGGAGGGAAGGCTTCTCGTCGTGTACCGCTTATGGAACGGCGGCGGTGCGGAGCAGCGAAATCCGGAAATTCTCAGCGCCATGGAGCGCGTATTCCCCGCGCCCTGGAATGTGCAGCCCCGGGGCACCCAGATTGCCCGGCGGGTCTATCTGGAATACGGTGACAAATTCGACTGGCCGGATCTTTCCGCCCCCGACGGCGGGGAACGCGCCTTTTGCCACGGCCTGCGGGATCAGGTGGGTATACTGTGCGACGGCACCGTTGTCCCCTGCTGTCTTGACCATGAAGGCGACATCGCTCTGGGAAATCTGTTTGAGACGACGCTGGAAGAAATCTGGGAAACGCCCCGCGCAAAGTCGATTTATCAGGGCTTTGCCCGGAAAAAAGCGGCAGAGGAACTTTGCCGTAAGTGCGGGTATGCCCGCCGCTTTTTGTAATGGCCTATTTCAAATCGAACAGGACTTTTTCGTAGTCCTTCACATAGCAGCGTATGTTTTTGCGTCCCTTTTGAATAACGGTATGCCCCTCCGCTTCCAGCTTTTTCCGCTGCGCTTCGATGCCGCCGGGATATTTTTCATTGAGTTCCCCATTGGCTTTCAGCGTTCTCCAATAGGGCGTTTCATCCGCTGAGCGCTGATAGCTCGCCCACGCGGCAATGGACACAAAAATCCCCGCCGTGATGGGTTCCGTAAAGTCCGCGCCGCTCAATTTTGCGAAATAGTCCCGTATCTCCCCGACCGTGGTCACTTTGCCATACGGGACTTCTCGCATTACCCGGTCGTAATCGATGGGCGGTGCAAAGTACATTCTGTTTCCGCCATATTTTTCAACGCTTTTCTCGTCCGTGATGGTCTGGAATTTGGGCATGTCCTTGCTGTCGTGCAGCATGGCGTTGAAATCTTTCTTTTCTTCATTTGCCATATATACCGCCTCCTGCGTTCAGTATAATCCATTACGGCGTCCGATGCAATGAGACAGTTTGAAAATACTCTTGAGAAGCGGAAAAAAGTGTGCTATAATCCAAAAAACACAGAAAGGGTCTCAATATGGAACAAAAAGTCATTCTTTTCGACCTGGACGGTACTTTGACGGATTCCGGCGAAGGTATTATCAACTGCGTCGTCTTTGCCTTGGAGCATTTCGGCCTGCCCATCCCTCCGAAAGCGGAGCTGCGCAGTGTCGTAGGGCCTCCCCTTCACGATTCTTTGGCGCGGTACGGCGTCCCGAAGCAGAAGCTTGATGAAGGCGTAACCGTTTTCCGCAGCCGCTACAATCCCATCGGCATTTATGAAAACGTCCCCTACCCCGGCATTCGGGAAGCGCTTGAAGAACTGAAGCAGAGCGGGTATAAGCTCTGCGTCGCCACCTCCAAGCCGGAGGAAATGGCAAACCGGGTACTGCGGCATTTTAACCTTGCCGGCTACTTTGACACGGTCTGCGGCGGTACTTTGGACGAGTCCCGCTCTTCCAAAAGCGAGGTCATCGCCTACCTTCTGGCGCAGAACGGCCGGGCAGACAATATGGTCATGGTGGGCGACACCAAGTTTGATGTAATTGGCGCCGCCGCCCACGGCATTCCCACCGTCGGCGTTGCCTGGGGCTACGGCGAGACGGCGGACATGGAAGCCGCCGGAGCAAAGGCCATTGCCCAAAGCCCTGCGCACCTGGTAACGCTGCTCAGGGAGATGTGATACTGGTTTTCAATAAAACGGTTAAAAACCGTTTTATTCGGCTGCTGTTTCAGCAGCCAGCGGCGTAGCCGCAAAAAACGTAAGTCCATACATTTCTCGCCGCCACCGGCGGCCTGCGAAGGATTCGCAGGATAAAATGGTGTTAACCATTTTATCGAGAAATAGTATGATTGGAGGAATTTCTATGGAACTGCGTGCGTGCGTTGACGCGCTGAAGCCCCAGCTTCTTTCCACTCTTCGGCAAAATATCCGGATCCCCAGCGTTCAGGGCGACGCGGAGGACGGCGCACCCTACGGGACATCCGTCCGGGATAGCCTTGTCCATGTGTTGGACACCGCCCGGAAGTTGGGCTTCCGGACGGAGAACATGGACGGCCATCTGGGCTGGTGCGAATACGGCGAGGGCGACGAAATGGTCGCCGTTCTGGGACATCTGGACGTGGTTCCCGCCGGGGACGGCTGGAGCTGCGACCCCTTCGGCGGCGAGCTGCGGGACGGGAAAATCTGGGGCAGAGGCACCACAGATGACAAAGGCCCTGCCATCGCTTCCCTGTTTGCCCTGGCCGCTCTGCGGGATTCCGGCCTTCCCATCCGCCGCCGCATCCGGATTCTCTTCGGCTGCAACGAAGAAGCCGGTTCCGACGATATCAAGTACTATCTTGCAAACGGCGGCGAGATTCCTGTCATGGGCTTCACCCCGGACGGCGAATACCCGGTGATCAACGGCGAAAAGGGCATTATCAACGTGACCTTTTCCCACACCTACACGCAAACCGGTGACGTTCGGCTCCTGTCCATTCACGGTGGAACCGCCCCAAACGTGGTTCCGGCGCACGCCTGCGCCAAGCTGGCCTGTCCCCGGGAACTGGCGCAGCGACTGGCGGGTCTCTCTGCGCCTCAGGTGCGGTTCACTGTCACGGATTACGGCCTTTTCGTGGAGGCCGAGGGCGAAAGCGCCCATGGCAGCACCCCGGAGCTGGGGAAAAATGCCATCGGCCGACTGCTGCTGACGCTGGACACCCTGCCCCTGAGCGAGGAAATTGCCGACGCGGTGCATTTTCTGGCGGCGACCCTCGGCATGGAGACCGACGGTGCCTCCGCCGGAATCGCCCTCCATGACGCGGTTTCCGGCGGTCTGACCCTGAATCTCGGCGTGATTGACGGCGATGAACACCGGCTGTCTCTGAAAATCAACTACCGTTACCCGGTCACCAAAGGCTACGCCGACTGCGCCCCCATTCTGAACGGCAGATTTGCAGGTGCCGGATTTACTCTGGACGCCGAAGTCCACAAGGCCAAGCTGTACGTCCCCGAGGACAGCCCCCTTGTCTCCACCCTGCTGCGGGTCTACCGGGAGCAGACCGGGCTGGAAGGTCAACCCAAATCCATCGGCGGCGGTACCTATGCCAAGGCGCTGCCCAACATCGTGGCCTTCGGCCCCATTTTTCCCGGGGAGGAAGTCCGGGAGCATAAGCCGGACGAGTACATCTCGGTTGACAGCCTGATGCGCAACGCCCAAATCATTGCCGCTGCCATGTACGAAATGGCAAAATAACGAATTATTTTACCAGAATTTATAGAAGGTGACCAATATGAAAATCACAAGTGTCCGTCTGGGACGCATCAGCGTTCCCCTGCGCACCCCCTTCAAAACCGCCCTGCGCAGCGTCAGCAGTGTGGAAGACGTCATCGTGGAAATCCACACCGACTGCGGCGCGGTAGGCTACGGCGAAGCCCCTCCCACGGGCGCCATTACCGGCGATACCACCGGCGCGATCATCGGCGCCATTCAGGATCACATTGCCAAGACCATCATCGGCCGGGATGTGGACGAGCTGGAGCCGCTGCTTCAGTCGGTGCAGAAGTGCATCGTGGGCAATTCCAGCGCCAAGGCCGCCGTGGACATGGCGCTGTGGGATTTGTACGGACAGCTGTACAATATCCCCGTTTACAAGCTTCTGGGCGGCGGGCGGAAGCAGATCGTCACCGATATCACCATCTCCGTCAACGACCCGGATACCATGGTCAGCGATTCCCTGAAAGCCGTCGCCCGTGGCTATGACTGCCTGAAAATGAAGGTGGGCGTGAATCCGGAGCTGGACGTCGCCCGGCTCAGCGCCGTGCGCAACGCCGTGGGCAAGGACATCGTCATCCGCATCGACGCCAATCAGGCGTGGACGCCCAAGCAGGCCGTGAAGATTTTAAACCGGATGCAGGAGCTTGGACTGGACATTGAGCTTGTGGAGCAGCCCGTAAGCGCCCATGACTTTGCCGGACTGAAATACGTCACCGACCGGAGCTACGTGCCGGTGCTGGCGGACGAGGCCGTATTCTCTCCGGAAAACGCCATGACCATTTTGCAGATGGGCGCAGCCGACCTGATCAACATCAAGCTGATGAAGTGCGGCGGCATTTACAACGCCCTGAAAATCGCCTCCGCCGCAGAGGTATTCGGCGTGGAGTGCATGATCGGCTGTATGCTGGAAGCAAAGATTTCCGTCAATGCCGCCGTGCATCTGGCCTGCGCCAGGAACATCATCACGAAGGTGGACCTGGATGGCCCGGTGCTGTGCAGGGAAGACCCGATTCTCGGCGGGGCTGTTTTCGACGAGAAGATCATCACCGTCTCCGACGCGCCGGGACTGGGCATTCAGGGCATCGACCAGAAATACCTGACCTACATAGACTGATTTTTCTGTGAGATACGAAAAGAGGACGCTCAGGCGTCCTCTTTCAGATTTTTGTGGATGTATGCTCTTGCCTGCTCCGGCTCCAGGTGCAGAACGATGGAAATTTCGCCAATCAGCAGCTTCTCTGCGTCGTGGAGGAAATTCTCGTCGCACAGGTGATTCTTTTTTCCCAACGCGATCTGATTGGCTTTATGGCGGTAAAGGGAATGTACCATGCGCATGAGTCTCTTCCGGTCGCCACTGCCGATCAGCTCCCGGTAGGTTTGCTTTCGCTGATTCTCGTCCCGAATCCACTCGCCGGTCTTCACATCCTCCGATGTAATCATCGCTTCCAGCTCCTCTTTAGACAGGACGGGCTGAAGCTTCGCCATGGCGGAGGCGTTCTGCGTCGGCACCAGGAATCGGGAATCGCCGTGACCAACCGGTTCCAAAGCCAGATAATTCAGCCGTTTTTTATCCACCAGCCTTTCCTCCTGACTCACCACGCGGCAAACGCCGTGCATCCCGTAAACGACCAACTCTCCAACCTGATACATTTTTCCCATCCTTCCAAAAAACGCCGCATTTTTTCACCTATAATAATATTATAGCACAAAAATGCCACAATTTCACATAGGGAAAAATCCCAAAATTTTCACCGCTTTTTTCGGTCAACATGCGAAAAAATGCCGCCGCAGCGTGAACTGCGGCGGCATTTCTACGGTCAGATCGTCTCGATTTTGATGGTGTTGGTGTTGCCGTGCTTGCCGTTGATAGGGCCGCCGGTGAGAAGAATATTGTCGCCGGGTTTCAGATGCAGAACATCCACGGCGGCCTTCTGGGCGTAGTAGAACATCACGTCCATGGTGGGAAATTCATCCGCCATCACCGGGGTCACGCCCCAGCTCATGGAAAGTCTGCGCCAAATCTTCCGGTCGGTGGTCATGCCGATGATGTCCACAGGGGTACGGAACCGGCTGACCAGCATGGCGGTCTTACCGGACACGGAACAGACTACAATGGCCTTGGCGTTTACGTCGATGGCCATGGAGCATACCGCATGGGACAGGCAATCTAAGTTGTTCTGACCGTTGTACTCCGTTTTCAGGAACAGGGACTTGTAGCCGGTGTGCTGCTCGGTATATTCGGCGATTTCCGCCATGGCCTTGACCGCCTCCACGGGGTATTTACCGGCGGCGGATTCTCCGGAAAGCATGACGCAGGAGGTGCCGTCATAAACGGCGTTGGCCACGTCCGTAATCTCCGCGCGGGTGGGACGGGGGTTCTGGATCATGGATTCCAGCATTTCCGTAGCGGTGATGACCCGCTTGCCCAGCATCCGGCACATCCGGGTCAGCTTCTTCTGCACGGAGGGTACCTCCACGTAGGGAATCTCCACACCCAAATCGCCCCGGGCGATCATGATACCGCCGCAGACGGAGCAGATGTCCTCCACGTTGTCCACGCCGGAACGGTTCTCGATCTTCGCCACGATTTCAATGTCGCTGCCGCCGTTTTCGTCCAGCAGCTTGCGGATGTCCAGAACGTCCTGCTTCGTGGAGACGAAGGACGCGGCCACATAGTCCACGCCGTGGGTGATGCCGAACAGAATATCCGATCTGTCCTGCTGGGAAATATAGGGGCCGGACATGACCTTGTTGGGGAAGGACATGCTCTTGCGGTCGCTGAGCGTGCCGCCTGCCAGACATTTGCAATGGATTTCGGTGCCCTCAATGCTTTCCACTTCAAACTGGACGATGCCGTTGTTCACCGTTACGGTGTTGCCGGGCTTCAAGTCCTTGTGCAGATTCTTATAGTTGACGCTGACTCTCGTCTCGTCCCCTGCCACGTCCCGGGTGGTAAAGGTAAAGCTGTCCCCCGTCCTCACTTCCACCTTGCCGGAGGCAAAGGTTCCGATCCGATATTCTGGCCCCTTGGTGTCCAGCATGATGGCGATGGGCAGCCCCAGCTTCTGACGCACCCGCTTGACCAGCTCGATTTTCCGCTCGTGCTCGGCATGGGTGCCGTGGGAAAAGTTCAGCCGCGCGACGTTCATGCCGGCAAGGCACATTTGGGTCAGCGTTTCCTCGTTTTCACTGGCGGGGCCGATGGTACAGATGATTTTTGTTTTGCGCATAAACAGTCCTCCTGTTATGGGGGCGCAGCGACTTCTTTTGGTACGCCCTGATACTAGTTTTCAATAAAACGGTTAAAAACCGTTTTATTCGGCTGCTGTTTCAGCAGCCAGCGGCGTAGCCGCAAAAAACGTAAGTCCATACATTTCTCGCCGCCACCGGCGGCCTGCGAAGGATTCGCAGGATAAAATGGTGTTAACCATTTTATCGAGAAATAGTATGATATCTACTTCTGCTTCCGCCATATTCTACCACACCCCTTCTCTGCCGTCAACGTAAAATCCGGTAAAGGAGATTTATGTGGATGGTTCAGAAAACCGGCTCCACGGAATAATGCCGCAGCCAGAAGTCGATCTGGCACAGATAGGCGATGGTCTGGGGGCGGCGCATCAGCTGACCGTACCACGGCCACTGCGTCTCCCGATGCAGAAGCTTCCTCACTTCCTCCGCCGAAACCAGCTGCCAGAGGGGCGCGGCGGGGTCGTCCAGAACGGCTTGCAGCCGGGCTTCCATGAGCTGCTCATAACGGGGGTCGAAGGTTTTGGGGTAAGGGCTCTTTTTCCTGTGCAGTACCTGCTCCGGCAGAAGTCCCTCCACCGCCCGGCGCAGCAGTCCCTTTTCCTGCCCCTGATAGTCCTTGTATTCCCAGGGAACGCCGTACAGATATTCCGCAATCCGATAGTCGCAGAAGGGCACGCGAACCTCCAGAGAATGGTACATGCTCATCCGGTCTTTCCTGTCCAGCAGTGTCTGCATGAACCAGCGGAAATTCAGGTTCACCATCTGCTTCATCCGCCGCTCCTGATCGGAGGTGCCGGGGAGGATATCGCTTTCCCGGCAGGTCTGGTTGTAGGCATCCATCACGAATTCCGCCGGGTCGAGGGTGATCGCAGGCGTCAGGATCGCCGCCCGATCCGCCGTATTCTGCGCCCAGGGGAATCCCTCTCTGGCACGAACCTCCGGGTCGCGATACCATGGATAGCCGCCGAAAATCTCGTCGGCGCATTCTCCGGACAGGGCGACCTTCACCTCCTGCCGAATCTCCCGGCAAAAGGCCAGCAGGGAAAAATCCACGTCCGCCATTCCCGGCAAGTCCCGGGCAACGGTGGCTTCCTCCAGGGTTGCCGCCAGCTCGTCGGCGCCGAGAATCGTCCAGTGGTGGTCGGTCTGCAAGGCGTCCGTCATCAGATGAATGTAGCTGCTGTCGGAATTGGGCTGGAATTTGTTCGCCTGAAAATACTTGTCGTTGTTCAGGTAATCCACGGAGAAGGTTTTCAGCCGCTCCCCTCTTTTTTCCATTTCCCCGGCGCAGACGGCAGTGATGATGCTGGAATCCAGACCGCCGGAGAGAAACGTTCCGATGGGAACGTCGGACACCATTTGCCGCCGGATGGCGTCCGTCACAAGAAAGCGCACCTTTTCCACCGTTTCGTTGAAGGAATCCCGGTGTTCTCTGTCCATCAGCTTCCAGTACCGGCAAAGGCGCAGCTCCCCGTCGGCGAAAAAGCCGCAGCAGCCCGGCTCCAGCTCGGAGATGCCTCGGAACACCCCGCTTCCCGGCAGCCGCCCCGGCCCCAGAAGAATCAGCTGGGCAGCGCCGTTTTCGTCCAGCTCCGCCCGGACGGTTGGGTATGTCAGAATCGTCTTGATCTCCGAGGCAAACAGCAGACCGCCGTCGTGCTTCTTGTAAAACAGGGGCTTCACCCCGATCCGGTCGCGGGCAAGAAACAGCCGCCCCCGGCGCTTTTCCCACACGGCGAAGGCAAAAATGCCGTTCAGCTTTTCCACGCACGCCGCCCCGAACTGGGCATAGGCATGGAGCAGCACCTCCGTGTCGGAATGCCCCAGAAAGCTGTGTCCCAGGGCGGACAGCTCGCTTCTCAGCTGCTCGGTATTGTACAGCTCCCGTTGTAAACCAATGCATATTCCTCCCCTGCCCAGGCAAGGGTCATGGGCTGACGGCCGCCCTCCGGGTCAATGATGGCAAGCCGCCCATGAAGCAGCGTACACCCCTTTTCCCGATACACGCCCCGGTCGTCCGGCCCCCGGCGGTGCATCGTTTCCAGCATTCGGCAAAGGGTTTTCTCCGAAGCCGGGAGGTTTATCATTCCGCTGATGGCGCACATATTCACCACATCCTTTTCCTAAGATATCTGCTCTATCCAATCATTTTATGCATGACAAAGGCAAGAATGTGCATACTAAACGCGGTGATGTTTTATGAAAAACAGCAGAGAAATTCTGACCTCCGTCCTGAAAACCACACAGATGGGGCAGATCGGCATTCGCAGTGTGCTGGACACCAGTATGCGTCCCGGGCTGCGGAAAGCGCTGGAATCCCAGCTCCGGGAATACGATTCCATCGAAACCGAAGCCCATTCCATCGCCACCCAGCGGGGCTGGGACATGGACGAGCTTGACCCCTCCGTACGGGTCTGGTCGAATCTCATGACCCGGATGAAGCTGGGCGGCCGGAACACCGACTCCAAAATTGCCGACATGATGATTCAGGGCAACACCAGGGGCATGATCAAGGGTCTGAAAACCCTCCATCAGTTCGGTCAACAGGACGAGCAGATCAACACACTGAGCCAGAAGCTGCTGGACTGTGAGACCGCCAATATCCGCCAGATGCAGGGGTATCTATGAAAAACGGGGCGACGGATAAGAAAATCCAATGCACCATATTGAATGGGTGGCCGTAAAACAGCGAATGGAGCGTATCGGTACAGATACGCTCCATTTCTCATTCCAACACGCTATGCCTTGGCTCTCCCTCCGGGAGAGCTGTCACCGCAGGTGACTGAGAGGGCTTTGCAGCCTAGTGTGCCCTCTCCGTCTTCGCTTCGCTCAGCCACCTCTCCCACAGGGAGAGGCAAGGGGTGCAGTTCATTATCCCACTAACGTCTAATGCGCCCCGCATTTTCTTTTCGTTGTCACCTCCCGGCCTCCCGGCGCATATCCTGGTAGGAGAAAGGAGGGATCCTGTTGTCAGCTACAGGATACATACAGGTACGCGCTTACACCAGCACCGCCCGGTTTCCTCTGGAAAACGTGGCCATTGCGGTCACTGCCACCGACGGCACTGCCCTGGCCATGCGCCTGACCGACCGGAACGGGCTGATTGCCCCCATCGAGCTTCCCGTGCCGGATAAATCCGAAAGCCAGGAGCCGGAGTCCGGGGCAAAGCCCTATACCACCGTAAATCTCTATGCCCGTTTGAAGGGCTATGAGCAGATCGAAGCGGAAAATCTTCAGGTTTTCGCCGATACTACCACCAATCAGAATCTGGAGATGATCCCCCTGTCGGAGTTCCCGAATCAGTGGGATCAGACGGAAATTTTCAACACGCCTCCCCAAAATCTGTAGGAGGTAGCCTATGCCCCAAGTCATTCCTTATATCCCGCAGCGAATCACGGTACATCTCGGCGCGCCGTCATCCGACGCCGCCAACGTCACCGTAAATTTTGCAGACTATGTGAAAAACGTGGCGTCCAGCGAAATTTACCCCACCTGGGAGGAGGCCGCCCTGCGTGCCAACATCCTCGCCATCGTCTCTTTCGCCCTGAACCGGGTGTACACGGAATTTTACCGCAGCCGGGGGTACAGCTTTGATATCACCAACTCCACTGCCTACGACCAGTTTTTCGTCAACGGGCGCAGCTACTTTACCAATGTCGCCCGGCTTGTGGATGAGCTGTTCGACGACTATCTCCGCCGCCCCGGCTTTGTAGAGCCTCTGGCCGCCAAATTCTGTAACGGCACCACCGTCACCTGTGAGGGCCTGAGCCAGTGGGGCAGCCAGAATCTGGCGCGGCAAGGGTACGACACCGTCCGGATTCTGCGCAGTTACTATGGCAATGTAGAGATTGTGAACAACGCCCCCATCCGGGGCATCACCTCCTTCTACCCCGGCACCCCTCTGCGCCGGGGAACCACCGGCCCCAGCGTGGTGGTCGTGCAGGTCGAGCTGAACCGGATATCCCAGAACTACCCTGCCATTCCCAAAATCCCTCTTGTGGACGGCATTTTCGGTGCGCAGACCGAAGCCGCCGTGCGGAAATTTCAGGAAATCGTCAATCTTGCCGTGGACGGCATCGTCGGTCGGGAGACCTGGTATGCCCTTGTGCGCTACTACGTCGCCGTGACCAGTCTCGCGGAACTGCGCAGTCAGGGACAGCGGTTCTACACCATCTCCTGGGCGATAAGCGACCCCATCGAGCAGGGCGATCGGGGCGTAAAGGTGGAGCATCTGCAATACATGCTCAGCGTGCTTTCCGCCTACATCCCGGAAATTCCCCCCGTCACCATAGACGGGATTTTCGGCCCCGCTACCCGCAGCGCCGTCATCGCCGCCCAGCGCCGGTTCGGCCTGCCGGAAACCGGTATTGTGAATTTCGATACCTGGTACGAAATCTACGACCAGTTTTCCGGCATCGAAACCACCGGCTGGCGTGACCCGGAGAATTATCCCTATACCGCCGCCATCATCGGTGGGACGCCGCCCAGAAACCGGTACGCCCAATCCACCACCCTGACCCAGTTCCCGGGGAATCCTTTGAGCACCGGGAATCAGGATCCCGTAAGACAGGAGGCGCCGCGATGAAACCGCTATCTTCCTTTGTTGGTCAGCCTATCCGCAGCTTGCAGACCATGCTCCGGGTCATTGCCGAGGATGACCCCACCCATCTGCGCATCGTTCCCGACGGCATTTACGGCCCGGAGACCACCGCCGCCGTCTCCACCTTCCAGCGAAAACACGGTCTGCCGGTGACGGGTGTCACCGATCATGCGACCTGGGAAGCCGTTGTTGGGGTATACACTCCCGCCCTCGTGCGGATCGACGCCGCCCACCCGGTGGATATCATTATGAATCCCGGCCAGGTCATTCGCCGGGGAGAAAGCAACCCCCATCTGTATCTGGCGCAGGCCATGCTGACGGTACTTGCCGACATTTATAAAAGCGTCGCCGAACCGACCCACTCCGGCATTCTGGACGAACCGACGGTGGATTCTCTGTCGTCCTTCCAAATTTTATGCGGCCTTCCGATGACCGGGACGCTGGATAAGCATACCTGGAAGCATCTCGCCCTGCATTACCCGTTGGCGACGAACCTGAACAATCTTCCCTGACGGAAAAATATGGATAATTTATAAAAATTTTCCTGGAAGGGCTGCGAACCCTTGATAAACAGAGATTTTTTGACTATAATAAAAAACAAACCGTCTCGGAGGAATGATCCATGCACATCAAGGACTGGAAAAAGGAAGTTTTCACCATTCCGAATCTGTTGAGCCTGTTCCGGCTGGCGCTGATTCCCGTGTATATTTACATCTATCTGGGCGCTACCGAAACCTACCAGTATATCACCGCCGGGACGATTATGGCGGTTTCCTGCCTGACGGATCTGATCGACGGAAAGGTCGCCCGGCGCTTCAATATGGTCTCCACTCTGGGAAAAATTCTCGACCCCCTGGCGGATAAAATCACCCAGTTCACCCTGACGGTGTGCCTTTCCCTGAAGCATCCCCAGCTGTTCCCGGTGCTGGCGCTGTTCGTCGTCAAGGAGCTGTTTCAGCTCATCGCGGGGGCGGTGCATCTGAAAAAAGGAAAGATGCTTCCCGGTGCGCTGATGGCCGGAAAGGTCTGCACCACCGTCCTGTTCGTCAGCCTGATTGCCCTGGTGCTGTTCCCCAACGTGGACAGCGCGGCAGTGAGCATCATTGCGGCGGTAGACGCGGTTTTTCTGGGCATTTCCTTTGTCAGCTATATTCTGGCGTACTTTGGGAAAAATGCAAAGGTTCAGGATTTGAAAAGCGAATAAACAAATTGTCCGTCGGGTGTTCCCGGCGGACTTCTTTCTTCGCAAAAACACGCGGCGGCTCAGTGCTGAGCCGCCGCACAATGATAATTTTCTCTCTCCACGGGACACAGCGTGTCACGGGTACACCGTTGGCTTATCCGCAGATATTTCCACGGCATCGGCTTTCCCCACTGTCTCCGCCTCTGTACCTACAGTATACCATACTCCCGGCGGCGATTGGTGAAGAAACCTTGAACAGACGCAAAAGATTTTCTTAAACTCAGTTGGGATACACGTTGCTCACCAGCAGCAGCACCGGCAGTGCAAGGGTGAAAATGCTGATCGCCCAGGGGTACATTGCCTTTCTGGAGCAGAACATCAGCAGCAGACATGCCGCCGTCAGCCCCAGCGGCCCCATCACCGCCAACTGACGGCTCACTGTCATGGCAAACTCACCGGTGGATTGCAGATCAAGCCCCACCTGCTCCGGCAGATGCTGACCGTTATAGGAAGCCAGCCGAATGGCGGCGTAAATCACCGGGGCGGCCATAATGAACTTTCTCAGCCGGAAGAGCCAGACGCCGATGAGATTGATGACGGAATTGATCTTGGACATCACCGTCTTGAACTTCTCAAAGCCGGTGGACTGCACGGCAGTCTGCTTCTCCGCAAATTGACCGGTCTTTCCCATAAAATACCTCCGGGTAACTTTTTCTGTATTATAACATATTTGCCGGTGGGTTGCAAGACGCCCACATCCGGGATGAAAAATTTTCAAAAAAGCTTAATTAGTCCGGTTTATTGGACAGAACCTTTTGTATACTGTTTTCAGCAAAACAAAAGGAGGCTCTTCCAATGAAGCAACACACTCTGTCCCGCCCAAATTTACGCCGTTACCGCGAACCCGCCTACCCCAACGCCGCCGACAGGCGCTACTTTGTGGAAAAGGCAGTGAACATCATCACCGCGATTCTCTCCGGGATCGGCTTCGTCACTGCCATGGTTTTCCTTGCCACCATGGGGTAATTACAGATCCGCTTCCCTGAGAATCCGGCAGGTAACGATTTTCCGGTTCTCCACCTGAATCAGACCGGCCGTTCCCCCGCCGTAGCCGCAGCTGCCCGGGTTCAGAATCCAAAGGCCATCCGGCTCCCGGCGGCAGTCGGCCTGGTGGGTGTGTCCGTACAGCACCGCATCCACCCGGCTGGCGCGGGCGTCCTTCAGCAGCGCGCCCAGCCCCATTTTCACGTTGTGCCTATGCCCGTGGGTCATGAAAAGCTCCACGCCAAACACGGGCTGCACCAGCGTCTCCGGCTGCCAGGACGGGCAGCGAAACCGGTCGCAGTTCCCCGGCACCTGATAAAATGGGGTATCCGGGTTTTCCTCGCGGATGACCACGCCGTCGTCAAAAAAGTCCCCAAGATGGATGATCCCGTCGGGCTTCACCGATTCCACGCATTGCCGCATAAACTTCAGCGCAGAATGGGAATCCGACAGCACCAGAATTTTCATATCGCTCCCGCCTTTATCCCTTAGTTTGTCTTGCTGGGATTATATCATACATTGGCAGGTTTTGCTATGTGCTTTCGTCAAAAACTGCCGCTGATTTTTGTGTACATTTTTTCCTGGGGGCGCATATGCTATAGCAGAAGTTTCACCACCCCAGGGAGGTAAGCCTATGCAACCCACACCCAATTCACAGGAGCTTGCGCAGATCATGCGCTTCGTCCAGTCCCCCGCGGGGCAGCAGCTGCTTGCGTCGCTTCAGCAGCTTAACTCAAATGAAATAAACAGCGCAATGGCCGACGCGGCCGCCGGGAATTATGACCGGGCGCAAAAGACCATCTCCGCGTTTCTCGCGACCCCGGAGGCAAAAAAGCTGCTGTCCCAAGTGGAAGGCGGCAAATGAGCGAGATGGAGGAAAAGCTGGGGGCAATCCTGAGCAACCCCCAGATGATGCAGCAGATCATGTCCATGGCTCAGGCCATGAGTCCGCCGCCGGAACCTCAAGGAAGGCCGGAACAGCCGCCGGAGCCTGCCCCTCCGGCGCTTCCGGATTTTTCCGTCATGCAGAAGCTCGCCGGGGTGACCCGGCAGTCCGGCATTGACAAAAACCAGCAGGCGCTGCTTCGGGCGCTCTCCCCCTACATAAGCCGGGAGCGCTCCGCCAAGCTGGAAAAAGCCATGCGTGCGGCAAAAATGGCACGGCTTGCCTCGGCGTTTCTCAATGCCGGCGGCTTAGAAATGCTGACCGGGAGGTGACAAGGAATGTACAACCGCTATATTCCCCAGCCCGACGGCACCTATCGCCGCCGACCGGCAGACGTCCCCCAGCAGCCGCCCCGACCGGAACCGCCCAGACAGGAGCCGCCTCGCCGGAATCCCGATTTTTCTCCGCCGCAGCCCCAGGGGAAGCCGCCCTGCCAGAAGAATCCGCCCTGTTCCAATCCGCGCAGGCAGGAACGTCCCGCTCCCCCGCCGCCCCGGAGGAAACCACCCCAGCAGCCGCCCCAGGATTCCTTTTTCGGTATCGGCAATTTTCTGCATCAGCTTCTTCCAAAGGACTTCTGCATGGAAGACCTGATGGTCGTGCTGCTGCTTTTGCTCATGTCCGGCAACGGCGAGGAAGACCAGAATTTCGCGCTGCTGACCCTTGGGCTGTATCTTTTTCTGTAGCAAAATACGCCGGTTTTCATCGTACTGGATGAATCCGGCGTATTTTTTCGTTGCGAAAGAGAGAATGGTATGGTAGAATGGTGACCATCCTATCGTAGGAGGATTCGACGTGATCACCGAAAAGAAACAGAATTTAGACGCCATTCTCCCCATTTTGACACTTCTGCTGTTTGCTGCGGCCATTGCCGCTCACTACGCGCTGGAGCCGTGGGGATTTTACCGAAAGGTCTCGGAGGGAGAAGCGACGCTTCGGATGCAGGTCGTTCAAACCGCCGAAAGCTATCTCGGCTGTCAGGAATCGGACGGAAGCCATGAAGCCATCATTGACCTGTACAACGCCCACGAGCCGCTGGCGCAGAACTACACTGTGCAGTATACCGACAGCTGGTGCGCCACCTTCGTCAGCGCCGTTTCCATCCGCTGCGGCCTGACGGACATCATTCCCACGGAATGCAGCTGTGAGCGTCTCATCGGCCTGTTCGGAGAGCTTGGCCGCTGGCAGGAGGACGACAACTACACGCCTCTCCCCGGCGATATCATCTTCTACGACTGGGACGAAAAGTGTCCCGGCGACTGCACCGGCTGGGCAGACCATGTGGGAATCGTGGTCGGGACAAAGTGGCCGTTCGTAAAGGTCATCGAAGGCAACCGGGACGACGCCGTCGCCTACCGCATCATTCCTTTGGGCGAAATTCACATCCGGGGCTACGGCCTTCCGGATTATGCCGCAGTGGCGGAAAATGCCCCGTAAGCATTTATTGGGTGGTCGTAAAACAGTGAATGGAGCGTATCGGTACAGATACGCTCCATTTCTTGTGCCAATACGTCCTTGGCTCCCCCTTTGGGGGAGCTGTCACCGCAGGTGACTGAGAGGGCTTTGCACCCGTACCCTCTCCGTCTTCGCTTCGCTCAGCCACCTCTCCCATAGGGAGAGGCAAGGGACGCTCGCGGGGTAAATTTTATTCCTCCTGGTCGAGGATTTCCTTCAAAAGCTTTCTCTGCTTGCGTAGCTCCTGCACCAGCGGCAGCATTCCGGTGAGATTGATGATGAGGACGAACACGATCAGGCCGACGACCCAGCCCTGCATTCCATTGCCGATCAGGACAAACACCAACAGTGCGGTCACGAGCAGCCGCATGAAAACGGCCTTCCCAACCGTGCGAATGGCCTTGCGGCACTGATCCTCCCGGTCGTAGATATCCGGTTCCGGGGGCAAATTCTCGTCAGCCATTACCTTGCCACAAAGCCCACTTTCTTGTAGACCTTCCGCAGGGTCTTCTCCGCCACGTAGCCCGCCTTCTCGGCGCCAGCCTTGTAGACGCTTTCCAGATAGCCCTTGTCCTTCATCAGGCGGGTGGCCTCCTCCCGAATGGGACGCAGGGTCTCTACCACCGCTTCGCCTACGGCGGGCTTGAACTTGCCATAGCCGCAGCCTGCAAATTCCGTCTCAATCTGATCATAAGTCTTGCCGGTGACAGCGGAGTAGATAGCCATGAGGTTGGCGACGCCGGGCTTATTCTCCCGGTCGAAGCGGACACAGTTCTCCGTGTCGGAGTCGGTGATGGCGCGCTTGAACTGGCGCATAATGGTCTCGGGGGTATCCATCAGCAGGACACGACCGGTGTCCTCGTTCTCGGACTTGGACATCTTGGCGGTGGGATTGGTCAGGCTCATGATCCGGGCGCCTACCTTGGGAACGAAGGGCTCCGGCAGCTTGAACACGTCGCCGTAAATGCCGTTGAACCGGCGGGCGATGGTATGGCACAGCTCCACATGCTGCTTCTGATCCTCCCCCACAGGCACCAGATCAGGCTGATACAGCAGGATGTCCGCCGCCATCAGGGCGGGATATGTGAACAGGCCGCCGTTGATATTGTCTGCATTCTTGGCGGACTTGTCCTTGAACTGGGTCATGCGGCTCAGCTCGCCGAACATGGAATAGCAGTCCAGCACCCAGCCCAGCTCCGCGTGCTGGTGGACATGGCTCTGGATGAACAGGGTGTTCTTTTCCGGGTCCAGGCCGCAGGCAATGTACTGCGCAAGCTGCTCCAGCGTCCGTCTGCGCAGGTCAGCGGGATTTTGGCGCACGGTGATGGCATGGAGGTCAGCCATAAAATAGAAGCAGTCGTAGTCGTTGGCGCGTTCCGCCCAGTTTTTTACCGCGCCCAGGTAAGAACCCAGGGTCAGATCTCCGGAGGGCTTGATGCCGGAGAGCATTCTCTTTTTCGGTGCAGTAGTTTCGGTAATAACCTCACTCATGGTCGTCACATTCCTTTTTTCAAATCTATGGTGCTATTTTAGCACAGCCCGAGAGGTTCCGCAAGGGGGTATTTTGCCCCAGTGGAAAGCAATTGTGTCTACTTGATTTCTCCCCTGCCCTATGCTATACTTTATCCCAGAAAATATGAAAAAGAGGTAGTTAGTTATGGATTATCAGGCGCTTGCCGAATTGCTTTTTCCTGACGTGACCGAAACCCCCGAGCAGCTGGAAGTCCGGTTCCCCCAGCGCAATCTTCCCGAGGGCGCGGTGGTTTCCCGGATGGCTCCCTCCCCTACCGGATTTGTCCACCTGGGCAATCTGGTGCAGGGTACCATCTCGGAACGGATGACCCACCAGTCCGGCGGCGTGCTGTACCTGCGGGTGGAGGATACCGACGCCAAGCGGGAGATTCCCGGCGCGGTGGAGGTGCTGATCAACACCCTGAAATTCTACAACATCAACTTTGACGAGGGCGCTACCGTGGACGGCGACGACGGCGTTTACGGCCCCTACCGTCAGCGTCAGAGAGCCGCGATCTACCATGTTTACGCCAAGAAGCTGGTGTCCGAGGGCAAGGCCTACCCCTGCTTCTGCACAGAGGACGAGTTGTCCGCCCTTCGGGAAAAGCAGGAGGCGAACAAGGAGACCACCGGCTACTACGGAAAATACGCCGTCTGGCGCGACCGTCCCATGGAGGACATTCAGGCGCAGTTGGCCGCCGGAAATCCCTGGGTTCTCCGGTTCCGTTCCGAGGGCAGCATTGACCGGCAGTTCAAATTTGACGACCTGGTAAAGGGCAAGCTGACCATTACGGAGAACAACGTCGATCACGTGCTTCTCAAATCCGACGGCATCCCCACCTATCACTTTGCCCACGCCGTGGACGACCACCTCATGCGCACCACCCATGTCGTCCGGGGCGACGAGTGGCTGCCCAGCCTGCCCTTCCACATTCAGCTGTTCCAGGCGCTGGGCTTCAAGCTGCCCAAGTACGTCCACATTGGACCCTTGATGAAGATGGACGGCAGCTCCAAGCGCAAGCTGTCCAAGCGTAAAGACCCGGAGCTGGCGCTAACCTACTACAAGGCCGAGGGCTTCCCTATCCCCTCCGTGCGGGAATATATCATGACCGTGCTGAACTCCAATTTTGAGGACTGGCGGCGGGCGAACCCCGACGCGGACATCGAGTCCTTCAAGTTCAGCCCCAAGAAGCTGAACCCCGCCGGCAGCCTGTTCGATTACGCCAAGCTGGTGGATGTGTCGAAAAACGTCATTTCCCGCATGACCGCGGAGGACGTGTACGCCCAGCTGCTGGATTGGGCGAAGGAGTTCGACACCGACTTTGCCGCCAAGCTGGAAGCAGACCCGGACTACGCAAAGCGGATCCTCGCCATCGGCCGGGGCGGCAAGAAGCCGAGAAAAGACCTGGCCGTCTGGAAGGACGCCAAGCCCTACATGGGATTTTTCTACGACGAGTACCTGGAAGCACCTGTCTGGGACGAAACATTCTCCAATACCGTCATCCGGGACGTACTGGAGCGCTTCCTGAACGTCTACGACTTTGCCGACGATTCCGCCGCCTGGTTTGCCAAGGTCAAGGAAATCACCGAGGCCATCGGCTTCACCACGGATATGAAAGCCTACAAGGCGAACCCCGCCGCCTTCCCCGGCACAGTGGCCGACGTTTCCACCTTCCTGCGGCAGGCCGTCACCGGAAAGACCGACAGCCCCGACCTGTACACCATCATGCAGATTCTGGGCTGCGACCGCACCGTCGGACGTATCCGGGATTGCATTTCCCACCTGTAATTGCAAATTGCCCGGCGTCAAATGGACGCCGGGCAAAATATTTATACCAGTAGCTGCCCGTTGATCACCAGATGGAACGTCAGCCCCAACGCCTGCGCCGCCTTCTGGCACAGAAGCATCCGCTTCATGAAAATTTCCAGATATTCCATCACGGAACCAAGCTCCGTATCCACCGTCAGAATCAGACGGATGCTGGTACGCTGCTCGTCAAATTCCAGATGGCAGTCCGTTACGGAGTAGTTCACCCGGTCGTGGATGTCCAGCGCAACGGTGGCCTTGTCCCGCACTCTGGAACGGCGGACGTCGGATTTGTCCGCCAGAATCAGCGCCGCCGCGAAGGCGCTCACCGGCTGGCCGGTGCCCTCGTCGTGGTTGCCGATGGCCGTGACGATGGCGGCGATCTCCTCCGGCGGAAAGTTCATTCTGTCCAGAATCCGGAACGCCATCACCGCGCCGCTCTGGCTGTGATCCACCCGGTTCACCACATTGCCGATGTCATGGAGATATCCGGCGATTTTCACCAGCTCCACGGTTCTGTCCGGGTAGCCCAGCGTCTCCAGAATCCAACCCGCCGTCTGGGCGACCCGGGTCACATGCTGGAAGCTGTGCTCCGTAAATCCGAGAGCCTTCAGCGACGCATCCGCCTGGTCGATGTACACCCTGACCGCTTCGTCCTGTTTCACCTGTTCGTAAGTCATTGTCCTCCTCCTGTGGTATCCCGCCGGGATACCTTCTTTCTTTATCATTTCTGTTTCCTTTTAACTTTATCCAATCTATGTAAAATTTGTTACCGGGAAATTGTAAAGCTTCTTTACAATCACGCCTTCTTCTTTACTTCCCCCGCAGACTGTGCTATACTTTAGGAACGATTTCCGGTTTTCCGGTAAAAATAAGGAGCATCCGCCACTATGTATGAACAATATTCTTCTCAGGAATTTGAAGAAAAATACACCTATTCCGGCAGTCTGGGCACGTTCTGGACGCCGGAAAAGACCGCTTTTCGCCTGTGGGCGCCCACCGCTGAGGCGGTTTCCATCCGCCTGTACCGCAGCGGCAACCCGGGTGCCGACGATCTTCTTGCCCAGCTTCGGATGCAGCCTGACGTCTGCGGCACCTGGGCGGCGGAACGATTCGGAAACCTGGACGGCATTTACTACACCTACCTCGTCACCGTGGACGGACAGACCCGGGAGGTCTGCGACCCCTACGCCAGAGCCACCGGCATTAATGGCTGCCGGGCGATGATTCTGGACATGGCGTCCGTCAATCCCCCGCAGTGGGATACCGATGCCGACCCCCACGCCGGGAAGTCTATCACCGACGCCGTTCTCTACGAGCTGCACGTCCGTGACCTGTCCGCCGACCCCAGCGCCCATATTGAGAACAAGGGCAAGTTTCTGGGTCTGACCGAAACCGGCACAAAGACCCGGGGCGGCCATCCCACCGGCCTTGACCACATCAAGGCGCTGGGCGTCACCCATGTCCACCTCCTGCCAATGTATGACTTTGGTTTTACCGACGAGAGCCAACCTCATCCCCAGTACAACTGGGGCTACGACCCGGTGAATTACAATGTCCCCGAAGGCTCCTACGCCACCGATCCGTTTCACGGCGCTGTCCGGGTAGCGGAAGTGAAGCGGATGGTCAAGGCGCTCCACGACAACGGCCTGAGCGTGGTCATGGACGTGGTGTACAACCACGTATACGACGCCGGGGCATTCTGCTTCAACCAAATCGTCCCCGGCTATTTCAACCGTATCAGCAGTGACGGCAAATACTCCAACGGCTCCTTCTGCGGCAACGACACTGCCTCCGAGCGGAGTATGGTGCGCAAGTACATCGTGGATTCCGTTTGCTACTGGGCGGACGAGTACCACATGGACGGCTTCCGCTTCGATATTGCCAGTCTGATCGACACCGTGACAATCAATGAGATCATGACCGCCGTCCACCGGAAGCACCCCAACGTGATCTTCTACGGCGAGGGCTGGGACATGGAGACCGAGCTGACCAAGCCCGGTGTCCGGCTGGCGGTGCAGACCAATTCCGCGATGGTTCCCGGCTTCGGCTTCTTCAGCGACACCATCCGGGATTTACTGCGGGGTACTACCTTTGAAAGCACCGCGCCGGGCTTCGTCGCCGGCGCAGTCGTACCCAAAGAGGCGCTGGAAGCCTGCTTCATGGGGATGCCGTCCTGGGCGGCTCAGCCCAATCAGTGCGTGAACTACGCCTCCTGCCACGACAATACCACCCTCTTTGACCGTATTGCCCTCACCGCCCCGGAGGCGCCTGTCGAAACCCGGATTCGGATGAACAACCTCGCCGCCGCGTTTTATATGCTGTCCCAGGGCGTCCCCTTCCTGCAAGCCGGTGAGGAAATGCTCCGCACCAAGCCCGGAAAGCACGGCGGCTTTGACGACAACAGCTACCGCTCCCCGGACAGCGTCAATTCCCTGAAATGGGCCACGCTGGACAAGCCGGAATATCAGGACGTTCTCAGCTACTACAAAGGCCTGATTGCCTTCCGGAAAGCCCACGGGGCGCTTCGCCTGTCTACCCGGGAGGATGTTCAGCGCCATGTCCACCCGGTGTGCTGCGAAAATGAGCACTGCGTGGCGTTCCGTATTGACGAGCCGGAGGGGGAAATCTTCGCCGTCTTCAATGCCGACGCCCAGCCCGTCCCCATTGCCCTGCCGGAGGGACATTGGAACGTGAACATCCGGGACGGCCGCGCCGGAACGGAAACCATGGAAACGGTGTCCGGAACGGTTTCCGTCTCCCCCATTTCCGCCATGGTTCTGACCCGCAGAAAGGCAATCGAGGTCGTGGCGGGGCTGATCTGGGACAAGGACAAATTTCTGATCTGCCAACGCCCGGAAAGCAAGGCACGGGGGCTGCTCTGGGAATTCCCCGGCGGTAAGGTGGAAGCGGGCGAAACACTGCCCCAGGCTTTGCGGCGGGAGTGCATGGAGGAACTGGCCGTCAAGCTGGACGTCCGTGACCGCTTCATGCAGGTCGAACACAAATACCCGGACATTTTCATCCGCCTGACGCTGTTCCACTGCGTCATCTCCGAGGGCGTCCCCCAGGCGCTGGAACACAACGCCCTGCGCTGGATTCACCCCAGCGAAACGAAAAATTTCACCTTCTGCCCCGCCGACACGGATATTTTGAAAGAAATTGACCGGGTGTACGGCGGCAAGAAACCGCTCTGAGAAAGTGCCATCGTCGATTTTCCCAAACGAGCGAACCAATTCTTGACATTTGACAGCATTTTTACTATAATAGCAGTAGGAGAAGCCACTGCATTCTCCGAAGGAGGTTCTTTATGGAAAAGAAAATCATCACCATCAGCCGTGAATTTGGTTCCGGCGGACGCACCATCGGCCACAAGGTCGCCGAGCGGCTTGGCATTCCCTTCTATGACAAGGAGCTGGTCAATCAGATTGCCCTGGAATCCGGCTTCGCCCCCAAATTTGTGGAAGAGCACGGCGAGCATTCCCCCAGCAGCAGTCTGTTTTCCTACGCTTTCGCCCCCCAGGGCGTTCCCGGCGTGATGAACGGCCTGTCCACAGCCGATTTCCTGTGGAATATCCAGTGCAGCGTGATTCTTCAGCTGGCGGAGAAGGGCGCCTGCGTCATCGTCGGCCGGAACGCGGACTACATTCTGAAAGATCGTCCCGACGCGCTGCATACCTTCATTTTCGCAGATATGGCCTTCCGCGCCGACCGCATCGTCCGCCTGTACGGCGAGTCCGACAAGAGTCCGGAGGCGCGTCTGAACGAGAAGGATAAGCGCCGCCGCGTGAACTATCAGCACTACACCGGCCGCACCTGGGGTCAGTCCCAGAATTACGGCATCTGCCTGAATTCCGGCGTTCTCGGCATTGACCAGTGCGTCGATATCATCGTCGGCGCCGTGGAAAATTCCAAAAAGTAAATTACATAGGTTTGCCCTGCACCTTCCGGTGCAGGGCATTCTTTATGAATCAGACGTTGGCCATTTCCTTTTCGGAATCGGCAATGTTGATATTGACGCCGTTGACCTCCACATTCTCGTCGGCGGAGATCAGAATGTACTTCACGCCGCAGATGACGCGGGTCTCGATCAGGTCGCTTCTGGCGGGGTCTACCTTGATGACCACGTCCGGGGTCTTCACCTCAAAATGCTTGTTGTCGATGATGTTCTTGGGGTGCAGGTCGGCCTCGAAGCCGAAGGTCTCGTCGTAGTCCACGCTGAATTTGGCCAGATGCTCCTGGGAAACGCCGCAGGAGGTCAGCACCTCCTTCACGTCCTCCTTGGAGATCATCAGGGGTTCCGGCACCTTGCTTTCCTTGTGCAGCTCGATGCGCTGGCACAGCTGGTCGTGAACCGTCTGCACCACGTCCAGACTGCAATCCTCCCCCAGGGACGTGGTGAGCAGCGCCTCGAAGGACTTCTTCTGCTCGGCGGCGGGCTGAGGCACCGGGGTGTTGAACACCGCCTCAATCAGCCCATCCTGAGACGCCGTGATGTCGTGGGTGTAGTACAGGGCGTTATAGATGTTGGTCGCCCGGTCGTCAAAGGCGGGGAACAGGAATCCCAGCGCGGGGGCGGAAACCATCTGGTTCATCGCGCCGTCGTGGAACAGCTTTTCCTCCGGGACGTAGTGGAGATTCGCCTTGGTCTGCTTGACGGGGCAGATGGCGCAGAGGATAAAAGTGTAGGTCTCGTCGGAATTGTCCGCCTGAGAATCACCGTCCTTGCTCTTGAAGGGAACGTCGTAGCTGTCGCAGCACAGCAGAATCAGGTAATTGCCCTCAATGGTGACGGTGTCGATGATCTTCTGGCAAAAATCCCGGCGGAGCGCGTCGTCCGCCAACTTGGTCTCCCGCAGATCCATGAGCATTTTATGCTCCGGAGAGCCTGCCACCTGACTTGTCTTGAAGGTGATGTCAATGAGATTCTTGCCGATGGCGCCGGAAAGAGAGCGGCGCAGAAGGGCAAAATACTTGTCGGACTCGTTTTCCGGCATGATGCCGGTACTCTGGCGGAACTCGGAGATGACCTCCTTGTTGTCGTTCACATAGCAGCCGTAAATGGCTGTGATATTGCTGCGATCCCGCCGCAGATGCCGCCGGATCTCGCCGATTTCCTTATCGTTCATGATTTTCCCTCGCTTGTATGTTGAAATGCGCGGACATTATATCACATCAAAACGGAAAAATCCAGTCAAAATCGAAGGCGGGCGCTTTCGCCCGCCTTCGTCAGGTTATATTTCTGGGAGTGCCCTCGCGTTGCAATCGCTCATGGTCATGCGGGGATAGGTGTCCACGATGCGCTGATATTCCTCATTCGTGATGGGTGTCAGGTCTTCTTTCATAAAGTCAAAATCTCTGTCCCGATACCATTGGTCATTATTGCCGCGGTAAGTAATACTCTCTATCGGAACAGCCGTTTTGTTTTCCACCTGATAATAGGTACAGCCGCTTCCGCCGGAACCTTCGCCCCAGTACTCCAGAACATTTCCAGCACACAAATAAAGCGAACTTCCGCTCAGAATTTTCCGCGCGGTGCCGTTTAGAACGCCGGCCACATTGCTAAGCGTCTTGTCCCTGTTAAACAGCAGCAGTTCATCCTGCCCGTCGCCGTCCAGATCACGAAGCGCGTAGTATTTTATCCAATACGTGTCGATTGAAGAAAGATATCCCCCGTAATTGGCCAACAGCTGGGCATCTTCCGCCGCACTGCTGTCTGCGGAATTTATTTTCTCAAGCGGCTTTGGGTTACAATCCCAGAAGGACATACCGGGATAAGTGTTAACGACCCGATTATACTCTTCCTCAGTGATGGGCGTCAGATTTTCTTCATAAAAGTCGTAATTACTATCCCGGTAGCATTGGTTTTCATCGATATTATAAATAATGCACTCAAACGGAACTGCTGTGTGGTTTTCCACCCGGTAATACGTCCGCTGTTCCGCGCCGGAACCGCCTTCCCATGCTTCCAGAACATTGCCCTCGCAAAGATCAAGCACATTGCCGGACAAAATCTCCTGCGCAGTGCCATTTTGAATTGCGGCCACCTTCATCAAAGTTTCTCCTGAATTATACAGCAGCAATTCATCCTGTCCGTCGCCGTCCAGATCACGTAGCGCATAGTATTTTATGGAACTCGTGTCGATGGTGGAAAGATACCCTTCATAATCGGCCAGTGCCGGGTCATAACTCCCGGCACTGTCGTCTGCGAATGATGTAATTGCAATGGGAAGGCTGGCGGCGGCACTGTAAATTTCGTCCTCCGACCAGTTTTCGTCGGTGATCGGCGCGAGGTCGTTCTCGCTCGTTCCCCGGAACCAGGGGTGATCCGGGTCTGTCGCCGCGTCAAACCGGATAAGGCTGTCCGTGACCAGCTGCCCATTGCTCAGGTGGCAGTACACATAGTCCGCGGACGCCGCGCCGTTCGACCCGATGTTCAGAATGCGGAAACCTTCCCGCAGCTCATAGGAATTCCGATCCCAGCCGGTGAACACATGCACCAGCTTGCCGTCCACCAGAGAATACAGGTCGTAAATGACCTGCCGTTCGGCGTCGTTGGCGATGATAAGCTCATCCGTGCCGTCATTGTCCAGATCAAGGAGCGCATAGCCCAACTCGCTGGGAGAGGTTGCGTAGCTCACCAGAATGCTGATGTCCGCGTTGCTGCACGCCTCCCCGCCCCAGTGTTCCGTAAGGGCGGTGACATATTTGGCGATAACCGGCTGGTAGGCTTCCGGAATCGCGGTGCCGCTTTCGGTTGGCGCGGTGGTTTCAACGGGGGCTTTCTGGGTTCTCGGGGCGAGGGACAGGTCAAAGGTATTGGCAAAGGCTTCCAGCGCCGCCTTTCCCGTCTGGGTGTCCCCCGTCGTGGCGTTCATCACAACGATCACGACAACGGAGTCGCCGGTGTCCGTCAACACTAGGGAATTGTTCTGCCCCACGGCAATGAGGACATCCGTCCCGGCGGTGGTGACATAGTTCGACCACTGGTAGTCGCTCGTATTCTCGATTTCCCAATAGGCCGTGGAGAGGGTCTGCTTCATGGCGCGGTACACCCGGTATTCTATGGGGTAGTCTACGCCGCTGACCGTGGTCGCGCCCCAGAATTCAAAATTGCCGTCGGCGGAATAGCTGGGATTGCTGGTGGTCACGTCCCCGTTCCCGGAGTCTCTGACCATGCTTCTGACATTCAGCGCGGTGAACATTTCTTCGGTGGTATCCGGGGAAATCCCGTTTCCAACCTTGTTCAGGCCGTATTTCGTGCAGATTTCGTCCACCTTCTGCGCCATTTCCGTATTCCGGCAGCCATAGGCGCGGTAGGCTTCGGAGAGGGTCTCGTCTACATCGCCTGTGGCGTTGTAGCTCTGGACGTAGTCCTTGATCTCCATGCTGGCCTTGTAATTCGCCGAGGATTGCAGGCTTTCCAGCGTCAGCGGCGCGGTAGGAACATTGGACATGGACGGCGGAGTCTTATCCGTCCGTCCGAGGACAAAAATACCCAGCAGCACCACCGCAAACAGCGCCGCGGCGGCGGGAATAATCGTCCACCAGCGCTGAGACGATGCCTTCTGCTGATGCGCGCCCCGGCGAGGGGGCTTTTCGGCGGGAAGCTGGGCTTCCAGAGCCGCGCGCATTCTGGCGATCTGGGAGGATGTGGGATTGACCGTGTTCAAAGCGTCACAAATCACTTGACTTTTCATCTGTCAACACCTCCTAACATGGTCATAAGCTGCTTTCTTGCCCGGGACAGGCGGCTGCGGACGGTGCTTTCCGGACAGTTCTGATGGGCAGCAATTTCCGCAGTGGTGTATCCCTCGTAGTAGTACAGATAGACGACGTCCTTGTAGTCCTGGGGCAGCGCCAGAATGGCGTCCAGCACGTCGTTTCCCGTCTCCGTCCGCTCCTGGGGCAGGGACGTGTAATCGTCTATGTTCTCATTTTTTCGCCACCACTTTTTCAGGGTGTCCTTGCAGAGGTTTGACGCCGTGATAATGAGCCACGCCTTTTCGTGGCGTTGGTCTGCAAAAGGCTTTCCGTTGGACATCAGCCGCAGGAAGGTCTCCTGAGTCATATCCTCTGCTTCCGGGGCGTTTTTCATGTATGCATAGCAGACACGGTAAACGGTGTCTACCTGGCGGTCATAGATTTCCATGATTTCTTTGTTGGTGCGCAGCAAAGTAGGCATTTGCCTTCCCCTCCTCTCAGATAAGAAACGATTCAATGGGTCAAAATGTTGCATGGGTAGATTATTTTTCACAAAAATACTGTCATCCCGCCGCAGCGGGATGACAGCGCTTTCTTTTCAGCTCCACAGGCATTTCCAGTTCTGGATAAAATATTCCACGCCGGAATAAACCGTGGTGAGCACAATAACACCGATTACGACCCAATTGAGTACGGTCACGCCGGGCAGCGCCATCATGACGCAAAGCCCCACCATGGTGCTGGCGGTCTTGACCTTGCCGCTCCATCCGGCGGCGATCACGTGCCCCTTCTGGACGGCGATCAGCCGCAGTCCCGTTACGGCAAATTCCCGTGTCAGCACGATCATCAGCGCCCAGGCGGGAAACACGCCCCACTGGCAGAACATACACATGGCGGCGATCACCAGCAGCTTGTCAGCCAGGGGGTCAAGGAATTTTCCAAAATCCGTGACCTGATTGTAGTGCCGGGCGATATAGCCGTCCAAGGAATCCGTCAGGCTGGCAATGATAAAAATGGCGAGAGAAATGTACATCCACATCCCCGGCGCGCCGCCGGATAAGTACATGGTCACCATAAACGCCGGGATCATTGCCACCCTCACCAGCGTGATTTTACTTGCCAGCGTCATGCTTCTTCCTCCACAACGTAGCCGCGCAGATCGCCGTCGGTGCAGCCGTCAATTTTTACCATGACAAAATCGCCCTCGTGAACCGGCTCGTCGGATGCAATCCAGACTCGGCCGTCAATGTCCGGGGAGTCGGCAAAAGTGCGGCCGTAGAACTGCCCGCTTTCCTCGTCGTAGCCGTCCACCAGAACCTCCATGGTCTTGCCCAGCTTTTCGGCGTTGTAGGCGTCCATGATCTCCGATTGCAGCATTTCCACGATCTCCGCCCGCTTGACGGCGGTGTCCGTGTCCACGTGCTCCATCTGCGCGGCGGGGGTGCCTTCCTCCGGCGAGAACGCAAACGCGCCGACCCGCTCCAAGCGCTCCTCCCGCAGGAAATCGCACAGCTCGGCAAACTCTTCCTCTCCCTCACCGGGCAGGCCGGTGATCAGGCTGGTGCGGATGACCAGTCCGGGAATCCCGGCTCTCAGCCTTGCGAACAGGGCTTTCAGAAACGCCCCGTCTCCCCGGCGGTTCATCAGCTTCAGGATTTTGCTGTTGCAGTGCTGGATGGGGATGTCCAGATATTTGACGATTTTCGGCTCGGAGGCCATGACCTGAATGAATTCGTCATCAATTTCGTCAGGATAGACGTAGTGGACGCGAATCCAGTGCAGTCCTTCGATCTCGCAGAGCTTCCGCAGAAGCTCCGGCAAAAGCCGCTTATGTCCAGGCAAGTCCGTGCCGTAACGGCTGGTGTCCTGGGCTACCACGATCAGCTCCTTCACGCCGCTGCTCGCCAGCATCCGGGCTTCGTAAAGCACGTCGTCCAGCTGACGGCTGCGGTATTTGCCCCGCAGGGAGGGAATGACGCAGTAGGCGCAGTGGTTGTCGCAGCCCTCGGCGATTTTGATGAAGGCGTAATGCCCTGCCGTGGTCATGATGCGCCCCGTTTCCACTTCCGGGGCGTCGATGGAGCCGAAGTCCACCACCTGCTCCCCGTTCAGGAGCTTTTCAATGGCGGGAACGATTTCCGTGTAGCTTCCGGTGCCAAGAATGCCGTCCACCTCGGGCATTTCCTTCAGAATGTCCCCCTGATACCGCTGGGACAGGCAGCCGGTGACCAGGATTTTGCCCACCAGTCCCTCCGCTTTCAGGGCGGCGGTCTGCAAAATGTAGTCGATCGCCTCGGATTTCGCCGAATCGATAAAGCCGCAGGTGTTGATGACCACCACGTCGCTGCCGACAATATCCGACTTGACGGTATGTCCCGCCTCCTGCACCCGATACATCATCCGCTCGCAATCCACCTGATTCTTGGCGCAGCCGAGGGAGATAAAACCAATATTTGCCATAATTCAGAATTCCTCCTGAAAATCTTCTGTATCAAAAGAAAGCGCGTCCAAAGCACGCCGGACGCTGACGTAGCTGTGACCCCGGCGAATCAGGGCGTCCACGGCACGCCTGATCTGCTTTTCGTCGGAGTCCGCGTCCAAACGGCTTTTCAAAAATGCCGTGATTTTTTCCGTCTGGTCGGGATAGTCCGCAAGCGCCTCGTCCCAGTATTCCTTGGGGATGCGCTTCTCATAGAGCGCCTGCTTGGCGCGTGCAAGGCCGTAGCCCTTGGAGATGCAGCTGCTCACCACCTGCTCCGCCGTCGCCCGGTCGTCTACAAGATGCAGGTCTTCCATCCAGGCTACCGCTTCTTTGGCCTGCTGGGGGTCTTCCCCCTTGCGCACCAGACGGGCTTCCAAGTCCCGGCGGGAAACGCTGGACGCGGAGACGATGCGAACTGCCCGCATTTTGGCGGACATCTGCCCGGCGGCGGTGCGGAGGGATTCCGCCTCCTGCTCGTCCAGCTCCTTGCCGGAATAGAGGGCGAAATCCTCCACCGTCTGGCGGTACAGTCCCATTTTGCTGCCGTCGTCAAAGGTCACCCAATAGCGCCCTGCCCGGTCGGGAGAGGTTTTCAGGGACTCAACCTTCATCGTCAAAATCGTCGGCGCTGACGGCTACCGCCTTATCGGCGGCCTTGGCGGGAGCCTTGGGGGCGCCGTTGTTCAGCTTCCACAGATTCTCCCGCACCTCGGCTTCCACCTTCTCGGCGATGTCGGGGTTGGCGATGAGGTAATCCTTCACGGAGTTTGCGCCCTGGCCGATGCGCTCGTCGCCCATGGAGAACCAGCTGCCGCTCTTCTGGATAATGTCCAGCTGAACCGCCAGATCCACCAGCTCGCCCCACTTGGAAATGCCCTTGCCGTAGAGAATTTCAAACACGGCCTCCCGGAAGGGGGGCGCGACCTTGTTCTTGACCACCTTGACCCGGGTCTTGTTGCCGATGACGTTATTGCCCTCTTTGATGGACTCAATGCGGCGCACGTCCAGACGGACGGAAGAGTAGAATTTCAGCGCGTTGCCGCCGGTGGTGGTCTCCGGGTTGCCGTACATCACACCGATCTTCATACGCAGCTGGTTGATGAAAATAACCACGCAGTTGGTCTTGGCGATGGTGCCTGCCAGCTTCCGCAGCGCCTGAGACATCAGACGCGCCTGAAGGCCGACGAAGGTATCACCCATTTCGCCCTCGATTTCCTGCTTGGGAACCAGCGCGGCCACGGAGTCCACGACCACCGCGTCCACCGCGCCGGAGCGAACCAGCGCGTCGGTGATTTCCAACGCCTGCTCACCGGTATCGGGCTGGGACACCAGCAGATTGTCCGTATCCACGCCCAGCGCAGCGGCATACACAGGGTCAAGGGCGTGTTCCGCGTCCACGAAGGCCACCTCGCCGCCCCGCTTCTGGGCTTCTGCCAGAATGTGCAGCGCCAGGGTGGTCTTACCGGAGGATTCGGGGCCGTAAATCTCAATGATTCTGCCCTTGGGCACGCCGCCGATGCCCAGCGCAGCGTCCAGCGCCAGAGAGCCGGTGGGGATGGCCTCCACGTTCATCTCCGGGCGGTCGCCCAGACGCATGACCGTGCCCTTGCCGAAGTTCTTGTCGATCTGGGCAAGGGCCGTCTGCAATGCCTTTTTCTTGTCCGACGCGGGGGCGGGGGCTTCATAAACCGTTTTCTTTGTAGCCATAATCAATCTTCCTTCCTGCCGTACTGGGCAAGCACGGCACGTTCTCTGTCATTATAATCTCTGGTTCGTTCCAGAATGGCATACCCATTTTCTTCCAGAATCCGGCACACATCGTCTCCCTGTCCCATGCCGAACTCGAAGCAGACAAATCCGCCCTTTTTCAGCGCGGGCGTGTAGTTCTCCACGATGGCGCGGTAGAAGTCCAGGCCGTCCTCCCCGCCGTAAAGCGCCATTTCCGGCTCAAAATCCTTGACGCTGTGGGGAAGCGCCTGCATTTCCGCCCCGGTAACATAGGGCGGGTTGGAGACGATCATGTCGTATTTCCCGAGAAAGGCTGGGGCTTTCTGCATGGCATCCGCCTGAACGCACCGCACCCGTCCGCCAAGACGGTTCAGGCCGGTGTTTTCCTTGGCGACCGCCAGGGCTTCCATGCTCAAATCTGCCAGCGTCACCTTTGCGTCCTTGACCCGGCTGGCAATGGCAAGACCGATGCAGCCGGAGCCGCAGCACAAATCCAGTATCCGGGGATCCTGCTCCAGAAACAGCGCCTTGCGAATGGCAAGCTCTGCCACGGCGCAGGTATCGTCCCGGGGAATCAGCACATCCGGCGTTACCCGAAGGGGAAGGCCGTAAAACTCCCACTCCCCCAGCACGTAGGCCAGCGGCTCCCCGTCCAGCAGCCGCCGGACGGCGCGGCTCATATCCCGGCAGACCTCCTCCGACGCGTACAGGTCACGGTCTGCCAGAATGGCCTCCTGGCTCTTCCCGGAAAAATGGCACAGCAGATGCCGCGCCATCATCCCCGCCGTCTGGGCGTCCTCGGTTTCCAGCAGCGCATGGCGGGTGTCCAGATACAGCTGGCCGTATTGCTTCACCAACGGTCAGAACCCTCCTTCTCCGGCAGCACGGCCTGTACCGCCGCGATACCCACCTCGATCATAGAGTCGTCCGGTTCGTTGGTGGTGAAATGCTGCATCCACATCCCCGGCGCGGAAAGCGCTCTTGTAAAGGCGTTGTCATTTTTTCCGCACCAGCGGTTGATCTCGTAGGTGATGCCCACCACCACCGGCAAAAGCAGCAGCTTGAAGGCAATCATCAGCATCCGATAGCCAAAGGTGCCGCGAATGGCTTCCAGTCCGGGGAAGATCGCCAGCAGCGCCGACGACGCAACGGAAAACACCAGAATGGAGATCACCATGACCACCAGCAGGAAGCTGGTGCCGCACCGGGGGTGCAGCCGGGTCATTTTTCGCACATTTTCCACCGTCAGGGGCAGTCTCGCCTCATAGCAGCGAATGGTCTTATGCTCCGCGCCGTGGTAGGAAAACACCCGCTTCATGTCGGGCATTTTGGACACCAGAATCATATAGGCCATAAAGATCACCATGCGGATGACGCCCTCCACCAGGTTCAGGAGCAGCGTGCCGGTAATGATCTTGTCAAAAAATCCGCTGATGACCATAGGCAGCAGGAAAAACAGGCCGATGGAAAGCAGCAGCCCCATGGCCACGGCAATGCCGACGATGGCCTTCTGGAAGGCTTCGCTTCCCAGCTTCTTTTCCAGCCACTTATCAAATTTGGACGGCTCCTCCTGCATTTCGTCGGGAGCCAGGTCGGCAGACCGCAGAAGTGCCTTCACGCCCACGATCTGCGCGTCAAAAAAGTTGAAAATGCCCCGGATAAAGGGCCAGGTTTTCCAGGAGCCGGGCGGGTTCAGCTTTCGGGGGGAAACCTCCACGGTCAGAGCGTCCTTGCCCCGGATGACGATGGCGTCCTTTTCAGGCCCCCGCATCATGATGCCCTCGATCAGCGCCTGACCGCCGATCATGGTTTTGAATTTTTCACAGGTTTCGGTTTCTTTGTTTGCCATGGTTTCTCCTCAATGTTCCGCCGGAAGACGGATGGTCACCAGCGTGCCGCCGCCCTCGGCGTTTTCCAGCGTCAGCGTGCCGCCGTGCATTTCCACAATCTCGTCGCACACCGCAAGGCCAATGCCCGTACCCCGGACGCTGGAGCTGCCCTTGTAGAACTTCTTCTTTACCAATGGCAGCTCGTCCTCCGGAATACCGGGGCCAAAGTCCCGGATATAGACGATCACGTTTTCGCCGTCAAAGGACATGGACGCCTCGATCCGCTTGCCGGAGCCGCCGTGCTTGGCGGCGTTGTCCAGCAGGTTCAAAAATACCTGCCGCATCCGCTGGGGGTCGCAGGGAATTTCCGGGATGTCCTCGTCGTTGTCCAGGTATACCAGCTGAATGCCGTCCTGTGCAAGGCGGCTGCCGTACATATACACCGTGTCCTCGAATTCCCCCCGGATGTCCGTCATTTCCACGGCCAGGGTCATGCGGCCGTCCTGCATCCGGGTGAAGTCCAGCAAGTCCATAACCATCTCCGTCAGGCGCTTGGCCTCGCTGGAAATAATCTTCATTCCCTGCCGGGTGTCGTCGTTCAAATCGTCTCCGGCCAGCAGCGTCTCGCTCCATCCGTTGATAACAGTCAGCGGGGTGCGCAGCTCATGGGACAGCTGGGAGACGAACTCCGCCTGCATTTTTTCGTTCTGGGCGATTTTTGTGGACATTTCATTGATGGTGTCCGCCAGATCGCCGATCTCATCCTTGAAGGGCGTCTGAATCTGGACGCCGTAGCTGCCGGAGGCGATTCTCTGGGCTTTTTCCGTAATCTCCGCCACAGGATTTAAGATGGAGCGGATGCAGTAGCCGCTGCTGAGCAGCACCACCGCCAGCACCACCGTCAGCACAAAGCAGCAAACCAAGCACACCAGAACGATCTGCCTGTTCACCAGCCGGGTGGAGGTCACGTAGCGCAGCACACCGATGACCTCGCCGTTGGAATAGATCATGGGGCAGGAAACCGCCATGATGCGTTCCCCGGTGTTCGGGTCGCGGCCAATGTAGGAGCTTTTGTCCCGGATGCTGATGGCGTCCCAGATATCCGACGTACTGGGAGACGGCCCCGCCCAGGGGCCATAGGAGGACGCCACGAGACTGCCCTGATTGTTGATAAATTGCAGCTCAATCTTGCCCTTGTCCTCAAAGGTCTTGGCATAGGTGATACAGGACTGGTAGTAGTCGCCGTAGTCCTGATTGATATAGTCGGCAAAAAAATCCGTAGTGGTTTTCGCCCGGTTTTCCATGTCAGACTGCATGTTGGAGTAGTAGTAGGTGGCGTAGGACGCCGTTACCGCCATCACGCACACCAGCCCCAGGGCGAAGACAACGCCGACGGTGTTCAGCAGCCAGCGTTTTCGCAGGCCGCCCGTCTTTTTCATGGATTTCATGTTCATTCCGGGTTAGGCGCCCCACTTGTAGCCCAGACCCCAGACCGTGGTGATATAGGTGGGATTGGAGGTATCGTCCTCGATCTTCAGCCGGAGACGGCGGATGTTTACGTCCACGATTTTCAGCTCGCCCTCGTAATCCCGTCCCCAGACGGCGGAGAGAATATCCTCCCGGGAAAGCGCCCTGCCCGGATTCTGCATAAACAGCTTCAGGATCGCGTACTCCACCTGGGTCAGGCGGATACGGTTCCCATTCTTTTCCAGGGTGTGGTTGCGGGTGTTCATCACGAAGGGTCCCTGGGTCAGCAGCTCGGAGCTTGCTGAGCTGTCGCCGCCGATACGGCGGTACAGCGCGTCAATCCGGGCAGTCAGCTCCGCGGGAGAAAAGGGCTTGGTGACATAGTCGTCCGCACCGGTCATCAGGCCGGTAACCTTGTCCATCTCCTGGGTGCGGGCGGTGAGCATGATAATGCCCATCTGCTTGTTGCTGGCACGGATGCGGCGGCAAACCTCGAAGCCGTCCATATCCCCCGGCACCATAATATCCAGGATGGCAACGCCGATGTCCGGGGTCTCGGCAATGGCGTCCAGCGCCTCCTGGCCGTTCCCCGCCTCGATGGCGTCGTACCCTGCCCGCTTCAGGTTGATCACCACAAAGCTTCGGATATTCAGTTCATCTTCCATAATCAGTACTTTTTTCATATGACACCCCTCAAGTCTCTCCCGTTTTCCAATCCTGCTGAATCAGATGGAAGCTGTTGATAAGTTGATTCTCCGTAATGCCGAATTCGGCCGCATTGGCCTCCAGCTTTGCGGCGTAAACCACGCCTTCTGCCCGATAGAAGGCAAACCGGCCGTCCACCGTGGCGTCCTCCTCCCGGCTTCCGCCGGTCAGAACATAAATGGAAAACACATCCAACGCCTGCCGGTAGTCCTCGTCCCACACGTAGAACGTATACCGTCCGCCGTCCTGATCTACCGATACCCGCGCCGCCCAGCTGCTCGCCAGCTGCATGTACCAGCCGCCCAAATAATTGTGGAAGGTAAAGAGCTTGTCCATCTCCCTGCCCTCCAAATCCATGGCGAACCAGCGGATGAGAAACTTCTGCTTCCCCTCATGTTCCGGAGAAATGCGCTTCATAGTGATCAGGCTGGGAAGCTCCATCACGCCGTCGCCGTCGATGTCTTCGGCGTACACATAGTAATTTCGCAGGGTCTGGACGCTGGTGTCCGAATCCCGGGAATAGGAAATATTGGAAAACCGATCGTTCCGCCAGGCGAAAACGTCCGTCACAATGGCGCTTTCGTTTACCGCGCTGGCGACGAATACCGCAGGGGTTCCGCCCAGCAGCCGTCCCTCCGTGATCCGCCGGATGTGGGATGCATTCTCCGACACGTTGACCTCCACCGAGCGTTCAATGCTGCCGTCCTGCACGCGGTACAGCACCGCAGAGCCTGTCCCGGTTTCCGATTCGCCGGGGAGAATGACCATCAGCTCACTGCACCCGTCGTCATCCAGGTCGCAGGTGATAAATTTGGAGTAGCCCACCATCATCAGCTGCTCAGCACTGCCGCCGGAAAAGGAGTACACCGACACACTGCGCAGCACCTGGTCACTGAGCTGCCGCCCAACCACCAGCTCGTAGCCGGGGGCGTCGTCCATCTGCACGTATTCCACCTGCTCAAAGGCGGAGCCGTTGCTCTGAATGACCTCCATCAGACGGCACGTGCCGTCCTCCTCCTGCCGGAAAATCAGCACCTGCAAAGGGTTGGCAGAGCTTCCCTGGGCAAATACGATATATTCCTCCACGCCGTCGCCGTCCAGATCGGCCATCTGCACCGTCTGCCGGTTTTCCCCGGAGACCGGCGCGGAATAGCTCAGGCCGTACATGGCGGAATCGATGGCAGACTGCAAGCTGTCATACTCCTTCGACCGCTTTGGCAGCGCATACATTTCATTCACCGTCTGCAAGGCGCAGCCGGTCAGCAAAACCGACGTGAGGATGAGCAGCGGAAGCAGCCATATTCGCTTTTTCACGGCATCAACTCCCCTTGATTGATTATTATACCACAATATGTTCTAAAAGAAAAGCTATTTCAGCACAACATTCGCTTCTCCGAGCACATTTTTCAGCTCAGTAAGCATATTCTCCCGGATGCAGCACCGGGTACCCCGGCGTCGTCCCGTGTCCGCAAAGAAAAGCACCGCAGTGCTGTCCCCGGGGAACATGTTCAGGATGCACCGGATTTTGGGATACAGCGTCCCTTCCTCCCCGGGCAGGCGGAGATACAGCGTGCCGCTCTTATCCGTCTGCTGCGGCCGCTCCGGCGGCGCGCTGCCGTCGGCATAGTCCGAGATGGGACGGGCGCGGTTAATGACGATCTGCGGCTCCTTGTCGTCCCGAAGGGACAGCCGCCCGGTGATGACCACGGCGCTGTTTTCCCGGAGGTAGCCGCCGTATTGATCCAGCACGTTGGAGAACGCCAGCATTTCAATGGATGCCGTATCGTCTTCTACCGTGACATACGCCATCATAGAATTGTTCCGGGTGGTCTTCATTTTCACGGTCTGGACGATGCCCGCCACGCTGATGATCTGGTCATCCCGGAAGCCGTTGTCCTCCTCCATGAGACTGCCGATGTGTACCACGTGGGTGTTGCGCAGATAGGGCCGGTAATCGTCCATGGGGTGGCCGGAAATGTAGACGCCGGTGGTCTCCTTCTCCATGGCGAGCAGTTCTGCCTTACTCAGCTCCTTGAGCTTGGGGATCGGCACCTTGCCCGCTTCGTCGTCCTCGTCCAGCATGGCAAACAGCCCCATCTGCCCTTCCAGATTCTTCTTCCGGGAGGCGGACACGCTGTCCATCATCTGGTCGTACACCGCCAGAAGCTCACTGCGGTGATAGCCGAAGCAGTCCATCGCGCCGCACTTGATGAAGTTTTCCACGGCGCGCTTGTTCAGCTCGCCCTCCCCCATCCGTTCCAGAAAATCCTCAAGAGAGCGGAAAGCGCCGCCCTCTGTCCGTTTGGCCGCCATGGAGCGGATGAGTCCCCGGCCTACGTTTTTCACCGCGCCGAGGCCGAAGCGGATGGCGTCGCCCTCAACAGTGAAGTAGTCCTCGGAATGGTTGATGTCCGGTGGCAGCACCGGTATCCCAAGCTCCCGGCATTCGGCGATGTAGCCGGAAATTTTGGTGGCGGAATCCAGAACGGAGGTCATCAGCGCCGCCATATACTGCCTGGGATAATGGCACTTGAGGTAGGCCGTCTGGTAGGCGACCACGGCATAGCACACCGCGTGCGCCTTATTGAAGGCGTAGTTGGCGAAATCTACAATTTCGTCGTAAATCGACTGCGCCACCGCCTCGGGTACGCCCCGAGCGATACAGCCGTCAATTTTCTGCTCCCGGTCGCCGTAAACGAAGGTCTTCCGCTCGGCGTCGATAATCTTCTGCTTTTTCTTGGAAATTGCCCGACGGATGTTGTCCGCCTGACCCATGGAGTAGCCGCCCAGAGTTCTAAAAATCTCGATGACCTGCTCCTGATAGACGATGCAGCCATAGGTCACCTTCAGAATCGGCTCCAAAAGGGGTGTTTTGTAGGTCACTTTTCCGGGGTTGAACTTATTTTCAACGAACTTGGGAATGGATTCCATAGGACCGGGGCGGTACAGCGCCACAATGGCCGTCAGATCTTCGATGGAGGTGGGCTTCATGCTGACGCACACCCCGGTCATGCCGGTGGATTCCATCTGAAAAACGCCCTGGGTCTTGCCCTCAGCCAGCATGGCGAAGGTCTCCGGGTCGTTATCCGGTGCTTTTGCAATCTGAAAGTCAGGGTCTTCCTGCTGCGCCAGCGCTTCCGCATCCTGAATCACCGACAGGTTCCGCAGACCCAAAAAGTCCATTTTCAGCAGACCCAGCTCTTCGATGGTGGTCATGGTGTACTGGGTGACCACGGTATCGTCGTTCCGGGACAGGGGGACGTAGGTATTGACCGGCTGCGCCGTAATCACCACGCCCGCGGCGTGGGTGGACGTGTTCCGGGGCATTCCCTCCAGGCGCATGGCCGTGTCGATGAGCGTTTTCACCCGCTGGTCGCCGTCGTACATCTCCTTGAGCTTGGGAGAAATCTTCATAGCCTCCGCCAGCGTCAGGTGGAGCGGCATGGTGGGTACCAGCTTGGCCACCACATCCGTCTCCGCGTAGGAGAAGTTCAGCGCCCGGCCTACGTCCCGGATGGCGCCCCGGGCGGCCATGGTGCCGAAGGTGACGATCTGGGCGACATGATCCGCGCCGTATTTCTCCATGACGTATTCCATGACCTCGCCCCGGCGTTCCGGGCTGAAATCCGTATCGAAATCCGGCATACTCACCCGTTCCGGGTTGAGAAACCGCTCGAAAATGAGGTTATATTTCATGGGGTCGATTTCCGTGATGTGCATACAATATGCCACAATGGAAGCCGCGCCGGAGCCGCGTCCCGGCCCCACGGGAATGCCGTTGACCTTGGCATAGTGGATGAAGTCCCAGACGATAAGATAGTAGTTTACATAACCCATCCGACTGATGACGCCGACCTCATATTCCAGCCGCTCCCGGTAGGCGTTGGGCGCATCGGGGTATCGCTCTGCAAAGCCCTCGGCGCACAGCTTGCGGAAATATTCCTCATCCGTATACCCCTCCGGCACCGGATAGGAGGGCAGATGATATTCGTGGAAGGTAAATTCCAGATTGCACCGCTCAGCAATGCGGACGGTGTTCTCAAAGGCTTCCTCGCAGCCGGGGAACAGCCCTTTCAGCTCGTCCTCGCTTTTGAGGTAGAATTCCTGGGTCTGGAATTTCATCCGGTTGGTGTCGTCCACGGTCTTTCCGGTCTGGATGCACAGCAGGACGTCCTGCATTTCTGCGTCCTCTTTGCGCAGATAGTGGGCGTCGTTGGTCACTACCAGGGGCAGTCCCAGCTCCCGGGCAAGGCGCCGGACGCCCTGATTCACCGGCCGCTGCTCCGGAATGCCGTGATCCTGCATTTCCAGGAAGAAGTTCCCTTCCCCGAAAATGCCGCTCATCTTTTTTGCGTATTCCTTCGCGGAATCGTAATCTTCTTCCATCAGGTACTGGGGGATGGCACCGGCAAGGCACGCGGACAGGGCGATCAGCCCCTCGTGGTGCTGCCGGAGCAGCTGAAGGTCGATTCTGGGCTTGCCGTAAAAGCCGTGGATAAAGGCTTCCGACACCAGATAGCAGAGGTTCTCGTACCCCGTTCGGTTTTCGCACAGAAGCACCAGATGGTAGGGGTCGTTATCAATTCCATGAACGCGGTCGGCCATGCCCCGGCGGGCGACGTAGACCTCGCAGCCGATAATGGGCTTGATTCCGGCGGCTTTAGCGGCCTTATAGAAATCAATACAGCCGTACATCACGCCGTGATCGGTGATGGCAATAGCGGTCTGCCCCAGCTCCTTGACCCGATCCATGATGCCGTCAACGCGGCACGCGCCGTCAAGCAGGCTGTATTCCGTATGGACATGCAAATGTACAAAGCTCATGCCTTCACCTCTTCCGCCAGCTCCAGCAGCCGCCGCATCCGGCTGCCCATGGCGGGCTTCGTAATGGGCGGCTCCATCATCCCCGCCAGCTCGGACAATGATGCGGAGGGGTTTTCCTCTCTGGCAACGGCTGCCCGCCGGAGCTTTTCGGGCAGTTTATCCATTGCGCCCGTCTCTCTTATCATGCGAATTGCCGCAAGCTGCTCCTGCGCGGCCTCCACCACCTTGGAGGTGTTGGCGTCGTCGCAGTTGCAGCGGCGGTTGACCTTGTTGTTCAGTTCCTTTTCCAGCCGGGCTTCCATGATGCCCATGGCGGCCACCGGTGCGCCGAGGAATGTGAGAAAATCGGAAATTAACTCGCTGTGCTTCAGATACAGCACCTGCCCGCCGCTTCGGCCGGCCATTTTTGGGGAAAAGCCCATGACCTCCCGCATCAGGGAATCCGTCTCCCGGGCAACGCTCCGGTGGGTGGTCGCCAGCTCCATATGGTAGCCCTTCCCGGGGTCGGTAACGCTTCCCCCGGCGAGAAACGCCCCCCGGAGGAACGACGCTTTGCAGCAGTCCTCCTCCACCACCGGCAGATTCACGTGGAGCGCCAGGGTATCCTGGGCGTCGAAGCCGAAGGCTTCCATGATCGTCCCGATTTTATCGCCGTCCCATATCTGGAACACCAGCTTTCCCGGCGACGCAAGGCTGGGGTAGCTATCAAAGGGTAAATCGAAAGCTTTTTTGAACAGCTTGGGGAGAATATAGGCAAACTCCCGGCTCTCTGTAATGATTTTAATACCGTCTGCGGAAAAATGATTGGCAAACAGCAAAACGCCGAAGCACTCCGCCAACGCGCAGCAATACTTCTGGGGCAAAATCCGGCAGACCTCCGCCTTGGCGGCAGAGGAAAAAGAGCTTGCCATGGGGAGACCACCCTTCTAATGATTCTTTCTTGCCCTTACCAGATGCGAACCTCCGGCTCTAAGCGGATGCCGCTTTTCCGATAGACCTGATCGGACACCTGAGACAGCAGAGCCTTCACGTCCGCCGCCGTCGCGCCGCCCAGATTGACGGCAAATCCGGCGTGCTTTGCGGAGATTGCCGCGCCGCCCACCTGATAGCCCTTCAGCCCCGCTTCTTCGATCAGCGCCGCTGCATAACCGCCCTTCGGACGCTTGAACGCGGAACCGGCGGAGGGAACATCCAATGGCTGAGAAGCGGTGCGGCGGGCAATCAGCTCTTTCATTTTCCCCCAGATTTCCTCGGGATTTCCCTTTTGAAGGGCAAAATCCGCGCTAACCACGATTCCCGGCCGGTTTTCCAGCACGCTGTGTCGATAGGAAAACGCCATCTCCGTATTGGACAGACGGAAAAGCTTGCCGTCAAAATCCATAACCTCGACGCTTTCGCAAATCTGGCAGATCTCGCCGCCGTAAGCCCCGGCGTTCATATACACGCCGCCGCCTACGGTTCCCGGAATGCCGTGGGCGAACTCCATGCCGGCGAGCCCCAGGTTCGCGGCATTCACCGCCGCCCGCGCCATGGTCATGCCAGCCATCACCCGGATACGGGTCTCGTCCAGCCGCTCCATACCGCCAAGGCAGTCCTTCAGGCAGACCACCAGTCCCCGGACGCCCTCGTCCGGCGCCAGCACGTTGGTTCCTGCGCCCAGAATGGCGCACTTGCAGTTCAGCGTAGCGCAGATTTTCAGGATATCCGCCAATTCCTCTTTGGTTTTGGGAAACGCCATCACCTCGGCATTTCCGCCGATCCGAAAGGAGGTATGCTTCGCCAGAGCTTCCTCAAACCGAAGCTCCACATCGGGCAGTAAAGCGGAGAGTTTCCGCTGGAATTCAGTCAACTCAGTCATAAACGCCTCCGGGTGTAAACTATGGTACAGTATATCATATTCCCCGGCGGTTTGCAATTATGACAAACATGAAATTTATGTAACAAAAGCTCATGCAGAAAGAAATTGCGGGAAAGCACTGCTTTCCCGCAATCTTTTCACATCAATCCTGAATCGGCACCGTCTCGGGAATCTCGCCCTCACCCTCGGTGATTGCCCGCATGTAGGCCACATTCTTATCCTGGTCGAACCGCATGACACTGTGGATCATACCGTCTCCGTAAATGTCCACCATGTCTCCCCAGGAGTAGCCCTTGGCACGCACCGGGCAGGTACCACTGGTCTTGATCTCCAGACCAGACAGCATGGGCAGCATTTTCATGAGCAGATCTGTGATCTCGGAATTGGTCATACTCACGGTGACCAGCGGCAGAACCTCGTTAGCAAGATTCTGTAAATCGGAAATGCTCAGCTTTTTGACCTTGTCCAGCAGCGCCTCCATAAATATCCGCTGGCGCGAAGTACGCTTGATGTCGCTTTCGCCGTCGCCCTCCGCCTTCCGCATACGGACATAGGCAAGGGCAGTGGAGCCATCCAGCCAGTTTTTGCCTTCCTTCATTTCGTAGTAATAACGGTCATGGAAGTCGTTCAGATATTTGGCCTCCGCTGCGGTCAGCTCCACGTCGAGACCGTTGATCAGGTTAATTGCCTTGATAAATGCATCGAAATCAATCTCCACGTCGTAATCCACTTCGATGCCGAAGTTCTTATACAGCGTCAGGTTCATCAGACCCATGGCGTCCGCCGTGCTGTTGGTGCAGATGTAGCCATTGTGGTAAATGCTGGTGAGCTTGATCTTGCCGCCGCTGTGGCTCTTTCCGTTGGTGTCCGTATAGTTGGGGTACTGCACCAGCGTGTCCCGAAGCAGCGAGGTCAGGGTTAAGGTCTTTTCGTATGTATTCACCGTACACAGGATCATGGTGTCCGCAAACCGCTCAGCCTCGCCTTCCCGGGAAGCCTGACCGACCAGAAGGATGTTGATATAGTCCGCGCTGGACGCAACATGCGGCTCCGTTGTGGCAACCGTGGTTTCCTCTGTGGCAGCCGTCGTTTCCGTGACGGCTTCCGTCGTCTCCTCCGGCTCCGTTTCCAAATTGGAATAGTCGATGGGCGGCACCTGCACTCTGTTCAGCTTGTTGAGCATGGAGTTGTAATATACCACAGCCGCAACTACCAGCGCGGCGATCAAAATCACAACAACCAGAACCGCAATCAGCACCGGCTTCTTCCAGCCGCCTGCCTTTTGCGGCTTTTTTCTTTCATAGCGTCCGCTCATGTCGTTCCTCCTAGGGATGAATGTTTCTAAACATACTGATTTACATTATACCATGATGTCGGCGGGATTACAAGTCTATTTTTCATTTTTCGCCTTTTCTTAAAAACAGAACGATGGGCAGCCAAAGGCTGCCCATCCAATCTATCCGATTATTTCTCCACGATCTCCAGCACTTCCATGGGGCAGGCCTTGACGCAGATGCCGCAGGCGATGCACTTGGAGGCGGGGCTGCCTTCCTGGAACACGATCACGTGCATGGGGCAGACCTCGGCGCACTTGCCGCAGCTGACACACTTTTTCTTGTTGATCATGTACACGCCGGTCTTGGGGTTCTGGGTGATGGCCTCGTGCTCACAGGTGCGCATACACTTGCCGCACTGAATGCAGGTATTGGGCTTTGCGCCGGTACCCTTGGCAACGATGCGGACACAGCTCTTATCCTCGTCAAATTCCTTATAAAAAGCCTCGGAGCAGGCAGCGACGCATTGCAGACATGCCATGCACTCCACATCTTTCTTAGCAACGAGCTTCTTCATAGCACAGAATTCTCCTTCGTTTTTTGATTGTCTTTCATTATACATGTCTATGTAAGAAAAAGCAACAAAAACTTTCAGAAAATCCGATTTCTTGAGTTATCATATGCTAACTCAAATCAAAAAGTAGCAAATATTTCCGTTTTGCAAGTAACGATAGAAAAGCCGTTTTGCTTATAAAGTTGCAGGAAATTGGGTATTATTACCAGCGTAAACCCCGGCGTACGGGAAATAATAGGCTTGAAGCAAGATTCATTTGGAGGTTAAAACATGAAAAAATATGCCACTTTCGTACTGGTTCTTGTCCTTACCGCGGTTCTGTTCACCGGCTGCGGCTGCACCAACCAGGAGCCCAGCAGAAACACCACCGTTCCCACCACAACGCCGACCGCCGCAACCACCGAAACGACCCGTGCCACCACCGCGCCCACCACGATGCCCCGCGTGGAGCCTTCCACCAACGCTACCATCGACAACGGCAACGGCCCTCTGGACGAAATGACCAACGCAACGGAAAACGCCGCCCGTCAGGGTACGGCTGGTGTCCGATAATCCCCCGGGGCGGTTTGCCCCGGTACATATCATCCCATGTGCCGCCGCTTCGCCGTTCGTGCCTGCACCCGCAGACGAAGCACACGGGTTTTGGGGATCGCGGCGGTGCTGTACGGAAAGTCCTCGCCCCGGTACTGCTTCATGATCAAATCCAGCGCCCGGCACTTTTCCTCCGGCTCGGTCATGTCCTCCAGATATCCCCAGCCGATGACGCTTTCGTAGTTGATGGAACACGTCCCGTTTTCCAGAACCAGACCGTGGGTACAGTCCAGCTCGAAACTGGCGCGGTTGTCCTTCTCTATCAGGGCATACTTTGTCCCCTCCCGCGCGCCATGGATGTAAAGGGTCATTCCGTCCGGCTCCATTCCGAAGTTTACGGGGAGAATGTAGGGAACGGTGTCTGTGTTCAGCGCAAGATGCAGCACCTCACAGCGGGTCATCATCTCCGTGATTTCGGCGGGTTTGGTCACTTCCCTGTCAGTTCGGCGCATTTCGCTTCCTCCTTACAGTACGGTTACATATCTCGTCAGTTTTTTCTTCATTCGTTCTGCGGCGGCAACGGCCTGTTCCAGAAAATCCCCGCCGTCGGACTGTGCCTGCTTCCAGGCACAGGTGATGGTCTCCCCTGCGCACACCACCGCGCCGCGCCCCAGCCTGTCAAAGGCGTAAGAGCAGTTTTTGGCATTGGCGCTGGGGGAATCATAGCCGTCCACCAGGAAAAACACCCGGGGATACTTGCCGCGAAGACTGCGGAGGCTTTCGGCGGAGCTGGCCGCCGTCAGAGCGCCGATTCGGGAATAGCCTAGCTTTCCCACCGCCTCCGGTGCGAACCGATTTATCAAATCCACCGCCACCGTATGCACCAGCCGGGAACCGCAGAGCAAGTCCTGCAACTCCGGGGCGGATTTGTTACCGGTGCGCGCCACCACGAACAAGTCCTTCTTCCCCTCCCGGCACCCGGGCAGAAAGGGCTTGATGATATCGCTGCCCAAGTATCCGGAAATGACCAGGCCATCGCAGGGATAGTCGCTTTCCCCGCCGAACAACGCTTCCGCAGCCATTCGGGCAGCAGTCGGGCTGAGCAGCTCCGGCGCGTCCAGCACCGTGTAATAGCCCATATTGCGGGCGTCGTTCAGCGTCTGCGCCAGCTTCTGCAATCCTTCGCCGCCCAAAAGGGCAAACGCGCCGAAGCTCAGTCGAACCGCCGGGACGATTCCCTTCAATCCGCCGAGCAAATCCCGGCAGAATTCACCGTACCCTTTAGCGTCGTGAGCATACCGGGGCGGCAGAGCAGTCAGGGGCAGCATCAGCTCCACCATGGAAGGATTCTTCAGCTTGCGAATCTTTTCTTGTAATATATCAATAGACATAATCCCGCCTCCGGCATGTTTTTTGTTTATTGTATCACAACTTTTTCCATCTGCAAAGATAAAAACCTTCCAGTCCTGATTTTTTTCCTTTGGGGTATACTACCTGTGAAGGGAGGGAGAATTTATGAACGCAAAAGGATGGATGCTTTCCGCCGGTCTTGGCGCTGCTGCGGGTGCGGTAGCTGTTCTGATGATGCCCAGGCAGAATCCCGTGCGGCGCGTTGCGGCAAAGGCTGCCAATAAGGCCGAAGACCTTGCCTGGAAGGTCGAGGACAAAATGAACGAGGTTCTCTGACAAGCAAACGCAGAACATCCCGGAAGGCTGTCCTTCCGGGATGTTTCCTCATAAACCCTTATCCTGCGCTTTCAGCTTTTGCAGACGGATGGCGCACACCGCCGTAAGGAACATCGGTATCAGCAAAATGCAGGCGTTGCTCACATGCGCCGTGTAGTCGCCGTAAAACTCCACAAACTGCCCGCCGGAAACGACCAGAAGCGACACACACCCGCACCCGGCAAGAGCGGCGCCATGGGTCAGCCATGGGGCGCCCCGGTGCTTTCTGAAACGGTACGCCAGAATCGCCAAAATAATTGCCATGACCGCGAGAACGACGCAGGAGATCGCCCCGTTGTGACTGACTGTCAGAAGCGGCTCCTCAGGAGCTTCCACGTCCCCCTCCCCTTTCAGCAGAAGCACCTCCGCCCTGCCATTCTTGGGGTTGATATACCAATAATTGTTCCGCGTGGCATCCAGTTCCTGCAATTCTTCCGGCAAAGTGGGGTCACCGTAGCAGCTGTAGGCTGTGGTTCCCCCCGCGTCATCCGGCGTAACATAAGGGTCAGGGGGCATTTGCTCCCCGAAGTGTACCCTGCCCCATGTGCTGAAGCAAAGAGTGCCCCTGTTTCCGGCCATGTCGTCCTCACTGCTGATTCCCTGAATAATGTCCGTATAGTAGATACGGATGCTGCCGTCCTCCATCTTCATGACTTCCTTCACCGCCTGATCTGCGTCCAGCCAGACCGGCGCTTCCCAGAGGAACGTCGCGCCCAGCACGAGCGTGATCACCAGCATCACAGCCATGGTCACCGCTAAAACCCGGCGGCGCACAATGGCCTTTCTGATCTTTTTCAGTCCCGGCGCGTCTGTTTCCACCGGAATCGCCTGGGCTTTTTTCAGAATCCCCAGCTGCTTCGCGCATTCGTCGCACCCGCACAGATGCTCGTCCACGAGGGCGTTGCTCTCTTCGCTGGTCAGATTTTCCGCATACAGCGGGAGCAGATCCCGGATCACATTACAGGATAGTTTCATACATATTCCCCCATTTCATCCTGTATTTTCTGCCTTGCCCGGTGGTAGGTCACACAGGCCCAGTTTGCCGTGCGTCCGAACAGGCTTCCGATGTCACCAAAGGAAAGCTGCCCGAAGACCCGCAGGGAGAAAACCTCCTTATAGGGTTCCGGCAGGTCGTGAAGCACCCGGTGAACGGCCATGGCCTGCTGAGCGTCCATGATCTGTTCCTCCACCGCCTGCTTCGGGTCGCTGATTTCCAGCTCGTCGATGTGCTGGGACGGGCGCTCCTTGCGCAGATGGCTGAGGTAGGCGTTTCTCGCCATGGAGCATAACCAGGTGCGGACGTCGCAGTCGCCCCGAAACTTCGGCAGAGCGTTCAACGCCTGAAAGAATACCTGTTCCGTCAGCTCCTCCGCAAGACTTTCGTTATGACTGATCGCCCGCAGGTACAGCTCCACATCCTGAAAATACGCCCGGTATATTTGTTCAAACTCCGTCACGGCCTCACCTCCTACACCCATTAGACGCGGGAATGGGGAAAATCTTACAGCATTCGTGAAAAAATGGGAGGGGATTTTTCCCCTCCCATATGTCAGGTAATGTCCAGCTTGACGGTCTCTCCCTCCACCCGGATGCGGATGGCGGAAATGGGATGCTGGAAGCTATTAATGATCGCTTCGGAAATCGGGTCTTCCAGTTCCTTCTGGATGGTTCGGCGGAGATTTCTCGCGCCGTAGGTCACGGAATAGGCTTTCTTCACCAGCAGCTGGCGCAGATCGTCGTCCCAGGAAAGGGTCAGGCCGCGGGTAGAAAGGCTCTCTTGCAGCTCCTTGAGCATGATGTCCGCGATGCCCAGGAAGTTTTCCTCCGTCAGATGGTTGAAGGTGATGATCTCGTCCACACGGTTGAGAAATTCCGGCCGCAGGAAGCCCTGCAACGCCTTCATAGTCTTCTCCTTCACCTTGTCGCCGTCGCTGCGGCCAAAGCCCATGCCGCCCACGCTGCCCTCGGAACCGGCGTTGGAGGTCATGACAATGATGGTGTTCTCGAAGTTCACTACCCTGCCCTGGGCGTCCGTAATGCGCCCGTCGTCCAGCACCTGAAGCAGAACGTTCAGCACATCCGGGTGCGCCTTTTCGATTTCGTCAAACAGCACCACGCTGTAGGGACGGCGGCGAATCTTCTCCGTCAGCTGTCCGGCCTCATCATAGCCCACATAGCCGGGAGGCGAACCGATGAGCTTGGAGACGGTGTGCTTCTCCATATATTCCGACATGTCCAGCCGAATCAGGCTGTCCACATTGTCAAACAGGTCGCTTGCCAGCTGCTTGACAAGCTCCGTCTTGCCCACGCCGGTGGGGCCGACGAAAATAAAGGACACCGGCCGCTTCTTGGGGGAAATGCCCACCCGGTTGCGGCGGATGGAGCGGGACACGGCGTCCACCGCCTCGTCCTGACCGACGATGTGGGTTTTCAGTCGGTCGCTCAGCCCCTTGATCTGCTCATACTCCTGCGCCTTGATCTTGGACGCGGGAATTTTTGTCCACAGCTCGATGATACGCGCCAGATTTTCCACGGTCACGGCGGGTTTGGGCAGCTTTTCCAGCTCCTCGATCTTTGCCGCCAGCTGCATCAGCTTGCTGCGAATCAGCGCCAGGCGCTCATAGTCCTGATTCTCCGTGTTCTCGTTGAGCATCCGCAGCTCCAGCTCGTAATCGTCCCGCTCCTTTTTCAGCTCTGCCAGCTGGGAGATTTCCTTGCACTGCAAATTCACGTCGGAACAGGCTTCGTCCAGCAGATCGATGGCCTTATCCGGCAGAAACCGGTCGGTGATGTAGCGCTCGGAGAGGACGACGCACTGGTGGGCGATTTCCGGAGAAATCTCCACCCCGTGGAACTCGGCATAGGACTTGGCAATGCCCTGCATAATCTGGCTTGCCTCTGCGATGGTGGGCTCCGCCACGGTGACGGGCTGGAAACGGCGCTCCAGAGCCGCGTCCTTTTCAATATATTTGCGGTACTCGGCGAAGGTCGTCGCGCCGATGACCTGTATTTCGCCCCGGGACAGGGCGGGCTTCAGGATGTTGGCGGCGTTCATGCTGCCCTCCGCGTCGCCCGCGCCCACAAGATTGTGAACCTCGTCAATGACCAGAATGATGTTGCCGCACTCCTTGATCTCGCCGATCAGGCTCTTCATGCGGCTTTCAAACTGCCCGCGGAACTGGGTGCCTGCCACCAGCGCGGTGAGATCAAGCAGGAATACCTCCTTGTCCCGCAGCTTATAGGGGACATCCCCCGCCGCGATCCGCTGGGCAAGTCCCTCGGCAATGGCGGTCTTGCCAACGCCGGGTTCACCGATGAGGCAGGGATTGTTCTTCTGACGGCGGTTGAGAATCTGGACGACACGCTCGGTCTCCACATCCCGGCCGATGACCTTATCCAGCTTGCCCTCCCGGGCGCGGCCGGTCAGATTCATACAATAGCTGTCCAGGAATTTATGCCGTTTGGACTTTTTCTTCTCCTTCGGCTCCCCCTCTTCCTTTCTGGAAGGACGGGGCTGGGGCGCGGGGGTATTGCCGAAAAGCTGGTTCAGCAGCGGGAACGTGGCGGTCTGGCTGTCAATTTCATCGTCGTCAGAGCTGTCGCTGTCGTCCTTCTGGCCGAACATGCTGCTCATTTCGTCGCTGAGCATATCCAGATCTTCCTCGGAAATGCCCATCTGCTTCACCGCCTGATCGATCTGGGGAATTCCCAGACTCCGGGCGCATTTCAGGCAGTAGCCTTCATTCATGGTAACGCCGTTTTCAACCTTGGTAATAAACACAACGGCGATATTTTTCTTACATTTGCTGCACATTTTTGGCTGCATAACGCTCACTCCTTTTCGGTGCAGTATAGCATATCGGGTCTGAAAAAGGGAAAACAAATTATGAACGATGCCGCCCTCTGTCAGACGTTCCAGTCGCTTCCGACCTCAAATTGTTCGATTCCGTCGTCATACCACAGGTGGGTCATGTACAGCCCTCCCGCCGGAACCGTCGGGCCGGCGGCGGTGCGATTGCCGGAGGCCAGAATTTCGCCGATCTCCTCCGGGCGTATCTTTCCCTCGGCGGCGTAGACCACAGTTCCCGCCATGGCGCGGGCCATGTTGTAAAGGAAGCCGTTGGCGCAGACCTTGAGGGTGACAAGCTCCCCCTGCCGCTTCACATTGTAATAGTATACGGTGCGGACGGTGGATTTGACATCCGTGCCGACGCTTCTTACGGCGGCAAAATCATGGGTACCCACGAACTGGCTTGCCGCCGCCTGCATCACGTTCTCGTCCAGGTGCCGGGGGTAAAACCAGGCACGGTTGACATAAAACGGATTCTTAAGGCGGGAATTGTAAATCTGATAGGTATATTCCTTCCGGGCGCAGGAGCCGATGGCGTTGAAATTCTCATGAACGGCAAAGGCCTTCGTCACCACGATGTCGCAGGGAAGGTGGGTATTCAGCGCATAGGGCAGCCGCTCCACCGGGATGGTGGAGGTCGTGCGGAAATTCGCCACGTACACCCGGGCGTGGACGCCCGCGTCCGTCCGGCCGCAGCCGGTCATATGCACCGGATGCCCCACTACCATGGCGGCGGCCTTTTCCATGGTCTCCGCAACGGTGGGCAGATTCTTCTGCACCTGCCAGCCGTGGTAATGGGTACCGAGATAAGTCAAAAACAGGGCGATATTGCGCATATTTCCCTCACATACCAAACTTTTTCAGAATAATGACCGCCGCCGTCAGCAGCGCCGCCGCGCCGAATGCGGCAAAGTCATTACGCTGATAATGCAGCTGCTTCATCTTGGTTCTCCCCTCGCCGCCCTGGTAGCAGCGGCACTCCATGGCGGTGGCCAGCTCGTCCGCACGGCGGAACGCGCTGATGAACAGCGGCACCAGAATAGGAATCAGCGCCTTTGCCCGCTCCATCAGCTTGCCGCTTTCAAAGTCGGCGCCCCGGGCTTTCTGAGCGGACATAATCTTGTCCGTCTCCTCAATCAGCGTGGGGATAAAGCGCAGGGCAATGCACATCATCATGGAAAGCTCGTGGACAGGCACCTTAATGGCCTTCAGCGGGTTCATCAGGCTTTCCAGTCCGTCCGTCAGGGAAATGGGCGAGGTGGTGTAGGTCAGCAGGAAGGTGGATGTGACCAGCATCAGAATGCGCACCAGCATAAAGGCTGCCCGTTCCGCGCCGCCGGTGGTAATGGTAATGCCCCAGAAATCCACCAGCACCCTGCCCTCTTTGGTAAAGAACAGATTCAGCACGCCGGTGAAAACCAGAATCATCACCAGCGGCTTCATGCCCCGGACGATGGATTTCCCCGGAATGGAAGAAATTTTAATAACCGCCAGCAGGAACAGGAGCAGCACACCGTAGGATACCCACCCGGAGGCAACGAAAAGCGTCACCATATAAACGACCAGCACGATGAGCTTCGTTCTGGGGTCGAGGCGGTGAATGACGGAATTGCCCGGGAAATACTGACCGAGGGTAATGTCTTTAAGCATGGCGGTTCCCCTCCTTGAGCCGCTTGATCTCCGCCGCGGCCTGGTCGATGGTGTAGACGTTTTTCACGTCCAGCCCCAGTTTTTTCAGCTCCAGAAACACCTGGGTCACCTGGGGTATGTTCAGTCCTATTTGGGTCAGTTCTTCGGCGTGGGTAAACACCTGGGCTGGCGGCGCGTCCATGGCAAGCTTGGAGCCGTTCATCACCAGCAGGCGATCCGTCAGCCGCGCCACGTCCTCCATGGAGTGGGAGACCATCATGATTGTGGCGTTCTTCGCCTTGCGGTAGGACTGAATATTGCCCAGAATTTCCGAGCGTCCCACGGGGTCAAGACCGGCGGTGGGTTCGTCCAGAATGAGAACTTCCGGTTCCATGGCAATCACACCCGCAATGGCCACCCGGCGCTTCTGGCCGCCGGAAAGGTCAAAGGGTGAGACCTCCAGCTGCTGCTCCGTAAGCCCCACGAACCCGGCGGCTTCCCGGACGCGGCGATCGACCTCTTCCGGGGACAGTCCCATGTTCTTGGGGCCAAAAGCGATGTCCTTGTACACGGTTTCCTCAAACAGCTGATACTCCGGGTACTGGAACACCAGCCCCACCCGGAACCGTGCCTGCCGGGTCAGCTTCTTGTCCGACCAGATGTCCTGCCCGTCCAGCAGCACCGTGCCGGAGGTGGGCTTCAGCAGTCCGTTCAGCTGCTGCATCAGGGTGGATTTTCCGGAGCCGGTGTGACCGATGATGCCAATAAACTCTCCCCACTCTACGGAAAAGGATATGTCATCCAGCGCCTTATGCTCAAAGGGTGTCCCGGCGCTGTAAATATAAGTGAGATTCTTCACTTCCAGAATGGGTTTCAAGAAAATACCTCCCAGCGGGTCAGGCCATCACCATATCGTAAAGTGCCTGCGCGCATTCTTTCGGGTCTAATTTATCCAGCGGAAGGTCAAAGCCCTCCTGATTCAGCTTCCAGCAAAGCTCCACCGTCTCCGGTGCGGCAAGGCCGATGCCGTGCAGCAGCTCCACCTGGGAGAAGACCTCCTTCGGTGTGCCGTCCGCCGCGACCTTGCCCTTGTCCAGCACCACGACGCGCTGCGCCTTGGCCGCTTCGTCCATGTGGTGGGTGATCAGAACCACCGTGATGCCCTTTTCCCGGTTCAGCCGTCCGATGGTGTCGATCACCTCTCGGCGTCCTCTTGGGTCAAGCATGGCGGTGGGTTCGTCCAGAACGATGCACTTCGGCTCCATGGCAATCACGCCCGCAATGGCGATGCGCTGCTTCTGTCCGCCGGACAGCAAATGGGGCGCATGGGTGCGGTACTCGTACATGTCCACCTGCTTCAGGGCGCTGTCCACTCTGCGGCGAATCTCCGGGCTGGCAATGCCCAGATTTTCGGGGCCGAAGGCAACGTCCTCCTCCACCACATTCGCCACAATCTGGTTGTCCGGGTTCTGAAACACCATGCCCACGTTTCGCCGAATGGTGATAAGCCGGTCTTCATTGGCGGTATCGATGCCGCAGACATAGACCTTTCCCCCGGAGGGAAGCAGAATGGCGTTGAAATGCTTGGCAAGGGTGGATTTTCCGCAGCCGTTGGTGCCGAGAACGGCCACAAAGCTGCCCTCCTCAATGGTCAGGTTCAAATCCGCAAACACGGGAACACCGGGCGTGTCCTCCACGCCCGGGTACGTGTATGCCAGATGCTCTACAGAAATTATGTCGCTCAAATCAGGCATCCTCCTATTGGTTACGGCGTCCACCGGCCGGTGGCGCCGCAGGGAAGAACCAGCCCGGACTGCTTCACCGGCAGTCCAAGCTCACCGGCGGCCGTTTTGCCGCCATGCGCCGTCCCAAACACCACGTCGGAGGCATATGCCACGGCGGAGGGCGCAAGCCCGGTGGTATACGAATTGATGATGACGAACAGCGGCTCGTCGGACAGCAGCTTCACCGTCTCCTGTAAGAAGGGGTAAAAGCTGGTCTCCATCTTCCAGATCTCGCCGCCGGGTCCGCGGCCATAGCTGGGCGGATCCATGATAATGCCGTCATAGCGCCGTCCCCGGCGAATCTCCCGCTGGATGAACTTACCGCAGTCGTCCACGATCCAGTGGATGGGTCGGTCGGCAAGGCCGGAAGCCACGGCGTTTTCCTTCGCCCAGGCCACCATGCCCTTGGAGGCGTCCACATGGTACACCTCCGCTCCCCCGGCAGCCGCCGCCAGGGTTGCGCCGCCGGAATAGGCGAACAGATTCAGCACCCGGACAGGACGGCGGGCGGAAGCCGCCGCCACCTTTTCCCGGATGAAATCCCAGTTTGCCGCCTGCTCCGGGAAAACGCCTGTGTGCTTGAAATTCATGGGCTTGACGTTGAAGGTCAGGTAGTCCTTATAATGAATCTGCCACCGTTCCGGGAGCTTGTTGTCCGTCCAGTGTCCGCCGCCGGTATTGGCGCGGACATAGCGGGCGTCATAACGCTTCCACTGGGGCGCCGTCTTGGGCGTATTCCAGATCACCTGGGGGTCGGGGCGCACCAGAATGAACTTGCCCCACCGTTCCAGCCGCTCGCCGCCGCTGGCGTCCAAAACCTCATATTCCTTCCATTCATCGGAAATCCAGAGCATTGGGTCTCCTCCCTCTTTCTCTTTCACCTTATCTCAGCCGACAAAGCCGTCCCAGCCGCCATGCCAGCCGCCGTTCGAGCTGTTGTCCCAGCCGCCGGTGGTGTCTTCCTCCGTACCGCCGGGCTGATACTCCTCCCAGGAGCTCTGGTTGTGCAGCGGACACATGATATAGGGGGCATCCACGCCGTTATTCAGGTTGTTGTAGAACCCGTGCCAGGAGGCGGGGTTGCCCTCGGAATCGATGAGATAGACATAATAGTTGGCGGTGTAAATGTCGTTCAGTCCAAAGCCGTCCGCCGCCTTGATCTCGTCCACCTCAGCCTGGGTCAGCTTCACAAGAGATCTCGACTCGATCTGGGCGTCGCTGAACATATGGCAGTAGTCGGTCGCCACACCGCCGCCGGTGACGCAGTAGTCCACCTGCACGTGCTTGTCGCAGGTTCCCTCCGGCTCGTCGCCGTCGTAAACGTTCACGTAAACCACACGCTCCAGCCCCCGCACGTCGGCGCTGCAGGCCGCGGTGGCCTTCTTGCCGGAATCCAGGCACACGCCCACGCTGTGGAAGGCATTGCCGTTGTAGAGTCCTTCTCTGGGCAGGCCGTCGTGGATGGGCTGCATGACCGCCTTCCACAGCCGCGCCGCCGGGTTGGCGCTGCTTCCGGTGAGATAGATCTGCTCCGGGATATCGTAACCGCACCATACGGCTGCGGTGTAGTGGGTGGTATAGCCGCAGAACCACCGGTCACGGTTGGAGGACGTGGTGCCGGTCTTGCCCGCGATGTTCTGTCCCGGGAAAATGGCCGCGCCGCCGGTGCCGTTATTCGCCGCGTTGAACAGGCAGTAATTCATATAGTCCACAGTCTTCTGGCTGAGGATTTTCCGGGACTCCTGCTCATTGTCCACCACAACTTTGCCGTTGCTGTCGTAGACCTTGGTAAACAGTCTCGGCTCCCGGTAAACGCCGTCGTTGGCGAAGGTCGCATAGGCGGCGGACATCTCTCGCACGGTGGAGCCCACCGTCAGCGCGCCCAGCGCCAAAGGCGCCAGACCCACGTCGGACAGGCTCTGCCCGGAAGGCAGGGGGTAATTGTCGGTCAGGGAGCTTTGTCCAAAGTTATACTTGGCGAAGCTGTAGCCGTAATCCGCGCCGATGGTATCCAGCGTCCGGGCGGAAACGGTGTTGACGGAGGAAACGATGCCCTGATAGACGGTTCTGGCATACTGATACTGCCGGTTGTCGTTTTTCGGCCAGTTGTTGCCGTCAATATAGGTCATGGGCAGGTCTTTCATCACCGACGCCGGGGTGACCTTGCCGGATTCAAAGGCCGGGGCGTAAACGGAAATGGGCTTCTGGGAGGAACCGGTCTGGAGCTTTGCCTGGGTGGCCTTGTTGTAGGCCAGGAAGGTGGTCTTCTCCCCCACGCCGCCGGACAGGGCAACCACGTCCCCCGTCTCGTTGTTGATGACCACGATGGCGGACTGGAGCTGCTGCTCACTGCGGGTGGTGGGAATGTTGCTCAGGTCGGTGTATACCGCGTCCACTTGTCGCTGCACGTCCATGTCCAGAGTGGTGTAAATATGGTAGCCGCCCTTCTGGATGCGGTTGAGGTAGATGCTCTGGTCGTTGGTGCTTAAGTTGTCCCAAACCTTGCCATCCTGCTCCGCAAGGTAGCTGGCAAAGTCCACGATCACGGCGTCCACGAACCAGGAATAGATATGCTGGGAAGCGTCCGTGCTGACCGCCACCTGCTCGCCGCACTGGGGGCAGTAGCAGGTATCTCCCTCGCCGGTAAAGTGGCTGCGGGTGTTCTCATAGCCGCAGTTGTCGCAGACCGTCCAGCGGTCGGCGTCATCGATGCCCTCTTTGAACACCATCTCCTGCGCCACGGCTTCGTCGTACTTTTCCTGGGTCAGGTAGCCCTGATCCAGCATTTCGCTCAGAACGTTCAGCTGACGGTAGCGGTTTCGGGCAGCGCCGTCCCGCTCCTCGCCCTTGTACATATACACGCTCTCGGAATAGGGGTTGAACAGGGATGGGTTATTGGTAATACTGATCAGGCTGGCGCACTCGGCAGTGGTCAGATTCTGAAGTTCCTTGCCGAAATACTCCGCCGCGGCGCTCTTGACGCCGTAGCAGCCACGCCCCAGGTAAATCTCGTTGAGGTAATACTCCATGATCAGGTCTTTGTCGTATTCCCGCTCGAAAATCTGCGCCCGGAAAATCTCCATGACCTTTCGCTGAACGGTGACGCTTTTTTCACCGGTGTGGTTCTTGATGAACTGCTGGGTGATGGTGGAGCCGCCGAACTGCTCGTCGCCGCCGAAGAACATGTTCAGGCAGGCCTTCATGGTGGTGATCCAGTCCACGCCCTGATGCTCATAGAACCGCTTATCCTCGATGGCCACGGCGGCGTGGATCAGGTCTTCGGGAATTTCGTCAATGGACGCCCACTGGCGGTCGGTGGTGGTATAAATCTGCTGTAACAGCTGGATATCGCCGTGGTTGTCCACGTAATAGATAAAGGAGGTCTGTTCCAGGTCATAATCGTCCAGAGACCAGTCGGCGGCCTCTGTCAGAATGTCCTCCTGCAAATAGTCTCCCAGGGTGCCGATGAAGACCGTGCCGCAGATCAGCACGATCAGAAGAACCGTCGCCGCCGCACCGAGGGCAATTTTCAGCACGGAACCGGCTACGGAGAAAATCATATACAGCAGCTTCAGCGACCAGTGGGGATTCCACTCCTGCCGGAGCTTCTTGCGCCTCCTGGGTCTTTTTTCGTTCGCCATAGGGTACCTCCAATAGAAGCAGGACGCGCCTGCCTGGTAAATTCATTATAACCAGTGTCATATTCGCATAACACTACTCATATCATTATACCATACCGGATGGAAAAACGAAAGCCCCAATTTATAAATAAACTTTTAATTGTGGGAGATACTATATTTGACAAAAGGAGGAATGCGTATGCTGAAAAAATCGGCGAGCCTTATTTTGCTTCTGTATCTCACCCTGGGGTGCTTTCGGGGGTATCTGGCGCTGTTTGACAAGGGTGCTTCCGAGCCAAAGCAGATTTTCCCCTGTCCGGTGTCCTCCCTCCCCGATGCCGACCGGGAGGCGCTGGAAAAGGGCATCCCCGTCCGCTCGGAGGACGAGCTGAATCAGCTTCTGGAAGATTTCCTGTCCTAGGGTTTCTCTGTTTCTGTACAAAATCACCTCTTGATTTTATGTCCTCCTTGCGGTAGAATATAGGCATCAAACGCGGGGGGCGATTTCCTTGGCAGATCAATACGGTTCTGATTTCATCACCATCGTGGATGAGGAAGGCACCGAATACGAGCTGGAGGTTCTCAGCACGCTGGAGTACAACGGCAATACCTATATGGCAGTCATTCCTGCGGATGACGGTTCCGATTCTCCGGATCTGGAGGTCAGCATTTTCAAGTCCGTCGAGGAAGACGGGGAGCCGATCCTCTGCGCCATCGAGGACGAGGCGGAATTGCAGGCCGTGTACGACCTGATTATGGATTCCCTCTATTCGGAGGACGCAGAATAATAGGCGCAAGTCTCCTGCTTGGTGCGTAGCGTGTCCTTTTGGACCCACATTTTTTTATTGGGACGTTAGACTTCCCGGCCTGTTTGCAGACCTCCCGCCCCCGCTCCGACGGAGGGTGGATGCTGGGAGCAGTAATGGTCGGGAGCGGCATCCCACCTGCCTTTTCGTGCAGGTCATAATTGGACGCGATACGGCTAAAGCGGGGTGCATGGGGAGCTTCGGCTCCCCATGTTTTTTCTTAGGGCGTATCTGACCGGTGACCGCAGATTTTTTCCTTTGGCAATCGCGTCAGTTTGTCCTAAACAACGCACTTGTGGGACGTCCCCTACGAATATTCTGTAAAATTTTTTCTAATTCCGCCCCCTTCGGCAGATTACCCCTTGAAACCGGCGGGAAAATAGATTATAATACCTTGGTCTATGCGTAAAACCTATCGCGTTATGACCAAAAGGACAAATGAGAGGATTTGATTACATGAGCGCATCCAGCAAGAAGAAGCTCCGCAATGAGCAGCAGACCGCCAAAATGACGGAAAAACAGGTCGCTGAGCAGAAGGAAGCAAAGAAGCTAACGCTTTACACCACCATTTTTGTTGTCGTTCTGGCTGTCATGGTGGTATTCGCCATTGCCATCGGCGTCACCAGAAGCATCTCCAACAGCGGCGTCCGGGAACGGAATACCGTGGCTCTGACCGTAGGCGATCACGAGATCAGCAACGCCGAGCTGAGCTATTTCTATATGAGCGCCATCAACAACTTTAACTCCAATTATGGCAACTATGCCGCCATGATGGGTCTGGACACCTCCAAGCCCCTGGACGAGCAGGTCATCAACAACGACACCGGCCTGACCTGGGCGGATGATTTCCTGAACACCGCCAAGGACAACGCCCGCAGCGTCTACGCCATGGCGGACGCCGCCGAGGCCGCAGGCTTCACCCTGTCCGAGGACGAGCTTGCCGAGATCGACACCAGCATCAGCAACATGAAGATGTACGCCACCCTGTACGGCTATTCCAGCACCAAGGACTTCCTGAAAGCCCAGTACGGCAGCGGCGCCACCGAGGAGAGCTATAAGCAGTATGTCACCGTCAATACCCTGGCCAACGCTTACTACAACAGCTACTCTTCTTCCCTGACCTACACCGACGCCGACCTGCGCGCCGCCGAGAGCGAGAATTACGACAAGTATTCCTCCTTCACCTACAACACCTACTACCTCGCTGCCAGCAAGTTCCAGGCGGAGGATGAGGATGACAGCGACAAGGCCGTAAAGGCCGCCGAGGAAGCCGCCAATTCCCTGATTGGCGAGGATGTCGCCACCGTGGCGGACTTTGACGCCGCCATCGCCGCTCTGGACATCAATAAGGACACCGAGGCTTCCAGCACCGCTTACACCGACCAGCAGTATGCCTCCGTTTCCACCACCGTCCGGGATTGGATCACCGACAGCGCCCGCAAGGAGGGCGACAAGGCCGTGATCGCCAACACCACCACTTCTACCGATGACGACGGCAACGAGACCAAGACCACTCTGGGCTACTACGCCGTGTTCTTCACCGGCTCCAATGACAACACCTTCCCCCTGGTGAACGTGCGCCACATTCTGGTCAAGTTCGAGGGCGGCACCACCGATTCCACCACCGGCACCACCACCTACTCCGACGAGGAGAAGAACGCCGCCAAGGAGAAGGCAGAGGAGATTCTGGACGAGTGGATGTCCGGCGACGCCACCGAGGATTCCTTCGCCGCCCTGGCCAATGAGAAATCCGACGACGGCGACGGCACCACCGGCGGCCTGTACGAGAACGTCTACCCCGGCCAGATGGTGTCCAGCTTCAACGACTGGTGCTTCGACGCAAGCCGTCAGAGCGGCAACACCGGCATTATCGAGTCCGAGTATGGCTACCACGTCATGTACTTCGTAGGCAAGAGCAGCACCACCTACCGCGACTACCAGATCGAGAGCGAGCTGCGCAGCACCGACGCCCAGGAATGGTACGACGCGACCGTGGAAGCCGTGCCCATGACCGACGGCAATACCAAGTATATCCGCAAGAACCTGATCATCAGCGCCAGCTAAGCGTTTCAAGCAAAACCATAGCCCCGGCTTCATGAAAGCGAAGCCGGGGCTAAAAGATTGAGAAAAGCCTGTCGGATTTTCTCATTGACAAATCCCACAGGCAGACGTAGAATGATTGCAAACTTCTTATACTGAACTCCATGCCCGAAGGGCATGGAGTTCTATGAGACGTTTTTGTGATTTTTTCTTTACAAATCACAAAACGGGCAACGCCGTCAGGCGGTGCCTTTCTGATTTTAATTAAGCTTTTAATCAGAAAACAGTATCGGAGGAGGTATTTTTATGGAAGTAACACGGGAGCAGGCGCTTGCGCTGCTGCAAAAATACAATCAGGAGCCGTTTCACATTCTCCACGCCCTGACCGTTGAGGGCGTTATGCGCTGGTATGCGCAGCAGGAGGGCGAGGACGCGGACTTCTGGGGTCTGTGCGGTCTTCTCCACGACGTGGACTTTGAACGCTACCCCGAGCAGCACTGCGTCAAAGCGCCGGAGCTGCTGGCCGAGATCAACGCCAGCCCGGAGATGGTTCACGCCATCTGCTCTCACGGCTACGGCCTGTGCTGCGACGTGGAGCCGACCCACGAAATGGAAAAGATTCTCTTTGCTGCCGACGAGCTGACCGGCCTGATCGGCGCGGCCGCCCGGATGCGCCCCAGCAAAAGCGTCATGGACATGGAGGTCAGCAGTCTGAAAAAGAAATACAAGGACAAGAAATTCGCCGCCGGCTGCTCCCGGGACGTGATTCAGACCGGCGCCGACCGTCTGGGCTGGGCGCTGGAGGAACTGATGGAGAAAACCATCCTCGCTATGCGCAGCTGCGAAGCCAGTGTCGCGGCGGAACAGGCCAAGCTCTGCGGATGATTTGTCTTCCTTTTGGATGAGTCGCTATGACGTAAAAAGTCCCCGAAAGCAGAAGCTTTCGGGGACTTTACCTTTAATGTGTCTCTTTCAGAGGCTTGATATACTGCTCGCGGCGGCGATCCTTTTCCGCAATGTAGGCTGCGTCGTTGCCCGCGTGGATTTCCCGGAGATAATCGTAATGGTTTTGCAGGATGCTCTCGTTGTTCCGCGCCAGCATCATCACGGCGATGGAGGAACACTGATCGGAGGCACGCTCCAGATAGGTCAGCGTCTCCATGAACACCAGGCCGCTGCCCACGGAGCAGGCGCCGCTCTTCAGGCGCTTGGTGTGGCGATCCCGGAGGATCATCACCATGTCGTCAATGGTTTCCTCCAGCGGCTCGATTCGCTTGGCGGCTTCATTGTCGCCCTTGGCGAAGGCGTCTACGGTAATGGTCAGGATTTCATTGACGGCATCAAAAATCAGCTTCAATTCCCGCTGCGCCATGTCGGAGAAGGCCGCGTTGTCCGCAACCAGCCGCTGAGCCAGCTCCACCAGATTGGTGGCGTAGTCGCCGATACGCTCGAAGTTGGGAACCGTCTGCATCAGCATATCCAGCTGACGGTCGTCCCATTCCGTTTCCACCGCCTTGGACAGGCCAATGAAGAACCGGTCTGCCCTGTCCGTGAACTCGTCGATGCAATCCTCGTCCACGTCGATCTCGCCGGCAACGGCGGGGTCGTACTTTTCCAGCATCCGGCAGCCCTTTTCAAAGTTGGTTTTCGCCAGCGTACCCACGTCCGACACCGCCTTGATGGCGACGGACACGGCCAGGGCGGGAGAATTGTAAAGCTTTTCGTCCAGGGTGTGCAGCTCGGGGTGGCGCAGCTGCTTCTGCTTGTCGTCCCTGACGATGACCATGGACAGCTTCACCAGTTGATCCGCAAAGGGAACCAGCACAATAGCCGTGACCAGGTTGAACACCGTCTGAAAATTCGCAATGTTTCCGCTGTCCACACTGCGCACCCAGAATTCCGAGGAGAAAACAGACAGCTTCCGCAGAACGGTCATCAAAAGCAGGAACAGGATCGTTCCGATGGTATTGAAGGCAATGTGAACTACGCCCGTCCGCTTGGCGTCCTTGGAGGAACCGATGGAGCAGACCATAGCCGTGGTGACGCAGGTACCCAGGTTAATACCCATGATGACCGGATAGGCCATGGCAAAGGTGATTCCCGCCCCCGGTACGGAGGCCACCGTCTGAAGCATACCAACCGTCGCCGACGAGCTTTGCACAATAACCGTCAGGACAAGGCCAAAGAGAATACCGAACAGCGGATTGTTCAGGAATCGCACAAAGGAGACAAACGCATCCGTTCCCACAAGGGGTTCCACGCCGCTGGTCATCAGATTCAGTCCCACAAACAGGATACCGAAGCCGATGCAGATATCGCCGATGGTATTGGAGCGCTTGGATTTGATGAACATCAGCAGCACAATGCCAAAGATCAGGGCAATGGGCGCTAACGTATCCGTGTCAAACAGCCACAGCAGCCAGCTTCCGTCGGACTGAATGGAGCCGAGGCGGATGATCTGCGCCGTGACGGTGGTGCCGATATTGGCGCCCATGACGATGGACACGGCCTGTTTCAGGTTCAGCACGCCTGCGCCGATCAGGGCGACCGTCAGAACGATGGTAGCGGTGGAGCTTTGGATCACGGCAGTGACCAGCGCGCCTGTGAGTACGCCCATCACGACATTTCCGGTGACCTTTTCCAGCACGCGTTTCAGTGCGGCGCCGGAGCTGTTTTTCAGGCCGTCGCCCATCAGCTCGATGCCGTACAGGAACAGGGCAAGCCCGCCCAGAAGCTGCACGATGGCACTTAAAATCTCCATATGAAACTCCTAAAATCTCTTCTGTAGTCGCCATAAACAGGCATAATATCATTATAAAAAAAGATACCGGAAAAGTACAGTGACAAAATTTGCATAAATTTTACATACACCGTACGCAAATTTTATAGGAAACGCCAATTATTTACCGGTGGAGCCGAATCCTCCCGCATTTCTGGCCGTATCCGTCAGAGCCTCGGCGATTTCATAGGCCGGCTGGAACACCGGCGTGATCAGGAGCTGGGCGACACGTTCGCCGTTTTCGATGGTCTGGGGGACGCTGCCGTGGTTGTGGAGAACCACGTTGATCTCCCCCCGGTAGTCGCTGTCCACCACGCCGACCTTGTTGGCAGGTGCCAGCCCCCGCTTGCATGCAAGGCCGCTGCGGGCGTATACCAGCCCCGCGCAGCCCTGGGGGACCTCCAGCGCGATACCCGTGGGGATGAACACCGTCTCCCCCGGCCGGACGGTCACGGTTGCGTCGACGCAGGCGTACAGGTCAGCCCCCGCCGCTCCGGCGGTGCCGTAGGTGGGAAGCTTTGCCCCGCTGCGAAGGATTTTCACATGGATTGGGTTCATCCTTTCATACCTCTCTTTTCTCCCTGCCAGTCCTCCCAGAGGACGGTTTTCCCCGCAGCCAGAGACGCGGGGACATCGATAAGCCGCTGGTTTTCCGAACCCCGGAATCGCAGAGACAGATTTTTCTTTGCCTCCACAAAGGGGCCGTCCACCAGAACATCCAGATAGCTCAAGTATTCCCGGGTATCCCCCAGTCGGCCGGACAGAATGTCCTTTTCAAACAGGTAGCCGGAGAACGCCCAGATGCTTTTCCGGGGCATTTCCCGTTTGATCTGCCGAAGCAGCTCCACAATTGCCCCCTGGTTTTGCGGCTCAAAGGGTTCTCCCCCCAGCAGCGTCAGCCCCCGGATGTAGTCCGGGCGAAGCATGTCCAGAATTAAGTCAATGGTCTGCTGAGTAAAGGGTTCGCCGTAGCCAAAATCCCAGGCCACCTCGTTAAAGCAGCCGGGGCAGTGATGGGTACAGCCGGAGACAAACAGACTCACCCGCACGCCGGGGCCGTTGGCAATGTCGCAGTTCTTGATCGTCGCGTAATTCATATTCTTCCCCCAAAAGCGTATTTGTATCAGTATACCACAGCTTGTCCCGGATTTCCACCGTTATCTCGAAAAAACGCCGCCGTGGCACTTCACGGCGGCGTTGTGAAATTATATCAGGTCTTCTTCGGTTCTTCGTCGGGATAGTCTGCCTTGTACTGCTCCCAAATCTCGATCTGTCCCTTTCTGTCCAGACCACGGCGAACCAGCTTCTTCACGGTGTCGTAAATGACCGCAAACAGCGGCACGCCGATCACCATGCCGAAAACGCCCCACAATCCGCCGAAGAGAATAATGGTAAACAGCACCCAGAAGCTGGACAGACCCGTGCGGTCGCCCAGAATCTTCGGCCCGATAACGTTGCCGTCCAGCTGCTGCAACGCCAGAACAAAGATCACGAACCAAAGCGCCTTGATGGGGCTTTCAATCAAAATCAGCAGCGTGGAGGGAACTGCGCCGATGATGGGGCCAAAGAAGGGAATCACATTGGTGATGCCCACGACTGCCGAAACCAGCAGTGCGTTGGGGAACCGGAAAATCGTGCAGCCGATATAGCACAGCACGCCAATAATAGCGGAATCCAGAATTTTCCCGTCAATAAATCCGCCGAACATCCGGTCAATGAACGCGACCTCATTCAGCAGCAGCTCCGCCCACTTGGGCTTCAGGGCGCTGCGGATAATCAGAACGCTCTGCCGGGCAAACTTCTTTCTGCTGTACAGGAGATACACCGCCACAATCAGGCCAATCAGCAGATTGTACAGGAACATCAGCACCTTCCACACGCTGCTGCCCACGCCGGAGACGATGCTCACCACGCTGGAGACGTAGGGCGCAAGGGTGTTGTTCGCCCAGTTTTGCAGGTCGGTGTTCACGGTGTTGTAGATGGTGTTGAACAGGGACACCAGCTTCTCGTTCTCTCCAAAGGTCGCCATCGCCCAGGCATACAGCTTGGAAATCTTATCGGGAAGGCTGAGCCACAGGGTCTGAATACTGGAAAACAGCTGGGGCGCGATCATGATAATCAGCGCGTACACAATCAGAATACCGGAAATCATGCTGAGGCCCACCGCCAGTCCGTTGGACAGCTTTTGCAGCTTTTTCGGCAGATGCTTCTGAAACAGCGACTCGTACAAATTGCACATCGGCCGCAGCAGATACGCCACAACGCCGCCGTAGGCAAAGGGCGCCAGGATGCTTCCCAGCTTATTCAGCGCATCGCCCACGCCCCGAAAGCGGTAAACGACAAAAAACAGCACGATACTCAGACCGACACCGCCGAATATGGACAGCATCAGGTAGAAGTACCGCCGCTTGACAGGATCCTTCATTTTCCCACCCCCATAAAACTCTATGGAAAGTATACCAGCATTCGTCCCTCCCAGTATGAATAATTTGTGAATAATCCCTTTTTTTCTTCTGCTCCCGACAAAAATTCACAAAAATCTCACGGTCGCTCTCCCCTTCCGGCCTTGCCATTTTTCTGCGGTTGGGATATAATAACAGAAAGCACAAAATCCCGTCAGGAGGTTCGTTATGCCCTACTATTATTTTGACTGGACATATGTTGTCCTGGTTCTTCCCTGCGTGCTGCTGTCCCTCTGGGCAAGCGCCAACGTCAATTCCACCTTCCGGAAATACTCCCGGCAGTATTCCTCCCGCCGCCTTACCGGTGCCGAAGCCGCCCAGCGGGTGCTGTCCGCCAACGGGGTTTCCGGCGTGCGCATTGAGCGCATCAGCGGGAACCTGACCGACCATTACGACCCCAGAACCAACGTCATCCGCCTGTCCGACGGGGTGTATGACAACACCTCCACCGCCGCCATCGGCGTGGCCTGCCACGAGGCCGGACACGCGGTGCAGTACGCCCAGAGCTACGCCCCCATCAAGCTGAGAGCCGCCATCATCCCCGTCACCAACATCGGCTCCAAGCTTGCCATGCCGCTGATTCTCATCGGCCTGCTGCTGTCCTACGCGGCGGATGTTTCCTACTTCTTCGTATATCTGGGCATTGCCTGCTTCGGCCTGTCCCTGGTGTTCCAGCTGGTGACCCTGCCCGTGGAATTCAACGCCAGTCACCGCGCCCTGATCGCCATTGACGAGGGCGGCCTTCTGACGGAGGAAGAGCAGAAGGGCGCAAGGAAAACCCTCACCGCCGCCGCGCTGACCTACGTCGCCGCCACTGCCACCGCGCTGGCACAGCTTCTGCGCCTGCTGGTGATCTTCGGCGGAAACGGCCGCAGGAGAAGGGACTAAACTATGGCGTCATGGATGGTTCATCTGCGGATCGCGGACAGGCTGCTGGATGCAATGCCGGGGCTTTCCCCGGTGGAATTCATCGTGGGCAACGTCGCCCCGGACAGCGGCGTTCCCAATGCGGACTGGTCGCAGTTCTCGCCCAGCACCACGGTTTCCCACTTCAAGGCAGGCGGTGAAAAGGCATGTCCGGAGCGCTTCGCCGCCAAATATTTTACCCCTGCTCAGCAGAAAACCTACGATTCTGCCCAATATTCCTTTTATCTCGGGTATCTCGTCCACCTGATCACCGACGTTCTCTGGGTGCGGGACATCTACGACCCCTCCAAGATTCGGTTTTCCGAGGAGCGCGCCCGTGACCCCGAGGGCTTTATCTGGAAGCTGAAGGAGGACTGGTACGATCTGGACTACAAATACCTCCGCGACCATCCCGGCTTCCGCGCCTTCCGGGTCTATCTGGGGGCGGTGGGTTTCGTCAATTCCTACATGGAGGAATTCGCCCCTGACGCCTTTGACAACCGCCGTCAGTACATTACCGGCTTCTATCTTCAGGAAAACGACCACCTGGATCGGGAATACCCTTACCTGACAGAGGCGGAAATGGACGCCTTTGTGCAAAACAGTGTCCGGGAGATTCCCTGTCTGTTAAAAGAATACTGTGCCGCGCAGGATGCCGCCGCACTTTAAGGCAGCGCCGCGCAATTCGGCAAGGAGGCACAGCAGAAGATTTTGTGCCAGATCAAAGTTTCCAAACCGGAGGAATACTGCATGTACCCGCAAGGGGTATGCCGCATCCGTAAGCCAGCTTGCGCTGGCAACGGTTGCGCAATATTTCCCGGTTTGGAAACTGCCGAGCTGGCGCAAAAGATTCGCTGTGACCCGCAGACGCAATTGCGCGGTGCTGCCTTACGCCTAAATTCTTCCGTCCCGGTATTGACAACCGGGGCGGATTTTTGTATAATCAGCCGGTGTGAAAAGTATGAAAAATGTGATCGGAGGCGGTTTTATGCCCGGAGGCAAGCATGTCCTCGGTAAAATCAATCAGCAGCGGGTCTTCGGCACCGCAAAAGTAGGCGACCGGGGGCAGATCGTCATCCCCAAGGAGGCACGGGAGCTGTTCGGCATCAAGCCCGGCGACACCCTTCTCATTCTTGGTGAGGCGGAAACGGGGCTGATCGTGTCCCGCCCGGACGTTCTCAACAATCTGGCAGACGAACTACTGAACAATGTGAAAAAAGAGGATTGAATATGGACGAATTATTGGAGCTTTACGAAACCATGGGGATCTCCCCCGCGGTATATGACTATGGCGAGCGGACGCTGGAGAAGCTGAAAGACCGCTTCGCCGCCATTGACCAGGTTGCGGAACACAATCAGGCAAAAGTGCTGTGGGCGATGCAGAAAAACCGGGTCTCCGCCGCCTGCTTCGCCGCTACCACCGGCTACGGCTATGACGACTTTGGCCGGGACAATCTGGAGCGGGTTTATGCCGATGTGTTCCACACCGAGGCCGCGCTGGTGCGCCCCCAGATCACCTGCGGCACCCACGCCCTCACCGTCGCCCTCAGCGCCAATCTGCTGCCCGGGGATGAGCTGCTCTCCCCTGTGGGTATGCCCTACGACACCTTGCAGGAGGTCATCGGCATCCGGGAAAGCCCCTGCTCTCTGGCAGAATACGGCGTTGCTTACCGGCAGGTAGACCTGCTCCCCGACGGCAGCTTTGACTATGACGGCATCCGTAAGGCCATCAACGAGAAAACGAAGCTCATCACCATTCAGCGCTCCAAGGGCTACGCCACCCGCCCCACCTTCTCCGTCAGGCAGATCGGTGAGCTGATTGCCTTCTGCAAGGGCGTCAAGCCCGACGTTACCGTCATGGTGGACAACTGCTACGGCGAGTTCGTGGAGACCATCGAACCCTCCGACGTAGGCGCGGACATGACCGTGGGCAGCCTGATCAAGAACCCCGGCGGCGGTCTTGCGCCCATCGGCGGCTATATCTGCGGCACGAAAACGTGCGTTGACCGCTGCGCCTACCGGCTTTCCGCTCCCGGTCTGGGGCAGGAGGTCGGCGCGAACCTGGGACTGATGCCGGCGCTGTATCAGGGCTTCTTCCTCGCCCCCACGGTGGTGGCAGGCGCGGAAAAGGGCGCGATTTTCGCCGCCAACCTGTATGAACCCCTGGGCTTCCGTTGCGTCCCCGGCGCGGAGGAAAGCCGGCACGACATCATTCAGGCGGTGGAGCTGGGCAGCGAAGCGGGCATGGTCGCTTTCTGCAAGGGCATTCAGGCGGCGGCTCCCGTGGATTCCTTCGCCACCCCCTACCCCTCCGACATGCCCGGCTACAACGACAAGGTCATCATGGCCGCCGGTGCCTTTGTTCAGGGCAGCTCCATCGAGCTTTCTGCGGACGGCCCCATCCGTCCGCCCTACGCCGTGTATTTCCAGGGCGGTCTGACCTGGAACCATGCCAAGATCGGCATTCTCATGAGCCTGCAAAAAATGGCGGATGCCGGATTGGTAACATTATAAATTAGAAATTGAGGTAGAAAAATGAGTTGGTTTTGGTTTTCCATTATTGCTTTGCTGTGCTGGTCTGGTTCCGATTTCTTTTCCAAGATCGGCTGCCGGGACGCATCCGACAAATACAGTCAGTATAAAATGGTCACGGCCGTCGGCGTGATCATGGGCATTCATGCCGCCTTTGAGATTTTCGTCGGCGGCGTAGAGATTTCCTGGCAGGTCATCTGGACGTACCTGCCCGTCTCCCTGCTGTACATCGGCTCCATGACCCTGGGCTATGTTGGCCTTCGCTACATTGAGCTGTCCATCTCCTCTCCCATCTGCAACGCCAGCGGCGCGCTTGTGGCCATCATCGCCATTGTCAGCGGCACCGCCGAAAAAATGGCTGCTGCCCAGTACATTGCCATCTTCCTGGCCTGCGCCGGTGTCATCGGTCTGGGCTTTGTGGAGGCCAACGAGGACGACGAGCTTCGCGCCGCCCGGCAGGAGGCTTCCAATTACAAGTACGCAAAATCCTGGCTGGCTCTGGCTCTGCCCATTGCCTACTGCATTCTGGACGCGGCGGGAACCTTCGCCGACGATCTGGTGCTGGAAACCCTGAACGAGGATTCCGCCAACGTCGCCTACGAGCTGACCTTCCTGGCTGCGGGTATCGTGAGCTTCATTTACACCGTCGTCATCAAGAAGCAGAAGCTGCTTCCCAAGGCGGAAGGTCCCAAGTATGTCGGCGCGGCCTTTGAGACTGCCGGTCAGCTGGCTTACATCTATGCCCTTGCCAGCGGGGAGTCCGCTCTGGCCGCTCCCATCATTGCTTCCTACTGCATGGTTTCCGTCCTGTGGAGCCGCCTGTTCCTGAAGGAAAAGCTGAGCTGGAAGCACTACACCTGCATTCTTGTCACCTTCGCCGGTATCCTGATTATGGGGATTTACGACATGTAAGCAATCGTCAAGCCCTCCGGAAAATTTACGGAGGGCTTGCTTTTCATTGGGCAGGATGATATAATTTTGACAGGAATATGGAAAATGACCGAAAGGGGCGGAATTTCATGAAAAAGGCCGCGCTTAACTCCAATCAGCTGAAGCTCATCGCCATTGCCGCCATGACCCTCGACCATCTGGTCTGGACGATCTGTCCGGGGTATTCCAGGGTCTGGTGGGTGATGCTGGCACATATCGTCGGCCGGCTCACCGCGCCCATTATGTGGTATTTTGTCGCGGAGGGCTACCACTACACCCACGATGTCAAAAAATACGCCGGGCGGCTGTTCCTGCTGGCGCTCATTTCTCATTTCGCGTACAATTTCTGCTTCGGCATTTCCTTTATTCCCTTCCGCAACTCGGTGTTTAACCAGACCAGTGTGGCCTGGTCGCTGGCCTGGGGGCTGGTGCTGCTGTGCGTCAACGGCAGCGACAAGCTGAAATCGTGGCAGAAGACCGTCGTCATCCTGCTGGTTTGCGTCATCACCTTCCCCTCCGATTGGAGCTGCATCGCTTCCATGGCGATTTTGTACATCGGCACCTACCGGGGCAATTTCCGCAAGCAGATGCTCTGGATGATGTTCTGGACGCTTCTCTACGCGCTGGTCTATTTCTTCTTTATCGACCGGGTTTACGCGCTGATTCAGCTAGGCACCTGTCTGACCATCCCGCTGCTGCGGCTGTACAACGGTGAGCGCGGCTCCTGGAAGGGCATGGGCAAGCTGTTCTACGCCTACTACCCCGCCCATCTGGCCGCCTGCGGCATTCTGCGCATCGTGCTGTGGGGCGTGGACTTCGTCACCGCCGCCGGAAATATCTGACACATCAAAAACAACGCCCTGCGGGGAGTTCAGGCTTTTGAAAGCTCTGAGCAGCCCGCAGGGCGTAATCATTATTCCGTTTCCCCGATCAGCGCCAGCTTTTCCTCCCTGGAAAGGTGCTTGATCTCCAATTCCCGCTTCAGGGCGTCGGAGTGGGTGCCGCAGCCTTCCCGGTATTTCAGTTCCAGCGGTGACCTTCCCCGGGTGTATTTCGCGCCCTTTCCGCTGCGGTGGGCTTCCAGCCGCTTCTCTACGTCCGTCGTGATGCCGGTGTAGAGCGAGCCGTCGCCGCATTGCAGAATGTACAGATACCACATTCCGCGTCCCCCTACTTTCGCTTTCCAAGCCGCTTTCCCAGCAGCTTATCCAGCAGAAAAAAGGTCACGTTCCCCAGAATCAGGAGGATAATCAGCATAACCGCGCCAATTTCTTCAAAATCCTCCGTGACCTGGGTAAGTCCGAACACCCGCAGCAGCAGCCAGTACATTACCGCCACGGACACGTTGAACAGCAGCCCTTTCCACAGCCAGCGAAGCCGCGTCTTGTCCAGCCGTGGCTTGACGATGGGATAGTAGCCCAGAAACGCGAACACCGTCGCGGCTTCCTTGTCCGGTGCCAGCAGCAGCGACAAAATCGCCACCGCGCCGTACCACGCCCAGGCAATCCGGACGCCGCAGGTTTTCAGCACGGCTTGCAGAAGCAGCGCGCAGAGCATGGGGCAGACGTAGGTCGCCACAGGAATGATCGTCCCCAGGCTCATGACGACCACCGCCAGCGCCGCAAGCACCCCGCCCAGCGCCACGGACGAGGCAGGCGTCCGCTTACTTGCCATTGGATTTCAGCAGGCTATACTTGATGTCCCAGAGCTTCTGGCTCAGGTCAACAAAGTAGGTCTGGGGATTGTCGAAGCGCTTGACCTCATCCCACAGAGTGTCCACCTGGGCAAGGCAGTAGGCGCGGATTTCTTCCAGGCTTGGCAGCTTGTAAACCAGCTTGCCGTCCTTAAAAACGGGAACCTGCAATTCTCTGGCCGTGAAATTGTAGACCCTCTTGGTCTTCCAGGTGGCGTCCGGGTCGAAGATCGTCATGTCTTTGCTGTCGTCCACCACCTCGTCGTAAACCGTCAGATAGTCGGCAATGGCCTTGCCGGTGTCCTTGGCGTAGAAACGGTACAGCTTCTTGTGGTGGGGATTGGTGATTTTCTCCACGTTTTCGGAAATCTTGATCTTAGGAACCACCGTGCCGTCCGGCTCCTCGATGGCAGCCAGCTTATACACGCCGCCGAATACCGGCTCGCTCTTTGCGGTGATGAGCCGTTCGCCCACGCCGAACATGTCGATCTGCGCGCCCTGCCGGAGAATGTCCCGGATGATGTATTCGTCCAGAGAATTGGACACGGAAATCTTGCAGTCCGTCCACCCGGCCTCGTCCAGCATTTTTCGGGCTTCCCGGGTCAGATAGGCCAGGTCGCCGGAGTCCAGACGGATGCCGCACTTCGTGATGCCCATGGGCTTGAGGACTTCGTTGAACGCCCGGATGGCGTTGGGAACGCCGGATTTCAGGGTGTTGTAGGTGTCCACCAGCAGCGTTGCGTTGTGGGGGAACATCTTCACGTAGGCCTTGAACGCCTCGTACTCACTGTCAAACATCTGCACCCAGGCGTGAGCCATGGTGCCGCCCGCATGGACGCCGTAGAGCTGGTCGGAAATGGTGCAGGCGGTGCCGTGGCAGCCGCCGATATATGCGGCTCTCGCGCCCAGGATGGCGGCGTCCGCCCCCTGCGCCCGACGGGAACCGAATTCCAGCACCGTGCGTCCTTCGGCGGCACGGACAACACGGTTAGCCTTGGTGGCAATCAGGCTCTGATGGTTCACGCACAGCAGCAGATACGTCTCAACAAGCTGCGCCTGAATGGCGGGCGCGCGGACGGTGATGATCGGCTCCCGGGGAAAAACGGGCGTTCCCTCCGGCACCGCCCAGATATCGCCGGTAAACTTGAAATTGGCCAGATAGTTCAGGAAATCCTCGCTGAAGCACTTCCGCTCCCGCAGGTACGCGATATCCTCCGTGTCAAAATGCAGCTTCTGAATATACTGGACGATCTGCTCCAGACCGGCCGCGATGGCAAACCCGCCCCCGTCGGGGCAGCGGCGGAAAAACAGGTCAAAATACGTTATGCGGTCGGCATAGCCGTTGGCAAAATACCCCGCGCCCATGGTCAGCTCGTAAAAATCGCAGAGCATCGTCAGATTCACTTTGTCGCTCACAACCATTTCGGTCACCTCGTTTTTATGGCAGCGCCGCACAATTCGGCAAGAGCTTTCGGCGAGAGATTTTGTCACAAGCCAAGGTTTGGAAAACGCAGGAATACTGTATGTATTTCAAGTTTTTCAAACCGCGGGATTGGGACGAAAGATCCGCCGAAGGCCGCAGACGCAATTGTGCGGTGTTGCCTTATACTTGCGGCTATTATACAAAACCTTTCTGAAAATAGCAACCTTTTTCGTTGACACCTTCCGGAAGTTAGAGTATTATTAAATTGTAGAAAGGTCGTGATACCCTATGGGAATTACCGTTGGCATGAAGGGCGTCGCCGAAACCCTCTGTGAGCGGGAGGATACCGCCAAAGAGGTCGGCTCCGGCGATCTGCTGGTCTACGCCACCCCCTGCATGGTCGCGCTGATGGAGGGCGCGGCGTGCGACGCCGTGGCGGAAGGGCTGGCGGAAGGCCAGACCACCGTCGGCACCGCGCTGAACATTGAACACATTTCCGCAACGCCGGTGGGGCTGGAAGTCCGGGCGGAGGCCGAGGTCACCGCCGTGGAGGGAAAGGTCGTCACCTTTGCCGTCCGTGCTTTCGACGAAGCCGGTGAGATCGGCCACGGCACCCACCAACGCGTGGTCATCAACAGTCAGAAATTTCTGGACAAGGCATACAGCAAGCTGTAAGGAGGTTATTGAGTATGCAAGACTATGGCGCAATGATTCGCAGCACCTTTGAACTGGGCAGCGTCCGAGACGCGGAGCTTCTGTTCGAGACCATCGTCAAGAACGCCTTTCCCACCTACACGTTCCGCCGTCTGGAACTCATCCGCGTCCAGCAGGACACTCCATATCTGGAAGGCCGAAGCTGGAACCACGTTTTTGAGATCAAAAAGAGCGAGCTGGACAAGTTCCCCGTCTGGGAGGTCAACTGCCACCGCGTCACCATGGGCAAAACCCCGGACAAGCAGGTGTACCTGGACTATCTGACCCTGGATTTTATCCGCTACCGGGAAGCATGATGCGCTGCATTCCTTGCCTCTCCCTTTGGGAGAGGTGTCTGAGTGAAGCGAAGACGGAGAGGGTATATCACAGTGCAGTACCCTCTCCGTCACCTTCGGTGACAGCTCTCCCAAAGGGAGAGCCAAGGGGCTGTACCTCATAGCATGTTAGGGCAACACCGCATAATTTGACAAGAAGGCTCAGCCGGGATTTTTGTCCCAATTCAAAGTTTGGAAAACGAAGGAATACTGTATGTATTTCTCGTTTTTCAAACTGAAGAAGTGGGGCAAAAAGGCGGCTGAGACTCGCAGGCACAATTGTGCGGTGTTGCCTTAGTACGAGAAATGGAGCGTATCTGTACCGATACGCTCCATCACTGCTTTACAACCACCCATCAAATCAGGCGATTCGTGTTAAATTACTCTTCTTCGTCTTCCAGAGAAAACTCCAGCGTCTCGCCGCAGTTGGGGCAGACGATGCTTCCCTTTTCCAGCGTCTCCTCGTCAAAGTCGACCACTTCGCCGCAGCTGGGGCATTCCGCCTCATAAATAGTGGTCTCCTCGTCGCCGAACTCAAAGCCCTCATCGGAATCCTCGTCGTCATCCCACTCGTCTTCGTCGTCGTAATCCTCGTCGTCGTCATCGTCCTCATCCATGATGAAGTCCTCGATGGCGTCCAGGTCTTCCTCGATCTCATCCAGCTCGTCGGAAATGGCAATGGTGGTTTCCTCGATGTCGGTGACGCGCTTGGCCATGTCTCCCAGCAGGTCGACGATGGCGGCGATCATCTTGCCCTCGTTGGACTCGGTGTTCAGGTTCATGCCCTCCATCAGGCCCTTGAGGTAGGCGGACTTTTCGGAAATCGTCATAATGATCCTCCTTTACACGTAATTGGGGTGAAAAACATCCCCTGCTTTTATGGATTAAGCCTTGGAGCGACCCAGGTACTCGCCGGTGCGGGTGTCGATCTGAATCTTGTCGCCCTCGTTGATGAAGAGAGGCACCTTCACCTCAGCGCCGGTCTCCACGGTAGCGGGCTTGGTGACGTTGGTGGCGGTGTTGCCGGCGAAACCGGGCTCGGTCTTGGTAACCACCAGGTCGGCAAAGTTGGGGACTTCCACGCCGAACACCTTGCCCTTGTAGCTCATAATGGTGCAGACGTCGTTCTCCTTGACGAACTTGAAGGAATCGTCCAGAGCGGAAGCATCGATGGGCTCCAGCTCATAGGTCTCCTGATCCATGAAGTAGTACAGGGCGCCGTCATTATAGGAATACTCCATCTTCTTGCGCTCAACGAACGCGGTGGGGAACTTGGCGGTGGGGTTGAAGCTGGTCTCGGTGACAGCGCCGGTGATGACGTTCTTCATCTTCACACGGACAAACGCCGCGCCCTTACCGGGCTTGACGTGCTGGAACTCCACGACCTGCATAACCTTACCGTCCATATCAAAGGTAACGCCGTTTCTAAATTCGCCTGCAGAAATCATTTTCTATTTCCTCCTATGATGCCTTCCCTGGGAAAAGCAAATTGTGTATGCAAGAATTTTACACATGTATTATAGCCTAAAAAATTCGACTTTTCAATAGGGAAATCCAATAAAAATTGCGCCCTATCCGGATTCTTCTTTGCCTTCTCCGTCACAGCCTAATCAAACGTGTAGAAACGATTGTTTCTGCGGGCAGAAATCGCTTCCTGTCTTCTATCCCTGCCGCGCCTTGAGCTTCTCAAAAAACGGATTTAGCCAGATAAACAGTTGGGGGTGAATTTTGACCAGCTGCCGCTTAAGTTTCGTAATTCTTCCCATATCGTCGCCATAATTACCTGTAAGAGGCGCAGCGATTCTTTGGACAAGCTCTTTATTCAGCTCCTTCCACTCCGGCATCTTCCAGGTGATGAGAAGCATATCCATACAAAGGCCGATATACTGATTGTAGGCCTCCGGGACACACGCCGGGAAATGCTCCTGATAAAAAGCCAGCCGTTCCTTGGTGCTGGTAATCCATTCAAAGAAGCGCGTTGTAAAATGCCCACGTGTAATACTATTTTCCGACTGATACCAGTAATACATCGGCCGTGCCGTGTAGGTTACCCGCTCTGCCCTTGCGACAAGCAGATGCTGCATAGCCATATCTTCCATATACACGTTTTTCTGCCGTAGCCCATCAAACATTTCAGCAGAATATAATTTATCCCACATCGCATTGGTTATGCAGCTGCAACGAATCAGTTCCGACTGAGCATCGGCACCACCAACTGTAAACTGGACGTCCATATCAGGGTTAAAATATCCTGTGATTTTCTCCCCTGTAACAATTGCCGTACCGCAGCAGGAAATCTGCGCATTTTCCGCTATCATTCTTTGCAGCAGGACTTCATACATTTCCGGGTCAATCCAATCGTCCGCATCCACGAATCCAACGTAGTCGCCATGCATAGCATCCAATCCAGCGTTTCTGGCTGGCCCCACGCCGCCGTTCTCTTTACGAATCACGGCAATTCTGGAATCCTCCAAAGCAAAGGCTTCGCACAGCTCCCCGCTTCTGTCGCAAGACCCATCATCCACCAGAATAATCTCCAAATTCCGATAGGTCTGCGCACGGATACTGGCAACACATTTTCTGAGATACTTTTCCGCATTATAGACAGGCACGATAACAGAAATCAGTGGTTCTTGCACCCTATTCTCCTTAACTGCTCACGTTATACCATTTTCGTAAAAAGAGGAAGCAAACCCGAATAATCAGATAATAATCAGGTTCTTGGGGCTTCCGGTAATATCCTCGCAGCCTTCTTCCGTGATAATGGTTACATCCTCGATGCGAACGCCGAATTTCCCGGGCAGATAGATGCCGGGTTCGGCAGAGCAGACGACGCCCGCGGGCAGCGGCTCAACGTTGCTGGCGTTGGGGCTGGGGTTCTCATGGATTTCCAGACCCAGGCTGTGGCCGTAGCCGTGGCCGAAGTATTCGCCGTAGCCGGCGTCGGTAATGACCTTCCGGGCCACGCCGTCGATCTCCTTGCCGGGAACGCCGGCCTTCGTGGCGGCGATGGCGGTCAGCTGCGCCTTGAGAACGGTATCGTACACGTGCTTCATCTCGTCGGTGGCGTAGCCCACGGCCACGGTGCGGGTCATGTCGGAGCAGTAGCCCATGTAGGACGCGCCGAAGTCCATGGTGACGAAGTCGCCCTTCTGAATGACGCGCTCACCGGCGACGCCGTGGGGCAGGCTGGTATTGGGGCCGGATACCACGATGGGGTCAAAGGCCAGACCGGTGCCGCCGTTCTTGTACATGCAGTAGATCAGCTCCGCCTGAAGCTCCAGCTCGGTCATGCCGGGCTTGATGCGGGTGATGACCTCGGCAAAGGCTCTGTCGGTGATGGCCTGCGCCTTGCGCATCAGCTCCAGCTCCCAGTCTTCCTTGGTGCCGCGGAAGGCGTAGATGGGCTTGTGGAAGGGTACCAGCTTGGCGTTCAGCTTCTCGTTGTAGTGGAAATACTCCTCTGCGGTGAGATAATGCTCCTCATAGCCAAGAGCGGTCACGCCGAAATCGGCAATGGCCGTGTTCAGGCGCTGGATGTAGCTGTTCTCCCGGTTCACCTCCAGAACCTCAAAGCCCTTCAGGTTCTTTTCGGCGGACTCGATGTAGCGGCTGTCGGTGAAGTAGCGGCAGCCCTTCCTGGTGACAATGGCAACGCCCTCGGCGATGTCGAACTCCGCGCCGTAATGGCGGCTGTAGCGGGAGGTCAGCAGCAGGCCGTCCACTTCCCCGTCCAGCAGGGTCAGATACTTGTCAAGATTTTTCATGGTTACATTCTCCTTTTCTTTGTAGGTAAAATAAATGGCAGTTCCAGCACGTGACGTGCCTTCAGCCAGAAATTGTGATTGTTGATGGCGCTGACCAGAATGGAGGTCACGCCGACGCAGTTCGCGCCAAGGGTATCGGTGTAGATTTGATCGCCCACCAGCGCGGCGTTTTTTGCGGGAATGTCATATTTTTCCAGACATTCCCGGATACCCTTGGAAAAGGGCTTCTTCGCGTGGGTGATGCAGTCCAGGCCGTGCTCCTGACAAAAGCGCGGCACCCGATCCTTGCGGCTGTTGGAGACGATGCACACGGTGATATCCGTCTGCTTCATCCGGTTCAGCCACGCCGTCATCTCCGTCGTGGGAACGTCAGTGGTGTAGGGCACGATGGTATTGTCAAAATCCAGCATCAGCAGCCGGATATCCCGGGCGTGGAGCAGCTCCGGCGTTATGTCGGTGAGGCGGTTTGCGATGATCTTGGGAAGTAGAGAAAAGGGCATAATATCCTCCCGTGGTTCGTATAGTGATCGTAGAGCGGAGCATACTGCACACTCTGCGCCCCATTATAGCACGGAAAGGAGGATTTGTCCATGGCGATTCGTCCGTTTCTTGCCATGACAGCGGCGGAAATCCGGGGAACGGAGACGCTTCCGCCAAAAACTGCCTGGATGGCCTGTCATTTTTCCCCCTATTCCACAGGGCTTTCCAATCTGCCGAAAGACCTGCCTCCCGGCTCCATGGTGATTCTGGACGACATCACCCCCATCCATGGGCATGACTCAGAAACCATCGCCGCCCAGCTGCGCCTTCGGTTGGAAGAAATAGAATGCAGCGGCGTTCTGCTGGATTTTCAGCGGCCAGGGTATGAGGAATCAGGTCTCTTGGCGGAGCGGCTGTCCGAAGCCCTCCCCTGCCCCGTGGGCGTGTCCGCGCTTTACGGGCGGGGGCTGACCTGTCCGGTCTTTCTGCCGCCCGTGCCGCCGGATGTAAGTCTTGCAAATTATCTTGCCCAATGGCAGGGGCGGGAAATCTGGCTGGAACTGGCGTTGGACGGCGAGACCATTACCCTGACACCCTCAGGCGCTACCACAGCTCCCCTGCCCCCGGCGGCGCAGCTTTCAGGCGGACACCGGGACGAAAAACTGCACTGCCACTACCAAATCCACACAGACGCGGACAGCGCCCGCTTCACCCTATTCCGCACCCCGGAGGACTTGGACGCCCTGCTGGCCGAGGGCGAAGCGCTGGGCGTCACCCGCGTCGTCGGCCTATATCAGGAGCTGCACGGCATTCCCCTATTCCTGACCGCCCCGGAATGATTCACATGGCAATGCCCCCTCCCTTCCGGGAGGGGGCATTGCCACTATTTATGAGACCTGAAACTCTACATCGCCGTCCAGAATGACGGACGCGATCTCGTTCACGTCGATCATGCGGTTGAACATAAAGGTGACGTCACGGTCGGTGTGTCCTACCGCAAACATATGGTTGGCAACATTCTCGTCCACAACCACGTACTCCGTGCCGTCCTTGAAGGAAATCTTCACCCGTTTAATGTATCCTTCTGGATAGTCCTGCATTTCTCTGGTATCCACGCAGATGGCAATGGGCGAAACCTTGATATTCCCGTCCGCCAGAGTCAGATTGCTCATTTCTCCCAGCGCTTTTTCGGGGATCGTGATCTTCTCCGGGCAGTCAAACCGCCCATCCAGCCGCTCGTACACAAGTCTCTCATATCCGCTATCCACGATTTCCTCGCGGGAAACCGCAGACGCCATTTTTTCATATTCGTCGCCCAGCGCCTGCTTCAGATGCTCTATCACCTCGTCCTCGCTGAATTCCTGCTTGACCTGCTCCTTGGTCTGCTTCCACAGTTCCTTATAATCCGACAGACGGATCGCCGCCCACTGGGTGAAGCTCAGCACCAGATCGGTGCTTTCCGGGTTGTCCAGCTGGTAGTAGAACGCCGCCGTCAGCTTGGTGTCCGTGGACTGATCGGGAATGATGTAGCTGTAGCCGTACTGATTGATGTCCAGAATTTCCCCATCCGGGAAATAAATTTCACCGTTCTCCTGTAATGCATAGTCGGCAATGCCGTCGGGATTCTCCAAAGTGTAGGTCAGCACGCCGCATTTGGTCACCTGATCGTACATATTGGCGTCCACCGTCAGGGTGTAGCCCTCCCAGGAAATGCTCTGCCCCACGGGGCTGACCAGCGGCACCGCCTCGGACGCCGCCACGCTTTCGTCCACCGGCACCCGGTCATAGGCCGGGATGTCGTAGACCTCGCCGGGCTTTTCCGGGTCTGTAAAATGCGTCACATCCTTGTGGTCATAGCCCGTTTTGTCGCCGAACAGACCGGATATCATGTCCTGGGGGCTGTCGAAGATCACAAAGCCCGCCACCGCGTAGGCTGTCACTGCCAGCAGACTTACGATCAGCGCCGCCACCAGCAGATTCCGGAGAATCCGGGAAACATTTCTTTTCTTCATTTGGGGTTCCTCCTGTTCCCTTTGACCGGAGGGTCTTGTCGCCGTCAGTTCACTGCGCGCCAGGCGGCTGGATTCCACCTCGCCGATGGCGAGAAACAGTTCTTCCGCTTTCATACCGTATAGCCCTCCTGTGTCAGATAATTTTTGAGCTTCTGCCTGGTGCGGGAAAGGGTGCGCAGCACCGTGGCAGGCTTCATGCCGTACCGCTGGGCAATCACGCCGCTTTCCTCCACGAAGAAGTACCGCCGCAGGAAAATGTCCTGCTCCCGCGCCGGGAGGGTGTTCAGGAACGCCCGGATGGCCTTGGCCAGCTCCTTGGCGTCCATGCCGTCCCCCACACAGCCGGGCGCGGCAATGCAGTCGTCCAGCTCTTCCAGCACCAGTGTCATCTCCCCGCCGCCCCGCTTTTCGGCATTCATGCTCCGCCAGCGGGAAAAGGCGAGGTTCCGGGTGATTTTGGCGAGGAACATTTTGAAGATGCCCGGACGCTTGGGCGGGATGGTGTTCCATGCTCTTAAATATGTATCGCTCACGGTTTCCTCCGCGTCCTGATCGCTGTGCAGGATGGAATTGGCGAGGGTGAAGCAATAGCCGCCGTATTTCCGGTCGGTTTCCGCCACCGCCTGTTCATCTCTGGCAAAATACAAGTCCAGAATCTGTTCATCGTTCATGCTGTTCCTCCTTGGGAAGCCCGGGTCTATTCCGGGGCGTCCCGCTTCTGTGAAAGGCCCTTCTGCTCTATAAGACGCAAAGGACGGGCAGTTCGGACAGAAAATAACGAAAAAAGCCGCCTTATGCTGCAAGGCGGCGCTATTTTGTGAATTGCACAACAT